>OCZT010003768.1_pt1 | contig 15475 bp, 8 predicted proteins | sample 1539031 | NCBI WGS metagenome assembly OCZT01 (sample SAMEA3539308, study PRJEB22396) | soil metagenome | biome: tundra; feature: field; material: soil | place: USA | collected 2010-05 | depth 0.15 m | reverse complement strand
ATACTAGGCTCGGCATCGACCGGGCCGGACCGCTCATTGAGCGTCGGCTAGCTGAGATTGCGCAGCGCCTCGTAGTCGGCGGAGTCCGTCGGTTGATCGTTGCCGGCGGTGAGACCTCGGGTGCAGTTCTGGCAGCGCTGGGCGTCACGCGTCTGCGGATCGGCCCGTGCATTGACCCGGGCGTCCACTGGACGGTGAGTGAGGGCGAAGTGCGTCTAGCTCTCGCGTTGAAGTCGGGAAACTTCGGAAGCGAAGACTTTTTTGAGAAAGCGTGGGGTCTAATGCCATGAAGGAATCGACGATTCGTGAACAGATGGTTGCGACCGGCGAGTCACTGTTCAATCGCGGCCTGACGGCGGGCAGCAGCGGCAACCTTAGCGTCCGCCTTGCCGATGGTTGGCTCATCACACCTACAAATGCCTCGCTTGGCCGCCTTGATCCAGCCAGAATCTCCAAGCTAGATTCCAAGGGCAATTTGCTTGCTGGCGATCCGCCGTCGAAGGAGGCCTTTCTACACCTCGCCATGTATGAGCAACGCCCGTACGACAACGGCATCGTTCATCTGCACTCCACATACTCCGCTGCGGTCTCCTGCATGGCTGGGCTTCCTGCGGATGACTGCTTGCCGCCTCTGACCGCGTATTTTGTCATGAAGGTAAATCATCTGCCGCTGATACCTTACCATCGGCCAGGAGACTTGGAACTCGCAGAAGCCGTTCGCAAGCTTGCGGCCAACCATCACGCGATTCTCTTGGCAAACCATGGCCCGGTTGTATCCGGGGTGTCTCTTGAGGCCGCAGTTTACGCGATGGAAGAATTAGAAGAGACAGCCAAGCTATTTCTGCTTTTGAAGGACCAGAAAACCTCGCCCTTGAACGAAGAGCAGATCGCAACTCTGAAGACGGTCTTTGGGCCGAAGCAGATGTAAGTAGGAAATGGTTATGCCCAGATTCGCAGCAAACATAGACTGGATGTTTCGCGAACTGCCTTTTCTGGAGCGGTTTGAGGCCGCGGCTGGCGCTGGCTTTGAGGGAGTCGAGTTTCTCTTTCCCTATGACCATCCGGCTGAGGTAATCGCTGATTTGTTGGATCGCCACGGATTGACGAACGTTCTCTTCAATTTTCCGGCCGGCGACTGGCCCGCCGGCGAACGGGGCATTGCGGCTTTGCCGGGCCGTGAATTGGAATTCCATGACTCAGTCGAACTTGCGATTTCTTACGCAGACGCACTGAAAACGAGTCGCCTTCACGTGCTCTCAGGGATCGTTCCTACCGAGAGCAGGCGCGCGGAGTACAGCGAGGTTTACCTACAGAATTTGCGCTACGCCGCAGACAGGGTCGCGCTGCATGGCATTACCTTGCTGGTCGAGGCCATCAATCCCATCGACATGCCGAACTATCTGGTTCAAACCCAGACCCGGTCGTTCGAGCTATGCATGGCCGCGGGCAAAGAGAATGTCCGCATGCAGCTCGATCTCTACCACACGCTGATGGCCGGGGATGGCCTCGCTGAGACCCTGCGCAATTACCGCACCGCCTATAGCCACGTGCAGATTGCGGGTGTTCCGGGCAGGAATGAACCCAACGTCGGTGAAATCGACTACCCCTATCTTTTCAATCTGCTAGATGAACTTGGATACGACGGCTGGGTTGGATGCGAATACAAGCCACTCGGAAATACTCTCGATGGCCTGGGCTGGCACCGTAGACAACCTCGCTAATTTAGGGGTGTTGCCTTTGAAAGGCTCGGATACGCACCACTCGGATGGCGAGATAGGGCTTGATGGGGAGCGCGATTTCCACTTTGCCACTAAGGCTCCCCGGTACCGGCGTGATGGTCATGGCGAATGTGTCGATGATGTCTGCCTTAAAGTGTCCGATTTCCGGAAGCTTGTAGCTTTGGGTGGCGTGCTGCCGGTCCCATAAATATGTGAGGTAGTATTCCCCATCGACTCCCCAGGTATTTCGTTCAGAAAGTACAGTCGAGTCCGCGGGAGCGGCGTCGACGACGCGGTTGAAGAACTTCAGACGCTCTGGACTCTGTCCCACCAGCACGCCGCCCTTTGACCACCAGAGCTCTTCGTTCGCGTTCAGGTAAGTCTCTCCATGTCCGCAGAATGCTCCCTGTACCAGAGTCTTCCAGAAGTTTCCGACGAGCCGTTCGGCCGTGATGTCCCCCCAGCCCTCGGGAATGTCACCTTCGTAGCGGCACTCGTCGAAGATCACCGGCTTGCCATACTTGCGGATGTATCCCGGGGCGTTATCTGGCATGTCATTCTGCACGCTCACATGGGTGATCCATGGCTTGGTGTGGTCGAAGAATGTCTTCTGATTGTGAATCGAGCACAAATGCCTGTGTGGATCATGCTTCGCGATAGTCTCTCCAAGGCGCTCAAAGTCTGCCTCTGTCTTCGTCTTGAAGTAATCCCACTCATTCGCTAACGACCACCACACATTCCTATACGCCCCGAGGCGGGCAACGACGTAGCGCAGGTAACGATCGTCATTCTCCGCCCCCATGTTGTCGAATCCCCAGTGTCCCGCATCGTAGGGATGAAACAGGATTACGTCGGCCTCGATGCCCATATCCCTCAACTGACCGATCCGCCGCTCGAAGTGCTGAAAATACTCCGCATTAAACCTTGCGAAATCCCACCGATTCGGAGCCTGCCCTAGAAACGGATATCTCGGCGGTTCCACATGGTTGTAATTGAACCACTTAGGGAAGACGCACATACGCAACTTGTTGAACGGTGCAGCGCCGAGAGTCCTTAGTGTCTGTTCTTCCAGTGCCGCCGGCTGACTTGTCCATGCATAGCAGGTGGTCCCCAGTTCCCGATAGGGTGTGCCGTCGGCATAGACGAAGCGGTATTGGTCCTTCACCTGCACCGGTCCGTGGTTTCCGGTCCGCGCTGCATACACCGTGAGCGAACCTGTCTTCCCGTCCAACTCCGGATGGTTGCTCCGCGTACGATACGTCCATGCGCCCAACGTGTCCGGCATAAAGCGCACGCGGTACGTCTCTCCGCCGTCGTAAAAGCCATCCGTCGCAATCGCCTTACCGCCCTGCTCGAATGTCGCGCCAAACTCTACTTCGGCGTGGGGATTCCCCACCGTCGGCCCCGGAAACGAAAGTTCGAAGGTCCCCCATTGTTCGACACTGATTGGCGCAGTTTCCTGCAGTTCCGCGGCGCCATGCAGAAGCCCTTGCCCAATCGCCGACCCCACGGCCACCAACCCGCCCGATTTGACCAATTCTCTACGAGACCAATACATCCTTCGAATTCTCCAATCCAGGGTTCTTGCACAGGCAATCTAGGCCGAAGTTCTTTTCAAATGGAGAACTACGGGACCGCCGCCCCATTCTGCAGGCGGTGTCAGGTCGAGCCGCCCATTGCCGATCTTTCCCGCAGCCAGCCAAGCGCCACGGAAAGGCTGATACCACTCGCCCGTGAGAGGTGCAGGCAGTTCTCCCAGGGTCAAGGTGAACGGAGCAGCCGAGTTGAGGAAGACGACATACTCCCTCCCTGCGTCGGCCAGACAGTAGCCGTCACTGGCCACTCCCTCCAGAGGCTTCATCTTCCAGTAGCCGGTAGAGGTGAAGAAGTCGTACAGATTCTTGAAGTACTCGTATCCAGGCGGCCTGTCATTCGGACGGATGATATCCCATGCGGTGTAGGTGTAGTAGTAGGCGCCGAACCCGCCTGCCATATATACCTCCCAGGCTCGCCGGCAGACTTCCTCGGGCAATTGCGCAACGTTATACGTTTTATCACTGAGCCCATTTGGCCCGCATTCGTAACCGAATTCAGTATTAATGACCGGCCATAAGTGCTGCTGAAGGTGCGCCAGCATCGTCTTCCGCCAATCCGTATGCTGCTGATCTGAGCGATAGTCGACGAGGTTGCTGTAGACCCCACGATCATAGTTGGCGCGGTCGTCGTGCACAGTCAGCAGACGATGGTACGGATCGTTGGCGCGAAAGTAGCGGAGTCGCCCGGTCTTATAGTCCAGATCCTTTTCGTAGTGCGCCTCCTTGGCGAGGTCCCAGGTGACATTTGGATATGCGGCGTAGCGGGCGATCACCCAGCGGTAGTACAGGTCATCCTCGGCGCTTCCATTCACTGGCCAATTCACTTGCTTGTTGTAGACACGGAGAAGGATGTGGGCGACGATTCCTCGGCGGAAGAGCGCTTCAATCACACGATCGTAATGCTGCCAGTACGCAAGATTGAACCGGCTGTGGTCTGGCTGCTCATTGGTGCCCTCCCACGCATAGAGCGGTGGGGGCCCAAAATCGTCATCACCGGTTCGGCCCTTGCGCCAACTTGTGTCGTGCGCATAAGTGTTCAGGATGATGAAATTGAATCCATATCCGGAGAGTTTGTCGAGGAAGAGATTGACCGTCTTGAGTTGAGGGTCACTTGAATCCAGAGCCCACAGCCAGTCACACTCGTAGCCCATCGGGAAATAGCGCGTGCCATCCTCGTAGACGAATTGGGAAGGATGTTGGGTGTCAATGCGCAGACCACCGTGGGCCCCCTCCCTCTCGCTGGGTACGCACAAGAATGAAGCTTGCTGCTGGTTCAAGTCTGGGAGGGTACTTTGTGTCACCAAAGACCAATTGCCAATCGTGTTTGGCGCGAAACGCACCGTCCAACCGCCGAGGCCGTCGTAAAATCCGGGGACAGTAAACCGCTGGCCGTTTGGGCCGGTAGCAACCGCCGCAAGTGGGACGGTAAAGGGGTTATTTGGCACGGCTCTCGAAGGAAATGAGAAATCATGTGGCTGCCAACGTGGGATTCGCACTCCGGAGGATTGCGCCGAATGCGTCGAACTCCGCAGGGCGACCTGTGCCCATACCTCGGAGAATAGTCCGGGTAAGAGAGAAGCTGTGGCTGCGAACGATGACAGCCCGAGGAATTTACGCCGTTGCATGGCCCTTCTTCTCTGGGTGAGATTCCAGGTGAGTCTCGCGCACGGTCAAACAACTAGGCGCTTGATGACATAGTACGGCTGGTTGGAGAGTTTTTTATTGAAACCCGGGTAGAGGAAAGGCGGAGGCGTCTCTGGATGCAATTCGAAATAATACTGAAGAGGAAAAGGCGATGCGGTGTATTCCGCGGGGATCGAGATCTCAAATCCGCGTTTGGTTCGTTCCATAGGTGTTGACGACCAGCGCTCCGCTTGATTCACATGCCGGAACCAGAGCGAGGCAGATGCCAGATGATCGGGCGCCTTCTCTGCAGCGGAGAGCAAGATCGGCAGAGGATTCCCCGGGCTGAAGGCTGTTGCGGGCACATGGCTGCAACTTACGGTAGGGCGTTTGGATGAGTGCGCGACCAGGGCGGCCAGGGCGGCGCTTGCGTCTCTTCGCGGCTCCACAGCCTGCTCCCGCCTAAACTTCACTATGTCGCGGACGGCCGCGAGATCGCTATCAATGGCGGGCAGGCGGCTCAACCAGTCTCCGCGCAGATGGGCTGATTGCCCGTAGGTGACGTCAGGACGATAGACTGCCTTCGCCCGAGCTGCCATTGAGGCCCACGAATCACGGGCCTTCGTCAGAGCTGCAACCGCCAGTTCGCCAGCTTCCTGATTGCCGGTCTGCTGATGGATCTCAAGCAAGATGGCGCTCCGCATCTTGCCTGCAAAGAAACGTCCGAGTCCGATGTAGATAAGGACGTCCTCCTCCAATTGCTTAAATGCACGTCGATTCGTGGACGGAGCCTGGGTTCGGGCCATTGCCAGCGCCTGACTGGAACGGTCGGTGAAAGTTTCCAACCATTGCGCTACGTCAGCGGGGGAGTATTTTGCGCTAGCGTGACTCTGGAGAAGGGACTGCGCAAACTCCACGGCGTTCGAGAACAACTGAGGGTCGAGCGGGCTCACAGTTCCGAAACACTTCGGATCAGGTGTGTCGGGATAAGGCGGCGTGGCGTGGGCGGCGATCATCACCATGTTGGTGTAAAGTTCGGGCCAATACGACTGGTTCGATGCCGAAGGCAAATGGGAAGTGGTGATGAGGGGCAACACGCGGCTTGCACTGGCCAACGCCTCGTGAGCAGATTCAGTCGCAGGGCCGAAACTCTTTCTGAGAAACCGCTTCCATACCTCTGACTCTGTGTCTGGGTTGTAGAGGCATCTTCCCCACACGCGGTAGGTGTACTCGAACTTCTGCCAATCATCTTTCCCGGGATCAAGCGACTCGTCGAGATAAGCGCATCGGCTTCCGGCAATACCAGACCCTTGACGCCCTTTGAACGTGAGTGGTTCAAATATCTCCAGGCCAGCGGCTCCGCAGAAGCTGGACGTGCGTCCATAGGCAGCCGCCGTAGCAGGGTCGCCCATTAGCAGAATATGCTGGGTGCCTGGCCACAGGCGAAAAAGCACATTGAAACTTTTCCCTTCCTGAAACAGGTCACCATATCCGTAGCGAAGAAATCGTCGCGAGCCGCTGCTCAAGGCGAATGTTCCTTTGTCGGTGGCATCGGGCAGGGGCCACTCTAACTCACGAATGTCGGCTTGGTGATATCCAAGGCCCATATGTTCGGCGGAGAACTTCGGCGACACTTTGATGGGCATTCCTGTCGCGGCAGCAATATCGATCATCTTCTGGTCGATTCCTTTGGCGTGCATATCGATCTCGATCTGCCGCCCGCTCCCTGCAAACGCTTCAAACAGTGTCTGCCAGAAGGAGTAACTTCCTTCGGGAATTCCACTTTCGCCATGGACGCGCAAAGTGATGCCGCCAACCTGCGGGCACTTCTGCAGTAGCAATGCCAGCGCATCGCGGCAATATGCGGCATGGGTTGCGGGTGTGAGGCCCTCGATGTGGTGGTCTGAGTGCGGGCTGTCGGTCCATTGATAGGCGTGCGTCCAGAGTCCTAGTTGGAATTGAATTCCTCGCGCGGCGGTCTCGGCGGCGATGAACTGGAGTGCTTCAAGGTTACGATCCCGCTCCGCATCGTCCAGAGGAACTACGCGAACGCTATACCCAGGAACCTCGACCAGATAGGGGTAGGGGAATTGAAAGTAGTCGCCGGTAACTCCGCGGGGGAAGTCATAGCCAAGGCCAAATGTGAGGCTGAAACGGTTGAAGCGACTGCTGGCGAGCAAATCGAGGTATCCACGCCAGAAACTCTTGTCGTAGTACCAAGGCTTGTCCTCAGTCTCGCTCACGAACAAGCGCGCCGCGCTTCTCACGGTATTTGCTGGGGTCTCCTCGATGAGGCGACCCAGAATGAGCCCATGCCGAGGATCCTCAGTGAAGCGGATCCGATCTGCAAGTTCCATCAAGCCATAAACGAATCCCCGGGGATCAACAGCCGAAAGCCAGACCGCTGGCCTCCCGTCCAGTATTCCCGGCTCGAGGCGAAGACTCTCCGGGTTCATCCGCCTATCAGGCGGGGCCGGCCTCGGACCGTGCGGAGGACTGCCATCTGCCAAAACGACGAAGAAGTCTGCCGCTCCAGCCTCCCTGGCCGACGTCACGATCAGCGAAGGTAAGCCCCTGGCGCTCAAGGCTCGACGCAGTTCCGATACCGCCCAGCCCGCAACCTGTCCACTTGCAACTCCATTGCTGGGATCGATGACAATAGCTATATGCCGCCCAGAGGCACCAAACAGGGTCTGGCCCAAGCCACAAGCCGCGATGGCCCCAGCCTTCAAAAAATCTCTGCGATCCACTTCATATGTCATTCGTGGCCCAATTCGGCTCCCACGCCGAGTTTACGAGGCTGTCTTCAATTACCTTTGTACTTCAGCAACCCAATCTTCATGGCGGCCCAACTATTCGAACTGCCATGGGGGCTGAGTCTCTGCATTCCCATCAAAACTGCATTTTGACTCCAAGTCTCACATACCGTTCATCGGTAGTCCGACTGGTCGGGGCGGTTGCAAAGGTCGTGTCATAACTCGACGTACCAACCTGTGCTGAGGGATTCGCAAAGTGGGGAGTGTTTGTTACATTGAGCACCTCCACTCGCGCTTGCAGTGTGTAATGCTCGCGGATCAGGAAGCTGCGAAACAATCCCAAATCCGTATTTGCAAATCCGGGACCACGAAGGGAGTTGAAACTTGCGGTTCCAAAGGCTGCTGTGGTCACAGTCGTAAATGCCGTCGGATCGAAGTACGGATTCGACCCGTGACCGTGCAGGATAGCGACGTTCGGCTTCACTTGGTTTGCCCGCTGGGTACTTCCGGGTGCGTTCAGCGAAGTGGCATCGGCGCTGACCGAGAACGGGGCACCAGACACGATACTCATTACGGTATTAAGCTGCCATCCACCCGCAATAGCAGCCGCCATTTCGTGGGACAGAAACATCTTGTCTTTCCCGAAAGGAAGCTCGGCGACGCCGCTGATCTCAATGTTATGCGTCCGGTCCCCAGGCATCAGTGATCGATTGAGATTGAAGTACTGGGGAATTGGAATATTTGGTGCGCCGTCGCCATTAGGATCGCAGCACAGCCCGATCCACTTGGACCATGTATAGGCCACTCCTAACTGATATCCGCTGGAGAATTGGTGCCGCAGCGTACTCTGAAGCGAGTTATAGTGCATAGCCTCCAGAGGTAAGATCTCCGTCTCTGCAGCGGTGATGCCGGTTGCGTTGGTTCCGTTAAAGAAAGGCTGACTTGTTGCTCCTTGTCCCGGAAGGCCGTAGTTGATGTTGGCCCGGGTGTGCTCGTGGAGAGTATGGGTCCCGACATATCCAACCTGAGTCGACCACCCTTTGCCTAGCTGCCTTTCCACGGTAACGTTCATAGATTCTGTATAACCGCGGACGAAGTTCTTTGGTGAAGTGATGAAGGTCGCACCGGGCGGTAGGGACACAACTCCCGTGCTGATATCCGGAATCGGTAGCGCTGGGATGCCTTGCGTGAGGCTCGTCACCGGCGTGTAGGTATTCAATCCAGAACCGTTATAGGTCAATTGGATAGGATAGCTGCCGATCTGATCGCGGGCCATGTTGATCTGCTCGGGAACCAGGCTATAGCCTGCGCGAAGTACAGTTGATTCCATGGGACGGTAGGCAATTCCTACGCGCGGAGAGAATAGTGTCTTCTGCACGGAAATGCCGCAGTTCGTCGGCACACCGCCTTCGCCACAGATTTGATATTGGTTGGCGGCGAAGTTGTAGACTTCGATGCCGCGGTCTACTCTCGTTGGAACCGGGTAGTAGTCCCAGCGAGTACCGATTGCCAAGGTCAATTTCCGGTTTACTTGCCACTGGTCCGTTATATAGGGACTATATTGCCACGTCCGCAACGTGCCCGCATTGACCGAGAGATAGCTGCTGGTATCGGTTGATGCCAATCCAAGTAGGAATGCGGCAAAACTGTTGTACTGATTTGCCGAAGGGCCTCCTTTGACTGCCGTCGATCCACCTCCAAACGTCATTTGAGTCAAGGCTACAGAGAAGTGATTCATGTGCTGCTGGCTGACATCCATACCGAAGCGCACGTTATGCTTGCCTTTTGTCCAGTTCGCATTCACCGTGTACTCAAACACCGGATCCGCGTAGGTGAGCGCACCGGACACTTTGCCGTAAGAAGAGTAGGTTGTGAAATTAAGCTGCGGCATCCCACCCCCTTGAGGAAGGCTTCCCAGATTTGTCCCCGGAATGCCGAGCACATCCTGTCCATAGCGTTGAAAGGTGTTCGGAGGTTGTTGACTTTGGGTCGAGTGAGTAAGACCAAACAATCCATCTATCACAAAATGCGGAGTGACAATATAAGTTGCGGAAGCCGACATCGCATAAATATTGCCAAATTGAAGGGCATTGTTTGCGCCGCTCAGGATCGGCCCAAAGACAGTCGCCTGGCTCACGTTATAAAGATAATCGCTATAGCGCACAAACATGCGCAGCTTTTCCGTGGCCGCCCAATCAACCTTCGTGTCTATCTTGTCGAGTTTGTAGTAGCTCGGAGTATTCACAAAATAGTTGTTTGACTCTCCCGGCAAATTCGGCTCAGGGATCAGCGCGACGACCTTTTGCGCGATTGAACTAATCCGGCCAGATGGAATGACGTTTCCTGTAAAGGCCGTTCTACCTGACCCATCGGGATTGCCCGTGGATGGATCGTAAATTGGATTAGCGAACGAGGTCATGATGCCTTGCCTTACGTTATCGGTTGGTACTGAAACAGTGTTCGTATTTCCCTGATGCAGAAAGTCGCCTTCATAGCTCCCAAAGAAGAAGAGACGCTTCCTTAAGATCGGTCCGCCAATCGTCCCACCTGCATCATTGTCAATCAGTTTTGGCAGACGGCTGGTCGTCGGCAGGAAGAACGGCCGGCCCTTCATCAGATTGTCGATATGGTACTCGTACACAGAACCGTGAAAGCTATTCGTCCCACTCTTGACCTGCACGTTAACGGCCGCGCCATTTACCATGCCCTCATCCGCACCGGCGGCCGCCGTCACAACGTTCACCGATTCGATCGCATCTGTCGAGGGGACTGCGGTGGAGTAATACTGAACATATGGGTTCGTCGCACTCATACCGTCGACTCGCACGTTTGTGCCGCTGCCGCTTGTGCCATTCACCTGAAGCTGCATTGATTTAACCGGATTGTTGGTGCCGCCGCCATTAGTAGTCGGCGGGGCAACTCCAGGCAGCAAGGCAATCTGTCCCTCATACGTTCGCGTTGGTTGAGGCAGACTTTGCAGCGTCTTGCCGGAGATATCGTGATGCACATCTGCGTTATCGGTCTGTAGGGTGGCGGTCTCTGCCGTGACGCTGATGGACTGGCTCTGCTCTCCGATGCTCAGCGTCGCATCTACTCGGACGACGGTGTTTGCGCTCTCCAACACGTTTGGCGCCTCGAACCGCTTGAACCCAGACTGCGAGATCACCACATGATAGGTGCCCGCCGGAACGGTCGAGAGGGTATAGTCACCTGACGGACTCGTCGTTGTCTGTCTTTGTTCATTGGTCTCGACCCTCGTGATCGTAACGGTCGCACCTGGTACAACTGCGCCAGTTGTGTCTGTCACAATCCCGACCATCGAACCATATACTGTCTGCGCGCAGGTCACCCGTGTGCTCAGGGCGAAAACAATCACCAACAGTAACCAGATGAGAGGGCCTTTCCCGGTCGACCCACATACAGAATTGGCTCTTGCTGATCGGTGCAGTAATGTCCGGCTTGCTTGGCCAGTTACGCGTGCAATCATCTTGCCTCCTAAGGCGACGAGCAAATCGTCGTTAACTGATTCAGAACTCTCGGCTGTATATGTTTGTGAAGAATTAGCGACTACTGATCGCGACTCAAACGCTACGTGTCGCAAATCTTCTCCGTCAAGATTTATTGCTCTTCGAGTTAGGCAAAGTGTGGATGGATCGATACCAGAGATGAATCAATCGGACCCCCCGTTGGGTGGTGGTGTGGCAGCGCCAGGGGTATGGTGGAGAAAGTATCCAGATGCGCCAAACGGGGAGCAATGAAAAGACTTAGCAAGCTGCCAATCCTGATCATCGCAAGTGCAATTGCCGCCGCGACACAATCTGCGATGGCGGCAAAAGTCCAGTTGCTCTATGCGGCTGGAAGGCCTCAAGTGGAATTTGCAGGTGGCGAGATACGCACATCACTCGCATCTCAAGGAGACTCCGCCCTTCGCGGTGATCTCGAAGCTCAACTGGCGACACCGGTTCAAGGTTCGTTTCGCATCGTCATCGCAGCTTCGGTGAAGGAGTCCAGGCTCGTCGCTAAAAAGCTTGGACTCGAACCACCGGCGTCAAACGTCGTGGCTCAGGCTTATTCCATTCGCAAACTCGACGCCATTGGCGGTTCCACATACGCAGTTCTGGCGGCGGACCCGGCTGGGGCGATGTATGGCGGCCTCGACCTTGCCGAGGCAGTGCGGCTTGGCACTCTCGCCAGTTTGAAGGATAGCGACCATGCGCCTTTCATCGCAAATCGTGGGATCAAGTTCAATATCCCGCTCGACGTGCGCACGCCTAGCTATTCCGATGCAGGCGATTCGGCACAGCAAAACATTCCAGAGGTTTGGGATACCGCCTTCTGGCACGAGTTTCTCGATGAACTGGCACGGCAGCGATATAACGTGCTCTCGCTGTGGAACCTGCATCCGTTTCCCTCGATGGTAAAAGTTCCGGAATATCCCAAAATTGCCCTTGCCGACGTCATGCAGGCCACGGAAAAGTTTGACAGCACCTATGACCTGACCGGTCGCGACATGGTACGGCCCACGTTGCTCGCGCACACGAAGGTGGTCAAGAAGATGACCATTCAGCAGAAGATCCGCTTCTGGCGCGATGTCATGGATTACGCTCATGATCGCGGCATTTCGGTTTATCTCTTCACCTGGAACATCTTCGTATGGGGCACGGATGGCAAGTACGGCATCACTTCCGCACAGGACAACCCAATCACGATTGACTACTTTCGCAAGAGCGTGGCCGCCACGCTGCTTACCTATCCACGGCTTGCTGGTATCGGGATCACGGCCGGGGAGAACATGCAGAATCCGAAGGGAGAGTTCTCCAGGGAGAATTGGCTCTTTGATACCTATGGCAAGGGAATCGAAGATGTTAAGAAGCTCCAGCCTAACCGCTCGATTCTCCTGATCCATCGGATGAACCAGGCTAACCTCCTCGACATTGTCTCCGGGTGGAGCCAATACGCCGGCCCGTTTGAATTGAGTTACAAATACTCCGCCGCACACATGTATTCCCTCACAAGTCCCCCCTTTGCCAAGCGCGACCTCGTCGACATGCCTGCGGGAATGCACACTTGGATGACCGTTCGGAACGACGACATCTACAGCTTCCGCTGGGGAGATCCGGAGTTCGCGCGCGCTTACCTGCGCGGTTTGCCCGGGCCGAACATCCTCGCCGGATTTTATATGGGCCCCGACGGATATACCTGGGGTCGTGAGTTCATCAGCACGGAGCCTGACTCTCCGCGTCAGCTCGTGATCAAAAAACAGTGGTACAGCTTTATGCTCTGGGGGCGTTTGAGCTACGACCCGTCACTTCCCGACACGCTCTTCCAGCGGACGCTCGCGACGCGTTATCCCGAGGCCCGCGACAGTACACTCTTCGCCGCATACAAAGCAGCGTCGAGGGTGATTCCAGAGATTGACCGCTTCTTCTGGGCGGGTGGCGGTAACGACTTGGCGTGGTTTCCAGAGGCGTGCCTGAGTCATCCCAAACACCACGGCTTTTATACGGTCAAGGATTTTATAAACGGCGTGACTACTCCGGGTAGTGGGATGATGAGCATTCGCGAGTATACCGATGCGATCTCTCGCAAGGCTCCGCCCACAGGCATCACGCCGCCAGAGGTTGCGGACCAGTTGCGCGCGGATGCGACGCAAGCGCTGAAGCTGCTGGACGCGATGCCAAGCCCTGGTTCAAACAAGGAATTGCGCCTGACTCTAGGTGATCTACGGGCCATGGCGTATCTCGGAAACTACTACGCCGATAAGATTATGGGTGCGACTGAACTCGCTGCATTTGGGGCCACCCACGATGCGCAGAGGCGTGCGTCCTCGGTGCGCTACCTGCAATCTGCCGTGGTGGATTGGAAGCAGTATGCCGCTACCGCCGCACAACAATATCGTCCGCAGCTGTTAACCCGCGTCGGACATGTAGATCTGAACGCAATTACCGCAGAGGTGCAACGCGATGTTCAGATTGCCGGCGAATGACCCTCGGCGATTGCTCCTTATGACCGCGATTTGCGCGGCGGTTTGTGGCAACTGCATCCAAGCCCAGGTTCCTCCATCTCATGTCGACGACTTCACGGGGCATCCGCGCGTAATCGTCATCAGCGACATCGGCAACGAGCCTGACGATCAGATGTCCTTCGTTCGTCTGCTGCTCTACTCGAACGAACTCGACCTGGAGGCGTTGATCGCTTCTACCTCCACCTGGCAGAAGGACGCAGTACATCCCGAGATCATGCACTCCTTGATCCGCGCCTACGGGCAGGTACAGCCAAATCTACTTTTGCATGCCAGCGGGTGGCCAACAGCCGAAGAACTTGATAGCAATGTATTCGCCGGACAGTCTGCGTACGGAATGGCCGCCACTGGGGTCGGCAAGCTATCGGACGGAGCCAAGGCGATCATCCGGACTGTGGATCGACCCGACCAGCGACCCGCGTGGATCTGCATTTGGGGAGGCGCAAACACGTTGGCACAGGCGCTTCTTCAAGTTCGCGAAACACGCAAGCCCGACGAAGTGAAGACGTTCGTTGAGAAGCTGCGCGTCTACTCAATCTCGGATCAGGACGACGCAGGGCCTTGGCTGCGGCACGAGTTTCCCGCCTTGTTCTACATCGTCCAGCCTTCCACTCCAACCGGATCAGAATATTACTACGCAACCTGGACAGGTATTAGCGGAGACGCTTTCTATCGCAATGGCGCGGGCGCAGATTTCACAACGGTAACCAACGAGTGGCTCGATGTGAACATCCGAAGCAAGGGGCCTCTGGGGAAGCTGTATCCGCGGTTCGCATACATTATGGAGGGGGATACGCCCTCTTTCCTCGGGCTGATTGACAACGGGCTGAACGCCCACCGCAGACCGGACTGGGGCGGATGGGGAGGACGTTATCTGTATCGCATGCCCTATGGCGAGACTCATGCGATTTGGACACAGGGAGGCGATGTCGGCTCGCGCGTGACCTCGCAGGACACCGTCACCGGCGCGGACGGCAAGCAGTATACGTCTGACCAGGCAACAATCTGGCGCTGGCGAGAGGCCTTCCAGAACGACTTCGCCGCGCGAATGCAGTGGACCGTTGCAGACTACCGTCACGCCAATCACAACCCTGTGGTTGAGGTGAATCATCAGTCGGGGACCGCACCGATTGCGATCGACGCGGAAGTCGGACAACAGGTTGTGCTCGATGCGAGTAAGAGCCATGATCCGGATGATGGACAGCGCCTGCACTACGCCTGGTTCCATTACGCAGAAGCTGGCGGAACCGATACAAACATGGCTGCGGTTACGATCACAGGCGCGGACTCTTCGACGGCCGTTGTTACTCCAACAATTGTCTGCCGTGCCCAATGGCTGCCCACATCCAGGCTTTGTCAAGGGACGGGAACGGCACACATCATCCTCGCCGTTACGGACGACGGATCACCCCGGCTAACATCATATCGGCGAATCATCTTGAACGTGCATACAGCTCCCATGCAGCAGTAGGGCTAGAAATGAACACATTGCTTGTTCGCGCAATTCGCTCTCACTTAGCCCGGATAATTCACGAAGTTTAAGACGCGGAAAGCCTCTTCTGCTACAAACATGTTGCTGAGACAGTGTTTGAAGTAACAGGAGAGGCTTCCGCATGATCGACTTTACCACGACGCAGTGTTTGTTGTTCCCTGAGATTTTTGCCAAGCCAGCCGTGTTGCAGTTCGATCAGCGGCAGGGCAGTTCGGATGGTGGAGCCATCCTGCTGAAGGCGGCCGAGCGCCGCTACGGATTGATTGGCG
>OCZT010003767.1_pt1 | contig 15483 bp, 12 predicted proteins | sample 1539031 | NCBI WGS metagenome assembly OCZT01 (sample SAMEA3539308, study PRJEB22396) | soil metagenome | biome: tundra; feature: field; material: soil | place: USA | collected 2010-05 | depth 0.15 m | reverse complement strand
ATTACTCCACCCAGAGGAGAAAATAAAAAGGTAGGAAATTGCAGTGCAAATACATCCAAACCCAACATAAAAGCAGAATGTGTTTGCACATATATCAGCCAGTACATTGTTGTGCGTTGCATCCATGTTCCAATGAGTGATAAGGATTGCCTGAAAATAAAATAGTACTTTTATCCTTAATTATTATTCCTGCCTTCAAAATTAACACCAATTGAATGCCTCAATTTTATATTTTGGGGCATTTTATATAATAATATATTAATATACAGATGACTAACCATTGTCTGCCGCATCAATGTTTGTTTGAAGATGAAGGGGTTAGAGTGCACTGATAAGACATATGCTAAGGACAAATTGATTTCTGAAGAAAGGGAACTTTGGGGGTACGATAGCAAACTTGACAAATTTGTTGGGGCTGATTTAGTTAAAGGCAAGGATATTGAGATTTGGGTAATATGGTTCACATCAAATACTAAGTTTGAATCAGTCCACCTATCTGATATCTCCAACCCTGATAAAGCACCAGTTAAAGCAGAAGGAGAAGTTAAATCACCAGATGCTTATTTAAATAATTTTATTATGAATGGGAAAGTTGTCCTGACATATAATTTTAAAAGAGTTAAATAAACAGTTTAAATATATCGATATGCCCCGAAGATATTATTTTGGGGCATTTTATTTTTTATAGAGTATTAATATACAGATAATTGACTAATTTTTTACCGCATCAGTGTTTGTTGGATGTAGTGTATATTAATTGTGCGGTGTAAATAATTGCTTCATATTAAAATATTTCCGAATTCTGATATCAGAGGCATTTCCTTCAAAAATAATCTTTCCAGGACTTCTTTAAAGACTTTGACTTTTATCGCTACTGCAGCGACTTATACGTAAGTTCACCTTAGGAAATACCAATTGTTATTTGTCCTCACGTCAAAGCAAATAAAAAGGTCCTATAATATTAATTTCAAAATAAGAAAAGGTAATTGAGCCAAAATAGTTCCTACTATCTTGATTTAATCAATTATATATTATGACCAATTTTTATACATTCTTAAAAAACTTATGATCATCTGATTTTGACGTATTCTGCATATAAGAAGAGAAAGTTCCAGAAATTGGTATTCCATCCTTGAGCAGAAGATCATTGTCTTTGAATAAGGGTTCATTAAAATATTTACATTCAACTATATTTAAACCATAAAGTCTCGATGTAATAGACTTGTCACTGCCACAAACGATTTTTACTTTTAGTGAATTAGAATATATTTTCTCTTGCATGAGTTTATAAAATGATTGCTCATTTGCTTTCCATCCAATTATTAAAATATCATCTACTTTTCCTAAAGCCTTTTCAAGGAGTTCTTTATGATCAACGGGTAAGATAAAATCATCCTTATGTTTAAGTGGAATCAGTAATTGGGGAAATGCAAAAGTCTTATTAATTCTATATTCAATAATTCGGCTATCAAAAAGTTCATAATCTTCATTTGATGAATCTATTGCATTTAAAACCGAATTCATGTTGGTTTCATCATACAGAAATTTTAATATTCCTTGCATATAAATAGGGCCGGCATTATCTCCAACATTTATTCTTTTTACCCAATTACATGAACCATGAGGTTTTATAATTTTAATCGGGTATCTTATATAATCATGAATATCCTTAATCGGTTTTCCTACTATTTTCTCAAAGGATTTTTCTAATAAGGAATCATAATTAAAAGTTACAAATAAGACATCTTCTCCAGTTTTAAGATGATAGTCATATGCTTGTCTAATAAGTGTATCGTAATTACTGGGACCAAAATTGACATATTTATATGAAATCTCACTAAATAATTCTTGAAGGTAAAATTGAACATTCACTATTTGGAGTAATAAATTTGCTCCATTAGATCCATGGGCTAAAGCATACTTGTTTTGAAATAGTTCTTCAATATCATTACTATAACTTATCTCACTGCGAAAGGATTCTGCCCCAGGGTAATGTCTTAATAATTCATTGCATAATGGTTTATAAGAAAACAAATCCTTACCTAAGGGTGGGCACCATTTAAGTAAATCACCATTGTATTCATGGTTAAAAATGCTGTCAAATGAAGCTCCTGCCCCTAAGATCACCATTTTCATATTATGTCAGTTATAATATTTTCAATACAGACAAGGTAAATAAAATATTTGCATGATATATAATTATTTCTGAAATTTGATATCAGCGGTACCTACTTCTTCACAACGCAGTATCAGCACGAAAATGCAGCGAGATTTTCAATCAGTAGGTGCCGCTTTAATTTTAATTAATTTTACTATTTACACAAATAATTATTATGACACAAGAATATGAAAACTCGTTAAGAATGTTAATTATCGACATACTCGGTGAGAATAACTATTCTGCGTACCAAGTTTCTGACGAAAGAATAGACAAATGGTTAGAAAGAAGGAATGTTGAGCTTAAGAAGAATAATGGTATATTATTAGAGAATCGGTTAATATATTATTCTGACTTTTATGATTTAAGACTAATAATTCACAAAAATTGGGAACAATTTAAACCAATTCTAAAGGACAAAAAGCGGTTTGAAGTCTTCTTCTCAGAAGTTGAAAATTACAGAGATACTATTGCTCATGGCAGAAATTTAACTACAGGCCAAGAGAATTTATTAAATGGTATAACTTCTGACTTAAAGAACTTATTCACATTTCACCATAATAAAAATGAAAATAAAGACGACTATTTTATAAGGATACTGAAAGTTACGGATAATTTAGGTAACAACTTAATGAAGAATTTTTTTCCACCTCATCCTCTTTTACGAGTAGGTGACGAATATGAAGTAATTGTAGAAGCAAATGATCCTAAAGGTAGAAAGATTGAATATGAGATAACTGCCTTTGGTGGACTAAAGATTACTCAATTTTCAAATAGATTTATTGTCCCTATTAAGAAAGAATATGTTGCTCAGTCGTTCACTCTTTCAATTCATGCTAGAACACCTGACTCTGAATACTTAAATGAAACAGCTGTATTGTCTTCATATACAATACTTCCTGCTGTCACTTCTTAGATTTGTATTGTTCCAATTATTTTTTTAAACGACATAAATATTATTTGCATCATATCATTAAATTTTTGAAATTTGATACCAGCGGTATATCCTTCTTCGACTTGACTTCCACGAAAAAGTAGCGAGCTTTCACCCAGTGGGGGAACATTATAAGGCGAGTACATGTAAAAATTTAATGAGAATGGAAAATCCAAACGAAATAACCCAGGAAGGATCTAAGAGAAGCGAAGCAGTCCTTGATGAATCTGAGAAAAGCAAAATATTCTGGAGAGAAGCAACAAAAAGATTCAAAATATATAAATTAAAGGCTGATAAATATCTTAATGAATTGCATATTGCATTTCAAGTGGATACCATTTCAAAATGGATTAAGGAGGTTGATAGACTTTTTGAATCTGATATTGATAAATTCTTAGAGAATAATTATTTACAGGGATACCTCCTTGAACTGTATCAAATTTTAGTTATCAAATTCACAGGTGATCAATTTGTGTATTTCCTGGAAACAAAGAAAATTGGTTATAATTTCAGTGCTATTAAAAAATCTAATTTTAATGAGTGCCTCATAGAAGACACAGCCATGAGACAAAATCTAAATTACCAAATCATAATTGCAGAAATTACACTACTAAAAAAATATTTTATCAACACATTAAATATTCTTGAAAAAAGTACCGGAATTAAAACTCATGGTTTTTCCAGCAAGCTAACTGAGGTACAAATAAAAAGGCTATTTGATCAGTTAATTGGTAAGTATATAGACAAAACCACCAATCCTGACTGTTTCAGAGCCATATTTAAAAATTATCCATTACCGGAGTACTTTGAACCTGTTAAATGGATTTTGAAAGGTAAGAAAAACCAGCCTCACAAAACAGCTTTAAGAGAATTTCTGAATCTGATATTAGAGAAAATCCCAAATCAAAAAGATATTGATGTATGCATCGCCGATATTTATGGGAAACCGATTCACTTAGCTAAGCCCAAAAAGGAACCTAATACAGATTATTGGACAGCTGAATTTATGAAAATGCTCAGCTGAAGTATTTTGTCGACTTTACCTGAACTTGCTAAAGTAGTTGATTAGCAAGTTCTTTTATTTTTATCCGACCTTATCCGACCCTGTTATGGTCGGATATATAACTTTATATCAATACTTTAGATTTCCAATAATACTTACTTTTGATAACAATATATACTTAATTTTCGGTAAAGATGACATCAATAAATTCACAAAATGGACCAGAATCAGAGGATAGGTTTGCAAATAAGCAAGGAACCGATAAATATCCGACTGAAGGCTATATGGAGGACGAATACAAAAAACTTATGATAGGTTCTTTTGGTAATAAAAAGTCTCTTTACGACAAAGCTAAGGAGCTGGATATTAAAGCAGAGTATGATTTGGAATATTTAGAACCTAAAGAACAACTTGAACGAATTGAATCTCTTATAAGTATTAGTGTTAAAATCACTTCTCTCGAGGCCTTTAAATTTGGAAAATATTTCATAATTGCTAGGCGTGCCTGTAGATTATGCAAAATTCGATTTCCGGAATGGTTAGACGAGTCTTTTAAAATTTCTCATAAGACAGCAGTAAATTACATGAATGTATATAGAAATTGTTTGAGCATGATGAGCATTGCTGTGAAGATACCTATATCAATTCTTGTTAAAATTAGTGCTCCAAGTTTTTCGGAAGAATTACGTGAATATCTCTTTGAACATGGGGATTTAGAAAAAATGAGTAATAAGGCGCTTAAGCACCTAATCGAACTACATAAGGATGGGAAATTTGAGGAAATAAAAAATTGCGTTGAAACCTGGAACTCTCATATTTATATTTGTCGTCAGACTGAATATGTATTGGATAGATATCGTGCAATATATACAGACCTAAGGAGTATGAAAACCAAAATTGAAAAAAAATACGGAATTCGAGTCGCTGGAATGGAAGAGTGGGATAAATTACTGCCGGACGCAAAAAATGCCATAATTATATTATTATCTGCTATCAATGAGGCAATTAGTATTTTAGAAAAGCCACTAATCGTAGTTGAGGACATTATTTTTAAACTTAATTGTGATACTCTGGATAAATCAATAATGTAAAATATACATATATGTAAAATATACACAAATTTATGTCTCCAGAATATGGTTCGGATTGAGTTTTTGAAAATTTAAAAACCTGATTATAGAATAAATACCATAGCTGATACTAGGTTAGCATTATGGTAAGTGAAGGCCTGGCTACGTCGATAGATTTACGGTAGGCCTTTGGTTGATGTGATAAAGTGGTGAGAATCATATTAGAATATCGATATAAAAGCCCTTATTATACAGATCTAAGTTATTATTTATCAAATGTTTAGCAAAATTAAAATAATCATGACATTCATCGCATTACATCATAAAAGCGCCAACGTTATACAATGGTATGGGGGAGATTACAAAATATCAGCCTATTTAGGAGGGAATGATGAAGGGAAAGTCGATAATAAATGACTAATTCAATGCAAGCTCAATAGATATTTAAAATTTCCACCTGCCTGATTACGAAAATACGGGCAGAGTTAATATGACTTCATTTTAATTCAATTTTTTTATCATCGTATATAATTGTAGAAAATGTTTGCACGAAGAAAAAATCATCGGGAGCCAGTCTCAGTAATAAACTGGAAGGTTTCAAACGACCTCTACACTCCCGGTATTTAATTCTATAAATTATGAAATCTATTGATGGTCCTTATTTGAATAATCCAGTGGATTCGGCTGCAGAACTGTCTCGTTTACTTGGTGGGTCTGAAAAAAGTCCTGGAAAATTTATGGCAAAATGTCCTGCACACATAATCCATCACTTTCCATTGGACAAGGAAATGGAAATATACTGCTATATTGTTTCGCAGGCTGTACAAATAACGCCATATATGATGCCTTAGAGAATCAGGGAATTAGAACAACTAATAATTTTAAATTTAAAAAAGTGTCAGCACTACCGGAGGGTATATACCAAAAAATTGGTGATGAATACTATGTTTCTCATTGGACTTATCGCGATAAAGAAGGCTCAACTGTTGGATACGTGGTTCGATATGAAAACAATATAAGTAAAAAGAAAAGTTTTCGCCCTTATTTCAAAAATATAGCCGGAATGTGGAAAGCTGGATATTCAACAAAGGACAAACGGCCACTTTATAATTTGGACAAAATAAGTAAAGCCTCGGTGGAAGATGAAATATGGGTTGTAGAAGGGGAGAAATGCGCTGATGCGTTAATGCAGTTAGGTGTTCTGGCCACTACTTCGCCAGGTGGTAGCAATGGTGCAACAAAAGCAGATTGGAGACCCCTGGCTTCTAGGCGAGTATTGATATGGCCTGACAATGATCCGGCAGGACAAACATATGCTGCTAATGTCTTTCAAATACTGACTGATATCGGAGAATCAACTTTGAAAATTGAAAAAATTGACATTGATAAACTAAAGCTTAAAGAAAAGGAGGATGCATATGACTGGGTTAAAAAAGGGAACACTCTCCCTGATTTGTTAAATCTACCACGATCATTTATCACCGGCCTTAAGGAAATGGATATTATAATTGTCGAGCCCGGTCAGATCTCTAAGGCAATGGATGAAGCAGAAGATTTATTAATAAGGAAAAAGCCATTTGAGATTTTTCAGCGCAATGGACTCGTAGTTAGGATTTTCAATCCAAAACTTGAAAAAAATAAAAGTAAAGAAACATCTGTAAAATTACTAAGTGTCAAGACTGGCTACCTTACTGATTTGCTGAACAGAGAGATGACATTTGTGAGAAGAAGTAAAGGAGAATTGATTCCAGTGGAACCACCAGAGAAAATTGCTGATCGTTATTTACAACGTGCGGGTCATTGGAAATTGAACCATCTGCAAGGGCTAATTTTTGCTCCAACACTTAGGCAGGATGGGTCTGTATTGGAACAACCAGGATATGATATAGAGTCTGGACTCTATTACGTAAAAAATGATGACAGGATCGAACCACTAGTGAAAAACCCAGATAAACAAGACGCAAAGGCGGGGTTGGTACACTTAAGAAGAATACTTCAGGATTTTAATTTTGTAACACCAGAAGATGAAAGTGTTCTGTTTGCTGCTATCTTGACAGGCTTGGTGCGAGGGATTTTTTTAACTGCTCCTGCATTCGGTATCAGTGCCTCAACTGCAGGAAGTGGGAAAACCCTATTGGCAAACATTGTCCATATAATAGTCACAGGAAGTCCTGTAACTCCAATGTCACTTGGTTTTAGCAAAGAGGAACAGGAGAAGCAAATTTTCGCAAAATTAATTGAAGGAAGACCTATTGTCTTGATTGATAATGTAGAAGAGCCTATAAAGAGCGGCTTATTTTGTGAAATAATGACTTCATCCAGCGGAAAACACAGTGGAAGGATTTTAGGAGTAAGTGATACCATTGATGTATCAACGATTGTAACATTTCTTGTAACCGGAAACAATCTTTCATTTCAAGGTGATATGACACGTAGGGTACTTCGTTGCACAATTGACAGCAAATGTGAACAGCCAGAAAACAGAACTGACTTCAGAATAAATAATCTAACGGAATATGTAATGTTGAATAGACCTCGACTAGTTATGGCAGGCCTAACAATATTAAAAGCATATATTGAAGCTGGACGTCCTCCACAAGACATACCTCGATGGGGAGGATTCGAAGAATGGTCTTATTTAATCCGTTCCGCATTAGTATGGTTGGGATGTGCTGATCCATACCTCACGAAAAGGAAGATCGATCTAGAAGATCCGGATAAAACCTCCCTTAAGGTAGTACTGAAGCTTTGGGAACCTATTTATGGTAATGAGATGAAAAAGGCTTCTGAACTTGCATCCGATTGTAATAAAGCAATTGCATCTGGAGAAAACGAATCAGATAGATACGAACTCGCTCAGGCCTTTATGGAGGTCACTACCAATCGAAGCAAGTTGCTGGATAGTATAAGTCTTGGATACTGGCTTCGTCGTAATAAAGACAGGATCATGGATGGGCATAAAATAATCAAATGTCCCTCCTCCTCAGTAAAAAGCATTGGTAACTGGCAGTTAGTTAAGGCATAACGAAGGTATAAAAGGTATCGCAGGTATGTTTCCGGTCCTATTTCAAAATCTTTTTATTTTTTAAAAAATCCTATTTGATTTGCCTCTCAAGAGGAATCATACCTTTTATACCTTTCATACCTTTGGTGAACAGAATATTTAGTCTTGACCAATATGGACAGGGAAAAGTTAAAAACAGGATAATCTCAAGAAAGATTTTTATTCATCAGTTTCAAGAATAAATGCAGGAATGGGATAACTATACGAATTGATAAAGATGTTGGCACAAACGCCATAAAAAAGGCAAAAAAACCAATAATGAGGTTGAGTGCAAATACCTTAAGTTTTAACCACAAGAGGGCGATCTGATTTGAAATAAAATATTTAGCTTAATAACATGTTTTTAATTTCATCAAATCTATGTCAGTTTAAGCACTTTTTTTTCTAATTCGCCATCGACCTCAAATTTAAACCCTATTGATGCAGTAGATCAGCATGATAGGGTTTCTTATTTCTCAAATTGTCCCATAATTGCCCCATATAATTATCAACTGTTAATTTTTGCTTATAAATTATAGCCATAACATACTTCTGAATTGTTTAGTTTACTATATATTTTTCTTAATTTGCATAATATTAAAATTAACCCGTGATAAACCTGTTTGATCATAACAATTGGGATCGTACGAATGGGACCCTTTCAGTCAGTTTAAATCCTAATATCCAAGAAACTGATACCTCACTCTATGTGGTATTAAATGGGAATGTGGGTAATTTTTGTTTGGATTACACTGCTGATAACTTTGATCTGAAATTAGCAAAACAAAGAGCGTGGTCCTCTGATACTGGGTTCTATGTAAAGCTAGATCCAAACAAAGTGACATTGGCAAAATGGTGGGATGACTTTCCTGATGTATTACCTTACCAGACTGTTCAGGAGAATCCTCGAAAGTTTTATAATGCATTAATCAAGCTCACACCCCAACTACCATCTGGTGTCGTTTCCTTTGCAAAAGAAGCCTTTGTTAAATTAAGAAATTGCATTTTGCTGGCAGATAACGGCCAGGCATCATTGAGAGTTTTCATGTATCTGCTTGCTGCATTAACTGAAAAAGTAGAAAAACCTGAAAGAGTTGATAGGGGGAAGTGGCATTTAAAAGAGTTTAATTTCGATTGGATTTCAAAAGATGACTGGGACTGGCTATACAACACCTTTAAAAAAGGGACTAATGAAATACCACCACTTTTAGAATTGATTTTAAGGCACGCCTCAAATAGATTATTTCAAGAAGCTCACCGTGAGGCAACCCGAAAAGATTTCCAAACTGCATTATGGGGTGGTTCGGACCGCATTTATAATAGTGGAATTTCTGACGGTGCATTCTATACGCCTACCTCATTAGTGAGGACAATTGTTCAAGAATCAATTATAGCACTAAACAAGGCTAAACCTTTATCAGAGAGGCAGAGTTTGCGAATTTTAGATCCTGCTTGTGGTTCAGCTGAATTTTTAAGAGAGATCTTAAGACAGTTGAAAATTCAAAAATATAAAGGCAAAATACATGTATCAGGGTGGGATATATCAGAAATTGCCTGCGAAATGTCAAATTTTATACTCCATTTCGAAAATAATTCAGAATGGGATGGTAATGTTGATATTAATATCCAGAACAGAGATTCCTTATCTATTGACTGGACCAAAGAAAAACCATTTGATGTTATTCTTATGAATCCCCCGTTTAGATCTTTTGAAAACCTTGGACAGAGGAAAAACATAATTGTACATCAGTTAGGTGGAATAATAAAGGGGCAACCAGATTTATCATCAGTTTTTTGGGTCAGAGCTTCAGAAGTATTATCAATAGATGGAGTGCTTGGCCTTATATTACCTCATTCATTGCTGGTCGCAGAAACATATAGTAAATTAAGAACTCATATAAAAGAGAATCTTGGTATGGAGTTCTCATTAATTGCTCGACTTGGGAGTTCGGGGTTATTTGAGAAAGCAATGATAATTCCAGCTGTTTTGATTGGTACAAAAAACTCTCGATCGTATTCTCATACTCTAATGTGGACTGACCATCATCAAACCTCAGTTTACACTGCTCTCAGAGAACTCAGAATATATCGACAGAAAGAAATTCCTACTCCAGTAGTACATAAAAATTTCAGTATATATGAAAATGAGTGTTTAACCAAGGGGAGTAATTGGATGGTCAGATCATTTCAACTAAATCAATTAAGTGAAAGATTGCAAGGATTTAGTAATGTAGGAAAATTGTTTGATGTTGTTCGAGGCGCCGATACTGGTAATAATGCTGCATTTATTTGGACTAGAGAAAGATTGAGCCAATTACCGAAAAAAGAAAGAATGTTTTTCCGTCCATGTGTTATGAGAGATAGCATAAATAAGGGCCGGCTAGTAGACAAGTTTTATATGTTTTTCCCTTATGGAGAATTTCAGATTTTTTCTGAAGATGAATTGTACCGGAGCCTTCCAATTTATTCATCTGAACTAAAAAAATACAAGGATCAACTACGGAAAAGAAAAGGAAATGAAGAGAAATGGTGGGAATTGAGCCGACATAGACCTTGGCAGATCGATTCTCAACCAAAACTAGTTTCAGCCTATTTTGGTAAATCTGGATACTTTGCGTTTGACCAGAAAGGGCAATATCTCATTGGGCAGAGTTTTGCATGGTTTCCTAAAAAAGAAGAACTTAATAAGGATATTTATTATTTTTCATATTTAGCTCTTCTTCATTCATCACTAATAGATAAACTTTTGGAAATGACATGCAATATATTGCAGGGTGGTTATTTTGATTTATCTAAACACTATGTGGATAAACTACCATTCCCTGATCTTACTAATGCAGATATAAGTATATTAAGCATTCTCGCACAGATTGGTGAAAATATTCATTTTGGTAATGAAATAAATATTAGCAGCCTAAACGAAACAGTTGCTAACGTTTATGGGATAAGCATTGAGAGTGTAAAAATGGAGTCTTAGCATGGCATCAAAACCCGAGTCCATTACAATAGCAAGTAAGATTCTTAGGGACTTCTTTAAAGTCCACTCACCTTTAAACAGCCATGATCATGGCGTAACGTGGTCACTTAACAGTGAATATTCTAACTTGGAGACAGAGGATGATAAAGGAAATCATTACACTTTATATTTATTCCCAATTAGAAAGGATCTTATGAAAATTGCAGATAGGTCTCCCTTCTATTTTTCTATTGGGATAACAATAAAAGCTAATGACCAGATAGAAAAACTAAATCTGAAAATTTTTAAAGATGATACTACCAAGCTCACAACAAAAGCCTCCATTCCTACAGAACTTATTCTTAGAGTTGAATGGGACAATACAGTTGGGGACAGTTTACAGGTAGGCAAACATGCTCAACCGCACTGGCATATACACAGTTATAAACATGTTGACTTGTTTGAGAATAGAGATAAGAGCGATAGGCAAACCATATTGGCATTGTTAGGACTCGATAAAACTCCTCTCATGGATACATCACCAATAATGCAAGCAATGGAGGATCAGCCAAGACTGGAACCTGTAATGGTACAACCAGCGACGTTTTCTAATAGAGGGATTCCTTTATTTAGATTTCATCTAGCTATGATTGCTGAATGGGATAAAAATGTTGATTCATTGTGTAACAAGATTTTAGACCATGAGAAACTAAAAGTATGGTTACCTCAATGCTTAAATTATATTAAAGACCAACTAGAATATATTTTAGAAAAGATAGGGACTCAAGAACCAACTGATGTACAACCAGATTCAATGCTTTAGATGCAGACCATTAAATTTGGACTACGTTACCTACCCCCCAAGTTTTGACTTTATAGATTATTATCGTAATAACTTTATAGTGAATTATCAATACATTAAGACAATGGTAGAAAAATATGGAATCTTTTTATTGAATGGAACTAACCATGGGTATGGTACTACCCCTGCAATAGGTGTCACAAAGCTCCATATTGGCGATTTTGATACAGTGGAAGAAGCAGCTGAATATATTAGGAGACATCCGATTACTCCAGCGCATTTTATTATGCAGTTTTGGATAGAAGGTTAATTTATAATCTGATTATTGACAATTTTTATAGTCTCTATAAGAGTTCTTCCGCCAGTAACTTCGCCTGTTCAATCACCGTCTGTATAGCCTTTTCCTGCTTATCAGGAGGGTATCCGTACTTCCGGAGTATTCTTCTTATATTACGTCTGAGGGTAGCCTGGACACTCTCTTTGATAGTCCAATCAATCGTTGTACTATTCCGTACACTCTGCAACAACTCCCTGGCTATTGTTCTCAGGATCTCATCTCCGAGGATGGCAACTGCACTATCATTAATCTCAAGGGCATCGTAAAAGGCTAACTCCCGGAAGTCAAGATTAAGGTTTGCTCCTCGCTTATCTGCCTCTCTCATATCCTTTGCCATCGGGATAAGAAAATCCTCCAGGAAGGTAATGGAATCAATCATCCCGTTATGGTATCTCTTTACTGCATCCTCAAGCATCTCTGAGAACTTCTTACTCTGGACCAGGTTAACTTTCATCCTGATCCTGATCTCATCTTTCAGAAGCCTTCTAAGTAGTTCCGCAGCCAGGTTCTTATGTGGCATGTTCTTCAGCTCACTCAGGAACCTGTCATCCAATATTTCAATATTGGGCTTCTTCAAACCGGCTGCATCAAATACATCAATAACATCATCGGAAGTTATGGCCTCTGATATTATCTGCCTGATTGCTGTTTCAATCTGCTCTTCAGTCTTTCCGGTTGGATCGACTATGATTTTTACAATCCTTGCCTTTACCGACTGGAAGAAAGCCACCTCATCACGTATTGCAAGAGCATCTTCATGAGGGATCGATATCGCAAATGCCTTTAATAGGCTGGTAACTTTATTAACAAATTGATTCTTAACGTCGGGTAATGATAGAATATGATCGGCAGCCACCGGCAGGAACTTGAATTTCTCTGCGGGTGTGCGTAACTTAAAGAACCTACTATAATCAAACCCTCTGAACATAGGGATCACTGATTCATAATACTCCATCATTGTTCGTACGGCTTCTTCCTGGTCAAATGCAGGTTTCCCTTTACCGCCACTATGCGTATATTCTGCCAATGCTTTTTTAAGGTCTTGTGCGATACCCAGGTAATCAACTACCAATCCTCCTGACTTATCCTTAAATACTCTGTTAACCCTTGCGATAGCTTGCATAAGAGTGTGTCCCCTCATGGGTTTATCAATATACATAGTATGCAGACAGGGTACATCAAAACCGGTAAGCCACATATCCCTTACGATAACAAGTTTTAACTCATCAGCAGGATTCTTCATCCTATTTCCTATTTCCTTGCGTCTTGGTTTGTTTCTTACGTGTTGTTGCCAAGGAACAGGATCTGTGACACTTCCTGTCATGATTACTTTTAATGCTCCTCTTTTATCATCCTCATTGTGCCACTCAGGTCTTAACTTTATAATTGCATCATACAATTCAACACAGATTCTTCGGCTCATGCAGACTATCATTGCCTTGCCTTCAAGAATTGAACTTCTCAGTTCATAGTGGTTGACAATATCTTCTGCTATCTTGGCTATACGGTGATCATCTCCGACAATTGCCTCCAGCCTTGTCCACTTGGATTTGAACTTCTGTTTGTCCGTTTGTTCCTCGGCCTCGGTAATCTCTTCAAATTGCTCATCAACCTTGATCTTCTCAGCCTCATTGAAATTTACCTTTGCCAGCCGACTCTCATAATAGATGCTGACAGTTGAACCATCGGCAACAGCCTGTTGAATATCATATACATCAATGTAATCACCAAAGACAGCCTGTGTATTCTTATCGGTAGTCTCAATAGGGGTGCCTGTGAAACCTATAAATGATGCCTGAGGAAGAGCATCCCTCATGTGTTTTGCAAACCCGTCAAGGAAATCATACTGACTCCTGTGTGCCTCATCGGCAATGACAATTATATTCCTTCTCTCACTTAACGGTTTATTCTTTACAAAATAGAGATCCGGGTTCGGTTCTTCCATTAACTCAACCTCAGCCTCAACCTCTTCCTTATCCATAACTGGCCAGAACTTCTGGATAGTTGTAAAAACTATTCCCCCGGAAGCAACATTAAGTAATTGTCGGAGATGTTGCCTGTTCTCTGCCTGTACCGGGATTTGCCTCAACAACTGTCTGCAACCTTTGAATGTGTCGAACAGTTGATCATCAAGATCATTCCTGTCTGTAAGTACAACTATTGTAGGGTTATCAAGAGAGAGTACGAGTTTCCCGGTATAGAAAACCATTGAGAGACTTTTACCACTGCCCTGGGTATGCCAGATAACACCGGCACGTTTGTCACCTGTTACTCCTGATGCAATACTAGTAGTAGTTACTGCCTTGTTTACTGCATAATACTGATGATAAGCCGCCACCTTTTTAAGTGTTTGCTCCTTACTCTTTTCAAATACGATGAAGTGCCTGATCAGGTCCAGCAGGGTTGATTTATTCAGCATCCCTTTGAACATAACCTCAATCTGTGGAGCAGTTGTTTCTGCTGTTGTCCTTCCGTCTTTTGACTTCCAGGGAACAAACCTGTTCCAATCACTTGTGAGAGTACCACACCTTGCCTCCCAGCCATCGGAGGCAATCAAGAGGGAGTTATAGGTGAACAGAGTTGGAATTAAGTGCTTGTACGTTTGCAACTGATTAAAGGCGTTCCTGGTTGTTGCCTTTTCATCAGTGGGGTTCTTTAGTTCAATAACGACAAGAGGAAGCCCATTTACAAACAAAATTACATCAGGACGTTTATTATTGTTATTCTCAACGACAGTGAATTGGTTAATAGCAAGGAACTCATTGTTTTTAGGATCATTAAAGTCTAGTAAGTAAACTTTATCGCCTCTTATATTCCCATCCTTACGGTACTCTATGTCAATCCCCTCAGTAAGGTACTGATGGATGGTTTCATTATTGATAAGAAGGTCAGTGCTGTTAGTACGGAGAACCTTTTTTAATGCCTCTTCCCTGGCATCACTACTGATCAGAGGATTTAACCTGTCAATAGCATTCTTTAAACGGTTAACCAGAACAACCTCATTGTATAATCTTTCAGGGAACATTCCATCAGGTGAAATATCAGGACCATATAGAAAGTCATACCCAAGCTCCCTAAGGTATTCAAGGCAGATACTTTCTATTTGTGTTTCGGTTATGGTACGCATTTAGTGGAGTCTCTATTTCAATTTAGTGGAGTTTCTATGTTAATCCGGATAAT
>OCZT010003765.1_pt1 | contig 15483 bp, 14 predicted proteins | sample 1539031 | NCBI WGS metagenome assembly OCZT01 (sample SAMEA3539308, study PRJEB22396) | soil metagenome | biome: tundra; feature: field; material: soil | place: USA | collected 2010-05 | depth 0.15 m | reverse complement strand
CGATCGGCGGCGTGAAGGAGAAGGTGCTCGGCGCGCTGCGGGCCGGCATCACCACGATCATCCTGCCGAAGGAGAACGAGGCCGATCTCGAGGATGTGCCCGACGAGGCAAAGGGAAAGCTCAAGTTCTACTTCGCCGACACCCTCGAGGACGTGCTGAAGCTCGCGCTCGTGCCCGAACAACGAAGCGCGGAGCTTCCCGCCCAGCTGGCGGTCGTGAGCTAACCCTCGGCAGGCGGCGATTCGAGCATCTTCGAGAGCCACCGCGTGAGGCGGCGTTCCACGCTCGGTCGCAGTGGCTGAAGCGCGAACAGCGCGAGGATCAAGGCGAATATCGAGCCGCTGAGGATCTCGCGGAGCACCCGGTCGCCGGTGGCGGTCATCGCGCGCGTGATCTCGCCGAGCACACGCAATTCCTCTGTGCGCATCTTCGCCGCGAGCGGTCCGATGCCGTCGCGTCCCCGGACCGCCGTTTGGGTCTTGAGCACTTGGGCGGCGGAATCGCGTCCCGCGCGGTTCCGCAGCGCGATGACGGCATTGATCTCCTTGATCCGCTTCGAGACCATTGGCGCGAGGCTGTCGAGATTCCGGCGCTGCTCCGGGTTGTCCTCCGTCGCCTTCATCAACGACTGAACGGCGTCTTCGACGTCGCTGACCGCCGCGTCGAGCGGCTCGAGGTACTGATCGTCTCCCGTCGTGACGAAGCCACGCTGCGCGTTCTCGGCGTCAAGCGTGCGGGCGACCATGGCATCGAGGTGCGCGATGTTCTGGTTGGTCGCGGCGACCGCGCGCTGTCCACCGATCATCCGGGTGACGCTCACGTAGGACACGAAACCCATGAGCGAGAGCAGAATGAGCGCCGCGCCGGTTCCGATGGAGAGCTTCTGCATTCCGGTGAACTGCATCCGCACTCCTAGAACATGATCGGCCCAAGCACGAACAACCGGCGCGCGTCGATCCGTAGCGCACCCGGCTCCGTGCCCGGAAGAAAGTACTCGGTGTATCGGAGGTCGGCAGGAGTCGATGCATCGGCGAGCTTCCCGTTTCTCCGGTCGAGCTCGGCGGTGACCAGCCCGGGCGGTACTTCCCAGCCGGAGCCCGCGTGCGTGTATCCTGCCTGTGCGAGCATCCGTGCGAACACCGGCGCGGCGAGCGAACCTCCGGCGACCCCGTGTTCCGCGATGGGCCTGGGCTTGTCGAACCCCAGCCAGACTCCGGCCACGATCTCGGGGGTCACCCCCACGAACCAGACGTCCGTGTTGTCGTCCGTGGTGCCCGTCTTGCCGGCGACGGGAACGCCTTCCGGCAGGTAGCGGCGCACCGCCGTCCCCGTCCCTCGCTCGACGACGTCCCGCAGCATGTCGCGCAGAATGAACGTGACCCTCGCATCGAGAGCCGGCGCAAGCGAGGCCACGCCTTGGCTCCAGAGCGTCCTGCCCGAACGGTCCTCGACACGATAAACGAAACGCGGCACCATCGGCGTTCCGAGGCTGCCGAACGCCGTGTAGGCCGCGATGAAATCGAGTGGCTGCACTTCCGACGCGCCAATGGCGCTGGCGGGATAGGGCACGATCGGCGTGTTGATGCCGAACCGCCTGGCGAGCGCGATGATCGAGTCGGCACCGTAGTTCATCCAGAGCTGAACCGCGACGGGATTGCGGGAGAAGGTGATCGCCTCGCGCAACGTGATGCTTCCCATGAACGTGTCGTCGGAGTTCCTGGGTCGATACGACTGCGCATCGTAACGAACGTCGATCGCGGTGTCGCCGACGATCGCGTTCGGCGGCAGCGAGTCCATGAGGGCCCGCGCGTAGACGAACGGCTTGAAGCTCGAGCCCGGCTGCCGAAGGCCGCTTACGGCGCGATTGAACGGCGACTCCTGGTAGTTCCGCCCGCCCACGAGCGCCTTCACGTCGCCGGAGGAGGGATCGATCGCGACGACCGCGCCCTGCAGGTACTCGGTGCTTCCCTTCGGATGCGACGCCAGGGTCGGATTGTGGTAGCCGGGACGTTGCTCGACTTCGGCTGCCCCCTCCGCCAGCGCTTGCACGGCGGCCCGTTGCAACGATGGGTCGAGGGTGGTGAAGATGCGGAGTCCGCCTTGTGAGACCGGCACGCCCGCCCGCTCGGCCTGTATGCGCACGACGTCGATGAAATACTGCGAAGGAGCGGAGACACCGCCGTCGGCCACCGTGCGCACCGGTTCCCCCTTGGCCGCGGCCGCTTCTGCAGGAGTGATGTACTTCTGCTCCGCCATCAGGCCGAGGATCGCATCGCGCCGGTGTTTTGCACGGTCCGTGTACTTCACCGGATCGTAGATCGCCGGTCCCTTTGGAAGCGCCGCAAGCGTGGCAGCCTCGGCGATCGTCAGTTGGGAAGCCGGCTTTCCGAAGTAGTGCCTCGACGCCGCCTCGACGCCGTACCATCCGTGCCCGAAGCTGATCTGGTTGAGGAACGCCTCGAGGATCTGTTCCTTGTTGTAGTGGCGCTCCATCTCGCGCGCCGCGCTCTGCTCATGGAGCTTGCGCGAGAGCGACTTGTCGCGCCGATCGACGAGGTCCGGGTGCATGTTGCCGACGAGGAGCTGCGTGATCGTGCTCGCGCCGCGCGAGGCACCGAAGAGGTTGTCCTTGATCGCGCCGGCGATGCCGACCACGTCCACGCCGTTGTGCTGGTAGAATCGCTTGTCCTCGACGGCGATGAACGCCTGGCCGACGAATTTCGGGAGGGAGCTGATCGAGACGCTCGTGCGCCATTCGGATCCGATCTCGCCGATGAGCGAGCCGTCGCGCGCATACACCAGCGACGACTGCGGCGGCGTGACGATCTGCCACGCCAGTCCCGTGCTCTTCGGCGCCTTCCGGGCCGGCGGCGTCGCCTGCGCCGGCAGCACGCCCGGACCGGCCGCGACAAGGGCGGCGACGGCGGCGAGCCGGAAGGCGACGGCGTATCGACGGATCATTGGGTGTATTGTACCCCGGCCAGCGTTGCCCGTCACCGGTCGAACGTGCGAGCTTTAGGACGATGCCGCTTCTGCATATGGCCATAGCCCAATTCCGCCCGCGGAAGGGGGACGTCCAGGGCAACCTTCGCCGTGTGGGCGAGGTGCTCGCGCAGGCGGTCGCGCTCAAGCCCTGTCCGCACGTGGTGCAGTTCCCCGAGACGGCGCTCTCGGGATACTTCGTCGAGGGCGGCGTTCGCGAGTTGGCGCTTACCTCCGGGGAGCTCGCCGCCGGAATTGCCGGTGCATATCAGGGTCCGCCGATCGACGCGGTGATCGGCTTCTACGAGAAGCTCGAAGGCAACCTGCACAACAGCCTTGCCTACGTTCGCTGCGGCGCCGGCGCGGAAATCCTGCACGTGCATCGCAAGAATTTCCTGCCAACATACGGCCTCTTCGACGAAGAGCGGTTCGTCGAGCGCGGGTACGCGATTCGCGCGTTCGACGCCCCGTGGGGACGCGCGGCCATGCTGATCTGCGAGGATGCCTGGCACTCACTCACGGGGCTGATCGCGGCGCTCGACGGTGCACATGTGGTCTTCGTGTCGTCCGCTTCTCCGGCACGAGGCGCGTTCGAGCGCGCCGACGGCGTGTCCGTTCCCGCGAGCGTGGCGCGCTGGGACCGGCTGATCCGCGACATCGCCGAAGAGCACGGCGTATACGTGACGCTGGCCGGTCTCGTCGGCAGCGAGGGCGGACGCATGTTCCAGGGCGGCTCGCTCGTCGTCGGCCCGAAGGGCGACACCCGCGCCCATGCGCCGGCGTTCGAGGAGGCGTTGCTCACCGCGAGCGTGGAACTCGACGACATCACAAGAGCCCGCGCCGACTCGCCGCTGCTGTCCGACATGCGCACGATGCTGCCGAAGCTGCAGTCGGAGTTGGAGCGGTCGTTGATCGGCAATGCGCCAACGACCAATGACCAACGACCAATTACCGTCCACTCCGGCCTGCCGGTAGCCGCCCCGTCAACCGTTCCATCCTCGCTGGAAGTAGTCGTTGGTGGCGACACCTCCCGCGGCGCGCCCCCGCCTCTCGAGATCGATCCCGCGCTGGTTGAGTCCTGGCTCGTCACCTTCCTCAAGGACGAGTTCACCCGCCGCGGATTCCAGAAAGCCATCGTCGGCGTTTCGGGTGGCGTGGATTCCGCCGTGGTCGCGACGCTCGCCGCGCGCGCGCTGGGCCCGACGAACGTCGTCGGCGTCCGCATGCCCCACCGCACGTCCAGCCCCGACTCGCTCACGCACGCCCAGCACCTCATCGACGCGCTCGGCATCGACTCGCGCACGCTCGACATCAGCGCCGCCGTCGACGGCTACCTCGCGCAGGAGCCGGAGGCGGACGCTGCGCGCCGCGGAAACGTCATGGCGCGCATGCGCATGATCGCGTTGTTCGACCTGAGCGCCAAGCATCACGCGCTCCCGCTCGGCACCGGCAACAAGAGCGAGCGGCTGCTCGGCTACTTCACCTGGCACGCGGACGACTCGCCGCCGGTGAACCCCATCGGCGACCTGTTCAAGACGCAGGTGTGGGCGCTCGCGCGGCACCTCGCCATACCGCGGCAGATCATCGACAAGCCGGCGTCCGCCGATCTCGTCTCCGGACAGACGGACGAGGGTGATTTCGGCATCAGCTACGCGAAGGCCGACGTGATCCTGAATTGGCTGCTCAATGGGTACACGGCCGGGGAGCTCGCCGGTCGCGGATTCAACGCCGCTGAAGTGGAGCTCGTGCGCAAGCGCCTCGACGGAACGCACTGGAAGCGAAAACTGCCGACCGTCGCCATGCTCAGCGGCGCCGCGATCGGCGAATCCTACCTCCGGCCCGTCGATTACTAGGAGTTCACCAGGACCGCACGAATCGGGTTGAGCGCACCGTCCGGCGGCGGTAGATAGCAGGCGTCCCCACAACACGGATCGACCAACCATGCCTGCGAACACCATGAACTCGGACTACGCCCGGATCGAGAAGGCCATCCGCTATCTCGACGCGAATCGCGCCGAACAGCCCGAGCTCGCCGACGTAGCGCGGCACGTCGGCCTCAGCCCGGCGCATTTCCAGCGCATGTTCACGCGCTGGGCGGGCATCAGTCCCAAGCGTTTTCTCCAGCATCGCACGGCCGGGGTCGTCAAGCGCCTGCTGCGTGAGCGCCGCAGCGTGCTCGACGCGAGCTACGAAGCCGGGCTCTCCGGATCGTCGCGGCTCCACGACCTGATCGTGAACGCCGAGGCCGTCTCGCCGGGTGAGTTCCAGCGGGCAGGCGAAGGGCTCGTGGTGAAATTCGGATTTCATCCGTCGCCGTTCGGCGAATGCCTCATCGCCGTCACGCCGAGGGGGATCTGCCATCTCGCGTTCGTGAATCCGGTCTCGCGCCACGACGCGGTCGAGCGCCTCCGGCACGACTGGCCGCGCGCCGAGCTGCGCGCCGATCAGCGGGCAACGCGCGAGGTCGTCGCAAAGGCATTCCCCGTAGGCGGGCGCGGGAAATTTCCGCCGCTCTCCCTCCACATCAAGGGGACGAACTTCCAGCTGAAGGTGTGGGAGGCACTGCTGAACATTCCCGGTGGCAGCGTAACGACGTACGGCGACATCGCCGGAGCGCTGCACGTGCCCGGAGCGTCACGCGCCGTCGGCGGCGCGGTCGGCAGCAACCCGGTCAGCTGGCTCATCCCGTGCCACCGCGTCATCCGGTCGACGGGGGAACTCGGCGGCTACGCCTGGGGCATCGAGCGCAAGAAAGCGATGCTGCTGAAGGAGCAGCTCTACGCGGCCTTCGCATAGGCGAGGCTGACCGCGCGCCGCGCCCCTCTCTTGAGCGTCCGGTGCACCGCGCGTGCGTAGCGCATGAAGTTCGCCCCGGCCCACGGATAACGCGCGAAGAATTCGGTCGGGAGCATTGCGCCCTTCAGCTGGTTGCAGGCCTCGCATGCGGCGACCAGGTTGCCCGCCGCGTGGTTGCCGCCCTTCGAGAGCGGGAACACGTGGTCGAGCGTCGCGTCGTCTAACCCAAGGATCGTACCACAGTAGACACAGCGCCTCCCGCAATCACGGAAAGTCGCACGCTTGACGTGCCGCTTGTGCTGTTGAGCGAGCACTCTACGGTGACGGCGGGCAAGACCACGGGGTGCACGGGGCAGTGCGACGCGGTAGACGCTCCGGTGATACATGACACCTCGCCGTAAAAGACGACACCCCGCATCGGGGCTCGAATCCCGCGCGGGGTGGCTATGATGGGTCGGAGGCTCCAGCCGGCGATCGCTCGCTGCGATCGTGGCGAAGGACGCTGGAGGTTGGGTCCTGGCGTTGCTGCCATGAGCCTCCGAAGGGCGCGACGCCGGTTCGTCGTTCGTGCGTCACGCGTTCCACATTCTGACGAACGAAAAAGTTGTCTGGTAACACGTGCCGCGCAAGAGCGGCGGCTTCGCGTCGCGCGCCCGTTACGTGTGCCGAAGCATCGTGCTCGTCGTCGACAGCGCTGCCGCGAAGAGCAGGAAACCCATTGCGATCCAGATCGAGCGGAACGCGAAGCCTCCCATCTGCAGCGGTATTTCATCGAGAATCCTGAACGCGCGAGGCATCGAGATCTGCGCGACGACCGTTCCGATGAAGACGGCCGCGAGGCTCGCCGCCGAGAGCGTCGCCGCGGTGCCGCGCGCGCCGTATGGAGAAACGTAGCTGACCAGTCCGGACGCGAATGCCAGCACGAGTCCGGAGAGAATCATCGGGAAGGCGGAGCAGAGCATGGAGTACGGCGCATCGCTCTCGGAACTCGGTGTGCAGAACTCCACCGCGCCCTTCCCGGTGAGATAGGCGCAGTCTTTCCTGTCGGACCGCGGAACCGTCGGGTGCAGCACATGCGAGATGCCGTGCAGCGAGATGTCGAATCGCGTGCCGTCGTCCGCCATCGCGCTTCCCCACGGGCCGCGCAGCGCGACGACGAGAAAGACGACGGCCAGAAGACACGAACTCACGAGCAGCTTTGGGCGCATCGTGTGGAACGCTCCGAAAGTTGTGGGGACCGCGGCGCCTCCCCTGCTCCGGAAGTGCGCGATGCTTTATAATGGTTGCAACACTCGCCGGCGAGAAGAACGGTCTCCGCCTCGGCGTTTCGATCCGGGCACTTCAGCTTCCCATGGCTACTTCATCGAAGGCGCGCCGCGCCACGCACGGCCTCTCCCGCGAGCAGCTCGTCGCGGCCTATCGCAACATGCTCCTGTCGCGCCGGCTGGACGACAAGGAGATCGGGCTCAAGCGCCAGAACAAGATCTTCTTCCAGATCTCGAGCGCGGGGCACGAGGCGGTCACCACGGCCGCCGGCATGGTCCTCAAGCCGGGGTACGACTGGTTCTACCTCTACTACCGCGACCGCGCCTTCTGCCTGCAGGTAGGGATGACCGCGGCGGAGATGTTGTACTCCGCCGTCGGCGCCGCCGCCGACCCGAACTCGGGCGGCCGGCAGATGCCGTCGCACTGGGGCCACAAGAAGCTCAACATTGTTTCAGCCTCGTCTCCCACGGGAACGCAATTCCTGCAGGCGGTCGGCGCGGCCGAAGCGACCCTGCGTGCGAAGCAGAACGGCGTCACCGAAGGGTTCCAGGCCGACGAGGTCGTGTTCTGCACGACGGGTGACGGCACCACCAGCGAAGGAGAGTTCTGGGAGTCGCTGAACACCGCGTCGAACCTCAGGCTTCCGGTCGTCTATCTCGTCGAGGACAATGGCTACGCCATCTCCGTCCCCGTCGAGGTGAACACGGCCGGCGGTTCGATCTCCGAACTGGTGAAGTCGTTCCCGGGGCTCTTCGTGCAGAGCGTCGACGGGTGCGACCTGCTCGCATCGTACGACGCCATGCAGAAGGCGGTCGAGTACGCGCGGGCGCGGAAGGGGCCGGCGCTCGTGCACGCAAAGGTCATTCGCCCGTATTCGCACTCCCTCTCGGACGACGAGGTGATGTACCGACCGCCCGCGGAACGCGAGGCGGAGGCTGCGCGCGATCCGCTCACGACCTACCCACTCTGGCTCGTCGAGGAAGGGTACGCGACGGAAGCGGACATCCAGAAAGTCCGCGACGACGTGGAGGCTGAGCTGCTCGCCGCGACGGACGACGCCCTGTCGCAACCACAGCCCGACGCGAGCTCCGTGTACTTCGCGGTCTACTCGCCGGACGTCGATCCCACGAGCGAGCAGTTCGACACGGAGGATGACCCGAAGTTCGCCGGCGAGCCCACGACGATGGTGGACCTGCTCAACTCGTGCATGAGAGACGAGATGCGTCGCGACCCGAAGATCCTCATGTTCGGCGAGGACGTCGCCGACGTGTCGCGCGAGGAGCACCTCGGGAAGGTGAAGGGCAAGGGTGGCGTGTTCAAGGTGACGTGGGGACTGCAGAAGGAATTCGGCGGCACCCGCGTCTACAACACTCCGCTCGCCGAGGCGAGCATCGTCGGCCGGGCCATCGGGCTTGCGGCGCGGGGATTCAAGCCGGTCGTGGAGGTGCAGTTCTTCGACTACATCTGGCCCGCCTACATGCAGCTGCGCGACGAACTCGCGACCATGCGCTGGCGCTCCAACAACGCGTTCGCCAGCCCGGTCGTCGTGCGCACGACGTATGGCGGCTACATCCGCGGCGCGATCTATCATTCGCAGACGGGCGCGTCGCTCTTCACGCACTGTCCCGGCCTGCGTGTGGTCTGCCCGTCGAATGCGCTCGACGCGAACGGACTGCTTCGCACGGCGATCCGCTGCGACGATCCGGTCATCTTCCTCGAGCATAAGCACCTGTATCGCCAGACATACAACAAGTCGGCGTATCCGGGGCCGAACTTCATGATTCCGTTCGGCAAGGCGAAGGTCCTGCGGGAAGGAGCGCAGGTGACGCTCGTGACCTACGGCGCCACGGTTCACCGCGCGCTCGTGGCCGCGCGCGACGTCGCCGAGCGCGGCATCGATGTCGAGGTGATCGACCTGCGGACGCTGTCGCCGTGGGATCGTGAGACGGTGTTCGCGAGCGTGAAGAAGACCGGCCGCGTGATCGTGGCGTACGAAGACTCCCTGTCCTGGGGATACGGTTCCGAAATTTCCGCATCCATCGCCGACGAGTGCTTCGCCTGGCTGGACGCGCCGGTGCGCCGGGTCGCGAGCACGGATACGTTCGTGGGATATGCGCCGCAGCTCGAGGACGCGATCCTGCCGCAGGTGGCGACGTTCGTCAGCGCGTACGAGGAGATTGCGAAGTTCTGACGAGCTATTGCCGCTCGATCGCGTCGCGAACGTCCAGCAGGATCTCGAAATAGAGCTGCTCGCGGCGATACGCGAAGTCGAGCGACGCCATCTGCGCGTCGTCGCCTGAGGTCTTCGAGCGCTCGAACGCCTCGCGATACATCTCGTCGAGGTTGGCAAGAATGCGGTCGCGGGATCGGGACATGCGCGTTTTCTCCAGAATGTCTGCGGTGAGGCGGGGTGGCTCCGTGCGGGCGGGAGCGACCGGGCCGGGCTTGGACGCGGGAGTGTCGAGGAAGATCTTCCTGGCGGCGCCGAGCATCAGCCGGCGCGGATTGAACGGGTTGGTCACCGCAGGCTATGCCGAGCGATGAGCTTGGCGACGGACTCGTCGTCCTGCATGTCGGGAAGCAGCGAAGCCACAACGGAGGGTTCGCTGTCTCCCTCCGCCGACTTGAGGACGGGCGGATGACCGCCGCCAACCGACACGCGCGGGCTTTCGGCCCGGCGGTCGATTTCGATCACCGCCCGGACCGGCACTGCGCCGTCCCGCGTCAGCCGCCTGATGCGCACCACGTGTCCCTCGGACATCGTTCGCTCGTAGAGTATGTCTGACATCGGGATTTCCCTATCCTGAGACCGCGATCACTCAGCGAAAATCACGCCCGTGTCCGTCGAGCGCAAGCCGTCCGATCCCTCCGGACTCGACTAGTTTCCAGTCACCTCTCATCTGCGCAGCGCCCATGCCTCGTTTCCTGGCCGTCCTCGCACTCGCCGCCGTCGCCGCCTCGGCTGCCGCGCAGGATCCGAACGCCCCGCTTCCAGCCGACCCCCGCGTGGTGCGAGGACAGCTCCCCAACGGGCTGCACTATATCATCCGCCGCAACCAGAAGCCGGAGAAACGCGCGGAACTGCGGCTGGTGGTCGACGCGGGATCGGTCCTCGAGGACGACGCGCAGCGTGGGCTCGCGCACTTCGTCGAGCACATGATGTTCGACGGCACCAAGCGGTTCCCCCGGAAGGACATCGTCAACTTCCTCGAACGCGTGGGGATGCGGTTCGGCGCGGATCTCAACGCCTATACGTCGTTCGACGAAACCGTCTACATGCTCCAGATCCCGACGGACACGGCGCGCCTCGTGAACTCGGCGCTCGACATCCTGCAGGACTGGGCCGGCGGAGCGACGACGTTCGACCAGGCGGAGATGACGAAGGAACGCGGCGTCGTCATCGAAGAGTGGCGCACCGGACGCGACGCCTCCACCCGGGTGCAGAACCGGCAGTTCCCCGTGATGCTGCAAGGCTCGAAGTACGCGCTGCGGGTGCCGATCGGGACGAAGGAGAATCTCGAGACCTTCGCGGACAGCCTCGCCGTGAAGTTCTATCGCGACTGGTACCGGCCGGATCTCATGACGGTCATCGCCGTGGGCGATTTCGACGCGGCACAGATGGAGGCGTCCATCAAGCAGCGCTTCGCGTCCATCAGGGGCTCCGCGGCCCCACGAGCGCGCGAGTTCGCCGGGGTGCCCGACCACGACCAGACACTCGTCTCCATCGAGACGGACAAGGAGTACCCGCTCGCCTCGGTCGGCCTCCTCTGGCTCAAGCCGCGCGACAGCGTGCACACGATCGCGGATTTCCGCCGCACGCTGGTCAAGTCGCTGTACGACGGAATGGTCAACGCGCGGTTCTCCGAGATCTCGCAGCGCGCGGACGCGCCCTTCGCGTTCGCGCAGGGCGGGCATGGCGCGCTCGTGCGGACGAAGGACGCCTACCAGCTGTTCGCTGGCGTGAAGGAGAGCGGCTTCGAAAAGGCCGCGGAGGCAGTGCTGGCCGAAGCGGAGCGCATTTCGCGGTTCGGCTTCACGCAGACCGAACTCGACCGCCAGCGCGCCGACGTCCTGCGATCGATGGAGCAGCAGCTCGCGGAACGGGACAAGACGAACTCCTCGCGCTACGTGGAGGAGTACGTGAGCGCCGCGCTCTGGGGCACGCCGATCATGGGGATCGAGCAGCAGGAGCCGCTCACGAAGTCGCTCGCGCCGACGATCACCCTCACCGAACTCGACGCGCTCTCGAAGTCGTCCTTCGGCGAGAAGGACCGCGTCGTGCTCGTCGCCGCGGCCGAGAAGCCCGACGTGCATGTGCCGACGGCCGCCGCGATGCTCGGGGTGTTCGCCGCCGCCGCGCGGGCCTCGCTCACCGCGTACGTGGATTCGTCCTCGGACGCGGCGCTCGTCCCGACTGCTCCGGTACCCGGCAGGATCGTTGCCGAGCGCGCCCTGCCGGAGACGGGGATCACGGAATGGACGCTGTCGAACGGCGCGAAGGTCCTGCTCAAGCCGACGGATTTCAAGGCCGACGAGGTGCTCTTCGCGGCGCGCTCGCCGGGCGGCGAATCGCTCGTGCCCGACGCGGACGTGATCAACGCCGACCTGAGTTCGGTCGTCATGTCGCGCAGCGGCGTCGGTTCGTTCAACGCGGTCGCGCTCGGCAAGAAGCTGGCGGGCAAGAAGGTGAACGTCGCCGCCGGCATCGACGGCAACGGCGAGGGCGTGCGCGGCACAGCGTCTATTCAGGACATCGAGACGCTATTCCAGCTTGCGTGGTTGCGTATGATGGCGCCGCGCGTGGACACCGGCGCCTATCTCGCGTTCAAGGCGCAGATGCGCGCCATGCTCGCGAACCAGAAGAACGACCCCGAGTCGGTCTTCGGCGACACCGTCGAGGCCACGATGGCGCAGCACCATCCGCGCGTACACCTGCTGTCGCCGGAGCTGCTCGATTCGGTGGACCTGCGGCGCGCGCTCGACATCTATCGTGACCGGTTCGCCGACGCGAGTGGGTTCACGTTCTTCCTCGTGGGCAGCTTCAAGCCCGACTCGGTGCGGCCGCTCGTGGAACGGTATCTCGCGTCGCTGCCCTCGCTCAACCGGAACGAGAAGGTCAAGGACAACGGCATTCGCCCGCCCGCCGGCGTGGTCCGGAAGACCGTGCGGAAGGGCGCGGAGCCCAAGTCCGAAACGTCGCTGATCTTCACCGGTGCCTGTTCGTACAGTTTTGCGAGCCGCTACGCGCTCGACGCGCTGACGGAGCTGCTCAACATCCGCCTGCGCGAAGTGCTCCGCGAGGAGAAGGGCGGCACGTACGGCGCGAACGCCGGCGGCTCGTGCAGCAACATCCCGTACGAGCACTACAGCCTGGGCGTAGAGTTCGGATCCGCGCCGGAGCGCGTGGACGAACTCGTGGCCGCCGTCTTCAAGGTGTTCGATGAGATCAAGGCGGGAACCGTCAGCGACTCGAATCTCACGAAGATCCGGGAAATCGAGCTTCGGTCGCACGAGACCGGCCTCAAGCAGAATGCGTCCTGGCTCAACGCGATGACGGACGCGGACGAGGATCACCGCGACCAGCGCGATTTCCTGCGCTACCCGGAGCTCGTGAGGGGGCTGACGCGCGAGAAGATCCGCGGCGCGGCCACGCTGTACCTGCGGCCGGAGCAGTACGCGCGATTCACCCTCCTTCCCGAGGCCGCGCCGACTCCGCCGGCCGTGAAGCCCGACTGACCGATGCCGGTTCCCGGCGATTTCTTCGCGATCGACATCCGCGTCGGCACCGTGGTGCGGGCCGAGCCGTTTCCCGAGGCGAGGAAGCCGTCCATCACGCTCGAGATCGACTTCGGCCCGGAACTCGGCATCAGACGGTCCAGTGCGCAGATCACGACGCACTACACGCCCGCCGCGCTCGTGGGCACGCAGGTCGTCGCGGTGGTGAACATCGGCGACCGGCGCATCGCGCGGTTCACGAGCCAGGTGCTGGTGCTCGGTGCGATGCCCTCGCCAAGCGAAGTGGTGCTGCTCCGCCCGGGGCACGCGGTGGAGAATGGAACGCGCATCGGCTAGCTTGCCCGGCACTATGAAGAACGATCGCCCCGGCACTCCCGATGAACTGCGCGCCGACCTGACAGTCGGCGTGGAATGGAAAGGCGCATGGACCTTCGACGCAGGCAAGCCCGGCGCTCCGACGATCCATATCGACGGCAAGTCAAAAGAAGGCCCGAGCTCGCCGGAGATACTGCTCGCCGCCCTGGCCACGTGCACGGGCGTGGACGTGGTCGAGATGCTGACGAAGCGTAAGACGCCGCCGGCATCCATCGACATTTCGGTGACCGCCGAACGCAGCGGCACGACACCGCGACGCCTCACGAAAGCACACTTGGCGTTCCGGATCACCGGCGCGGGAATCGACCATACGCAGACGATGCGGGCGATCGAGCTCGCGGTGACGCGCTACTGCACCGTGCGCGATACGATGGATCCGGAGATGCCGGTGACCTGGTCGCTGGCGCTCGGCTAGCGCCGCAGTTCGCGGATCGCGTGCCGCAGTTCCGGCAGCAGAATCCGCGTGAGCGCCAGTTCGACGGCCGCTGTCGAGCCCGGCATCGACACCACCAGTTTCCCGTTCGCGGATCCCGCAACCGCGCGCGAGAGAATCGCGGCCGCGCCGATCTGCTCCTGAAAGGACACGACCCGAAAGAGCTCCCCGAATCCGGGCAGCTCCTTTTCGAGCAGCGATCGCACCGCCTCGACGGTGCGGTCCTTGCTGCCCAGCCCGGTGCCGCCCGTGATCAGGATGACGTCGATGTCGCGGCGCGCGATGAGCGCGCGCACGTGGCCGCGGACGCGCGCCTCGTTGTTCGGGAGGAGCGCGTAGTCCGCGATTTCGTGCCCCGCCTCGCCGAGGAGGCGCTGGATCGCCTTGCCCGACTCGTCCGTCTCCACGGTGCGCGTGTCGGTGACGGTCAGGACGGCGCAGCGGAGCGCAGGAAGCGCGTCGCCTTCCGCGCGATGCGAGGCAGTGCCGGGGGGAAGAGTCATCGCACTGCAACTTAGCGTCGCTTGGCGGCTCCGGCTAAGTTTGAGGCATGGATCTCACCGACCTTCGACGCGACTACGCCCAGGAATCACTCACCGAACGCGACGTGGACCCCGACCCCATCGGCCAGTTCGAGAAGTGGTTCGAGCAGGCGCTGCGCGCCGGGATGGTCGAGCCGAACGCGATGACGGTCGCGACCAGCACGCGCGACGGCCATCCGTCCGCGCGCATGATCCTCCTGAAAGGCTTCGACGCGAACGGCTTCGTGTTTTTCACGGACTACCGGAGCCGGAAAGGTGCGGAACTCGACGCGAATCCTCACGTATCGCTCTGTTTCTGGTGGGATGCCTTGCAGCGTCAGGTCCGCGTGACGGGGACCGTGGCGCGCGTCTCATCCGGGGAATCGGCGGCGTACTTCCACACGCGTCCGCACGGAAGCCGCATCGGAGCCTGGGCGTCCCATCAGAGCACATCGCTCGCGTCGCGGGAGTCGCTCGAGCGCGAAGTGGAGCGGCTCCGCCTCGCGCACCCCGACGACGTGCCGCTTCCGCCGCACTGGGGTGGTTATCGCGTGACGCCGGAATCGATCGAGTTCTGGCAAGGCCGGCCGAGCCGGCTGCACGACCGGATCGTGTATACGCGCGACGGCGACGGGTGGAAGATCGGGCGACTCTCGCCCTGAGCGACCCAGCAGGGAAGCCTGGCATCGACAACGATCATCGCCGCCCTGCGCGCGGAGTCGCCGGCTCAGAGCGCCTTCAGCGCTTTCTTCGCAGCTTCGAACTTCGGATTCAGCTCGAGGGATTTTTCATACTCTTTGCGCGCGGCATCCTTGTTGCCACTCTTCGCGGCGATGTCACCCAGCCGATAGTGCACGGTGAACGGCGCCGGCTGGTTCGGCTCGGCGCCGAGGTTGGGCGTCGCGAGCACGGTGCGCAGGGCCTTCTCGCCGCGCTCGAGTTGCTTGCCGGTGATCGCGGCGAGGCGTCCGATCCAGAAGGTCGCGAGCACATCGCCGGGATGACGCACGAGGTACTTGTCGATGACGACGAACGCTTCGTCGCCATGACTGTTGCCGGCGAGATAATTCGCGAGCGTCGTGACCGCGACGACGCTGTCGGGCTCTTCGTCGGCCGCCGCCCGGATCTCCCGCTCGAACGTCGTGAAGTCTTTTTGATTGACGGCGATGCTGCCGCGCGCGAAATGTCCGCGCATCGGGTTGATCTTCGCGATGGCTTCGGCCTGCTCGCGCGCCTTCGCAATGCTGCCGCCCATCACGCCTGGCGCCTGGATGTAGAAACTCACGAGCCCCTCGCGGGCGCCGATGTTCGACGGATCGAGCTGCACCGCGCGCTCGAACTCCGACTTGACGCGCCGCGCGAGAAACGGCTGCC
>OCZT010003764.1_pt1 | contig 15483 bp, 13 predicted proteins | sample 1539031 | NCBI WGS metagenome assembly OCZT01 (sample SAMEA3539308, study PRJEB22396) | soil metagenome | biome: tundra; feature: field; material: soil | place: USA | collected 2010-05 | depth 0.15 m | reverse complement strand
CCATTTATTTGTTTATCATTATATTACAAACATTGTCTGTATAACGGTCGAAGGTACTTTTTGTAATTAAGATGATATTGTCTATTTTTGATACCTTAAAATAAACTGGGTATGGATTTATCGGGTAAGTATTTTAAAGCCTTCACTGACCGTCAGTCAGCAATAGAAAAACAATATAGTCCCAAACAAGCTGAGAAGCAACATTCAAAAGGCAAACTTACTGCGCATGAACGCATAAACCTGCTATTCGACAAGAATACATTTGAAGAGATAGATGCGTTCGTAACACCAGCTGACCAGCCTGTGGAATTCGGGAAAGTCGAAAGATCTTATGGCGATGGGGTTATTGTCGGTCATGGAAAAGTCAACGGGAGGCTTGTCTTTGCTTATGCCCAGGATTTCACTATTATGGGCGGATCGTTAGGGATCGTGCATGCAAAAAAAATCGCAAAGATTCAGGAGATGGCCCTGAAAATGGGTTCACCAATAATTGCCCTGATAGACTCCGGTGGTGCGAGAATACAGGAAGGAGTTGCCAGTCTCAGTGGTTATGCCGCAATCTTTCAAAACATTATACATTCTTCCGGAATAATTCCCCAGATCTCCATTATAATGGGGCCTGCCGCAGGTGGGGCCGTCTACTCTCCTGCCCTGACTGACTTTGTCTTTATGGTAAATCACACCAGTTATATGTTTGTCACCGGACCTAATGTTGTCAAGGAGGTTCTTAATGAAGATGTATCCTTCGAGGGACTTGGAGGTGCAGAAGTCCACGCCCGTAAAAGCGGTGTTGCTCATATGATATATGATGACGAAGAGAATACTATTCTTGCCCTGAAGAAGTTTCTCTCATATCTTCCTTCAAATAATGTTGAAAATCCTCCCATTGTTGCTGACGACGGGTCAATTAGTGAGATTAATGAAAAACTGAGAAACATTATTCCCGAAGATCCGAATAAGGCTTATGATGTTAAGGATGTCATTGTCCAGATTGTTGACAGAAACAGTTTCTTTGAAACATCGGAGCTCTTTGGTGCAAACCTTGTAACTGGTTTTGCAAGGTTAAATGGAAAAACAATTGGCGTTGTAGCCAATCAGCCGAAAGTTCTTGCCGGGGTTCTTGATATAGATTCATCCACAAAGGGCGCCAGGTTTATAAGGTTTTGTGATGCCTTTAATATACCTGTAATTACATTCGAAGATGTTCCGGGTTTTCTCCCCGGAGTCGATCAGGAACATGCAGGCATTATCAGGCATGGCGCCAAATTACTATTTGCTTACAGTGAAGCTACAGTTCCTAAAATAACTATAATTCTCCGCAAGGCTTATGGAGGAGCATTTATTGTTATGAACAGTAAAAACCTTGGAGGCGATTTCAGTTTTGCCTGGCCATCTGCCGAAATTGCCGTAATGGGACCAGATGGGGCGGTTGCAATCCTCTATAGAAAAGAGCTTGCCGAATCCAAAAATCCTGTTGAACTTAAAAAGGAGCTTGTTAAAAAATATCGCGATAAGATCGCAAACCCATTCATTGCCGATGAAAGCGGATATATTGATGAAGTGATTGATCCGGCTGTCACACGAAAGAAGATCCTATCCGCGTTGAATGCACTTAATAATAAATGGGTTAAGGTACCGGCCCGAAAGCATGGGAATATGCCGTTGTGAGGCAGAAGGCAAAAGGCAGAAGGCAGAAGGCAGAAAAAGGATTGCCGCGCCCTCCTGTGTAGGGCTCGCAATGACCTTGCAAGTAAGATAGTTTGCACTGTTAACGAGAAACGAGAAACGAGAAACATTTTTAGAACTCTGAGATTAAGACATATAAGATGAAGATTAAAAGGATACTAATTGCGAACAGAGGAGAGATTGCAGTAAGGATCATGAAGACTGCTCACCTGATGAAAATTGAGACTGTCGCGGTTAAAACGGCTGCAGAACCAAATGCTATGTATCTGTCATCGGCCGATATGATATTTGATGATACTGAAGACATTTCCGAAATCCCTGTATTTCTAAACATTGACAAACTTATTGATATTGCATTGGAAACAAATGCCAACGCTATTCATCCGGGTTACGGATTCCTGGCAGAGAACGCTTATTTCGCTCAGAAATGTATTGATAACAAACTGATTTTTATCGGGCCCGCACCTGATGCAATATATAAAATGGGAAATAAGACTATTGCAAGGAAAATTGCCTTAGCCGGCGGAATTCCGATGGCAATGGGAAGTGATGGGAATATTGCCAATGAGGAAGAAGCTGCTGTTATCGCTGAAAAGATCGGGTATCCTGTAATAATAAAAGCTGCATCGGGAGGTGGAGGAAGAGGCATGAGGATTGTACGAAAAGCCGACGAGATGGAGAAGATGTTTATTATTGCCAGTAAAGAGGCGGAGAAAGCTTTCAATGATCCTTCAGTATTTATCGAAAAATATATTGAAAATCCAAAACACATTGAATTTCAAATACTTGGAGATACAAAAGGAAATGTGATCCATCTCGGAGAAAGGGAATGTTCTATTCAAAGAAAACACCAAAAGCTTCTGGAAGAGGCTCCTTCCGGTGCGCTTGATGAAAAGCTGCGTAAAAAAATGGGAGATATGGCTGTCCGGATTGCTAAAGCGGTTGACTATCATTCTGCCGGGACCGTAGAATTTCTACTTGATTCCAAAAAGAATTTCTACTTCATGGAAATGAATACCAGAATTCAGGTGGAACACCCCGTGACTGAAATTATAACCGGTTTAGATTTGATAGAGCAGCAGATCAGGATAGCAAATGGAGAGGAACTCAGATTTAAGCAAAGTGATATTAAATTAAAAGGATGGGCAATAGAATGCCGCATAAATGCTGAGGATGTTCAGTCTGGTTTCGCACCCGACCCGGGGAAAATTGAAAGTTTAAATATGCCTTCTGACCCTTGTGTAAGAGTAGATACTGGAGTTCAGTCAGGCTCTTCAATTGTTGCAAGCTATGATTCTATGATAGCCAAGCTGATTGTAAGAGGGAAAGACAGGAAAGATGCAATTAAAAATTGTAAGATGGCCCTCGATAAAGTCTGGATAAAGGGCACTAAAACAACATTGCCGTTTTTCCGGATGCTGGTGCGTCATCAGAAGTTTCAGGACGGAACCTTTACAACTTCATTTATTGAAAAGGATCTGGAAAAATACTACTTTAACAGTGAGTATGAAGAGATGCTCGCAGCCTGGCTTGCCACCAAACTCTTCATTGAAGAAAACCTGAATGACGACAGCATAAACGTCAATTTTGAACATGGTAAAGTAATGAGTCCATGGTTGCTAAACAAAAGAATAAATCAATTTTAAATCAACCTGTTAATCATGGCAAACGATAAACTTCAGATAAAAAAATTATACGCACTTTCTTCTGAAAACAGAAAATTCAGTTTTTCACTGCCACTGAAACACACAATAAGGATCGGGAAGAGAGATTATGAAGTTAAGCTTAAGGCAGATGAAAAATATGGCACCTATATACTTTGGAAGAATCGGAAGTACCCTGTTGAAATTATACGTTCAAGCCAGAATAAATATGAAATCCTCTTTAACGACATAAGTTACACCTTTACTGTAGAGACCCCTTTCTCACTAAAGAGGATGAAGGTATTAAATTCGAATCGTGACAAAATTGAAAAGGAAATCATTAAAGCTCCAATGCCAGGCAGAATAATCGATGTGCTTGTAAGAGAAGGCTCCACAGTTGTAAAGGGAGAACCTCTTTTAATTCTCGAGGCAATGAAGATGCAGAATGAAATTTTATCTCCGGGAAATGGCACCATTGTAAAAGTCATGGCCAAGCCCGGTACCAATGTAATGAAAGATGACCTCCTTGTAGAGATTAAGCTGTAATTATTGTCTTGATGTCTTGATGTCAGTTATTTCTACCTATTTCTATATATTTCTACATATTTCAATTAATTGATTTTTACGTAAATTGTAAACTCAACAAGGATCAATTTATACGAATACATGAGACTAAATTGCATACGGTAAAAACCGATTACTTCAGGAAGTATGTTTTCTTACTAAATGACGGAAGAATATTATTATTGAGCCTGAAGTAAGTATCACGGCTATTGATCCGTAAATCAGACTTTCAACCGGTGACGGAACAATCCAGGTCCAGGCTATCCAGTAAAGTGGTGAGAAAAAAGCAAAATAATTCCATGGATGATGGAGCATAAGACCCAACGGGACCGTGATTAGGAAAATCCAATAAAGCCTTGAAAGAGCCAATCCGGTAATTTTGTTTTCAGCAAGAGTGGAAATAAACAGAAAAACAAATGTCGATTGAATTGAAAGAAGAAAAGCTGCGAAGAGAGTTCTTAGCCATCCTTCAGTTGGAACAGGCTTTGCCAGAAGAATAGTTATCATAATTAAAACAAAACTAATAAATGCAGGAATCATCATTCTTAACATAAGAAATTTTCTTCTGCCTGTCTGAGTAACTTCTATGATATGCTGTATATGTAAATCTTTTTCACCGAGAAGAATAAAAGCATATACTATCCCCGGAAGAATGGGTATAATCGAAACAAATGTTATAGCTATAAGCGAGTAATACTTATCGAGAGGGAAACCGGTCCTTGAAAAGATGAAGACGGAGAGCGGTGGAAAGACAAATTTCAATAATATAATAAGGATGAATGGAGCCAGGCTGCGGGCCAATAGCTTTTTATCATGTGTAATGATATTTATATCAGCTACAAATGAGCTTTTAAATCTGCTCCACATCATTTCCTTTTTTCGTTTTGCCCCCCATCGCGAAGCGGAAAGGGGTCATAACTTCCCGGCGTGCTTTGAGGATAAAAAGTCTAGCTTTTAACAGGAATATGTTTCAGTGTTCCAACCAGGAATTCCCAAAATTTCCTGACTGACGCAATATCAACCTTCTCATCAGGAGAATGCGGATATCTGATTGTCGGTCCGAAAGAAATCATATCGAGGTTTGGATATACGCCACCTATAAGACCACATTCGAGACCCGCATGAATTGCCTTTTTTTCAGGGACATTTCCAAACATATCCTTGTAAACATCGCTCATCGTTTTCAGAATTGGTGATTTCATATCGGGTTTCCACCCCGGATAACCACCTTCAAGCTTAACTTCTGCATTTATAAGATGAAATACTGCTGCAATTTTCCATGCAGTGGCTTCTTTAGCAGAATCAACCGAACTCCTGCAAAGATTATATGCTTCAAATTTACCGCCTTTGCATTTTACTATTGCCAGGTTATTTGAAGTTTCTACCAGACCTTTCATTGCCTGACTTATCCTTTGAACCCCGTTCGGGCACGCAAAAAGTGCCCGAATGATCTTATACTGATCGCTCTTATTCATTACTTTTGAAGGGATGGCGATCTTTTCAGCTAAAAATTTCAGATCAGGCTCAGTATCAGAAAATTCGGCCCGGTACATTTTCTCATAACCCTTGACGAATTTTTCAAATTCCTTTGCTTTCGTTTCAGGAACTAAAACTATGGAATAAGATTCTCTTGGTATTGCATTCCTCAGGTCACCACCTGCAGCTTCGGCGAGCCTGATACCAAAATCCGATTCCGCCTGCATCAGGAACCTGAACATTATCTTGTTCGAATTTGCTCTTCCCATTGCTATATCAACGCCCGAGTGACCACCTTTAAGTCCTTTTGCAATGATTTTAAAGGCAACCATTCCTTTAGGGGATTTTTCTTCGGTATAATCTTTAGTGACATTTACATCGATACCTCCGGCACAGCCTACATAAAGTTCACCTTCATCTTCAGAATCGAGGTTCATGAGTATATCGCCCTTTAGCAGTCCCTTTTTAAGTCCGAATACACCTGTCATGCCGGTCTCTTCATCAATTGTAAAAAGAGCTTCGATCGGTCCATGTGCAATATCCTTTGATGCCAGGACTGCCATCGCCGATGCGACTCCTATACCATTATCAGCACCCAGGGTGGTGCCATTTGCTCTCACCCATTCACCGTCAATAATTGTTTCGATAGGATCTTTTTTGAAATCATGTTTTTTATCGCTGTTTTTCTGAGGCACCATATCGAGATGTGTCTGGAAAATCACACCTTTTCTGTTTTCCATGCCTTTTGTAGCCGGTTTTCGTATTATTACGTTACCTACTTTATCTACAGTAGTTTCGAGGTTATGTTTTTTACCAAACTCCTTCATATACTTTATCATCCCTTGTTCGTATTTTGAAGGACGTGGTATCTGTGTTATCTCATGGAAAAAGTTCCATAATTGCTTAGGTTCTAGATTACGTATGTCGCTCATAAAAATAAGATTTAATATTTGAATAAATATTCAATAAAATTAGTACTATTTGTGCATAATAACAATGACAAATAGCGGTGTATTGGAAAACATTCATTTAATTATTCAGGTAACAAAGCTCCTTTATAACACTATCAGTAAAATTATGTTCGAATCATTTTGATTTCTTTACTAATATTGTTACTTTGTGGCACCTGATTCTAAAAATATTAAAAATATAACAAATAAGAGATGAATGACTTATCATTTCTTAAATACTCAATGAGCCGAACAGATTTTCAAATTAGTTAATTATCGCAGGAATATGACATTTTTATATATTGTAGTTGCCCTTGTTATAATTTTTGACTTTATTAATGGTTTTCATGATTCGGCAAATTCAATAGCAACTGTTGTATCAACAAAAGTTCTGTCTCCTGTAGCAGCTGTTTGCATGGCTTCTTTCTTTAATTTTGTTGCATTTCTCATTTTCCCGCTTAAAGTGGCAACTACTATGGGAAAAGGTGTCATCGATCCTGATGTAATCAATCTGACGGTTATAGCCTCTGCCCTTGTTGCTGCAATTGCATGGAATCTTGTGACCTGGTGGTTGGGCCTTCCTTCCAGTTCTTCACATACCCTGGTCGGCGGACTTGTAGGGGCAGCGGTTGCAAGTTCGGGCTGGAGTTCAGTAGTATATATAGGAGTAATTAAAATTGTAGTTTTTATAGTAGTAGCTCCCGTTCTTGGAATGGTTATGTCATTTATTATCTCAGCGATTGTGATCTTCCTTGCAAGGAAACATTCTCCGTCAGGTATTGATAAATACTTTAGACGGCTCCAGCTATTATCTGCAGCAGCCTTTAGTCTGGGACATGGGGGGAATGATGCCCAGAAATCAATGGGAATCATCTGGGTTGCTCTGATCGTTTCAGGTTTAGCGACAAAGAATGATCCGATCGCATTATGGATTGTATTGTCATGCCAGGCCGCAATTGCGGTGGGTACATTGCTGGGTGGGTGGAGAATTGTCAAGACAATGGGACAAAAGATAACCAAGCTCAAACCGTTTGAGGGATTCTGTGCGGAATCTGCCGGAGCCATTACTCTCTTTGTGGCGACACACTTCGGTATCCCGGTCAGTACCACACATGTTATTACCGGTGCAATAATAGGTGCCGGGGCAAGAAAAGGAGTGTCGGCTGTAAAATGGGGAGTTACTACCAAAATTTTCTGGGCATGGCTACTTACAATTCCAGTATCAGCTGTGGTCGGTTCCCTGATGTTTCACTTTCTAAAATGGATCCTAGTATAGATATTAAATACCTGCCATCATAAAATAATATTGAATATGAATATAGATAGTTTTCTTAAGTTTTTTGTTCCGAAAGACCACTCCTTTTTTCCGCTTTTTGAAAGTGATGCCCAAAATCTGGTTAAAGCGGCTGAACTTCTCAGAGAACTTTTAGGAAGTACTGATCCCGCAGAACATGAAAGGCTTTACAAAGAGATCAGGGATGTTGAACATATTGGAGATGACATAACCAATAAAACATATGAACAACTTAACAAATCATTCATAACTCCTTTTGACAGGGAAGATATTCATGAACTGACGGCAAATATTGATGATGTGGTTGATTCAATAAATGGAATTGCCCGCCGGATTTGCCTTTACCGGCCAAAGAAGATGATGACAATATACAAAGAGATGGGAGAGCTTGTCTATGAAGGGGCAAAAGAAATTGAAGCAGCCATTCATTGTCTGAAAGATCCTGTTGCCAACAAAAGAAAAATAACCAGTGCATGCGGTATTGTTACAGCCATTGAACACAAAGCTGATGAAATATATTTTACGGGAATTTCTGAACTATTTGAAAAAGAGGAAGATCCAAAAGAATTAATTAAAAATAACAAGATCCTTGAGATGCTCGAAAGATCCGTCGATGAGGAGGAAGATGTTACCGATACTCTTAAGTCGATTCTGATTAAGATGGCATGAAGTTTGGTGCATTTAAATAGTTACGATAACAAGTTCATTTATTTTTAAGAAGCAAATAATATTCTCTTATACCTGCAACTAACACTGCAAATGCAAGGAACGATTGCAGATAAATGGCCTGTTTATATTTACAGTCGTAGAAAAACAAGAGGTAAAAATTTGCCAATATCAGGAGAAATCCTATCAAAAGCTGCACTGGTTTTTTCTTGTTCCATCCCAGTTTCGTGACAATAATAACTCCTGTTATCGCACATAAAATACCCAGCGCCGCACCTGCCAGAACATCTTCAGGCCAGTGCACGCCAACAGCAATTCTGGATATCCCAACCAAACATGCAAGAATAACCAGGCAAAGTCTGGAAAGAAATGACCTGAAATGGAACATTAGAATCCCTGCAAGTGTAAAAATCGTTACAGCATGCCCTGATGGGAAAGAGTGACTCGACAGAGCAGGTCCGATTATATTAATCAGGTTCTTGTCAATTATAACGGGAGGTCTCGGAAGGTTGAAATATATCTTAATAATATTTACGATCAAAGTTGCGAGAAGAGCAGCTAATATTCCTGACCAGATTAAATCGGGTCTTTTCCTGATGAAAAGAAGCATGATTGCACAGGCAGTCAGAGTGTCTCCCAGGAAAGTCAGGTTTGCCCAGATAAAAGGACTGGAATGTGCCGTAAATGAATTAATATCTATAAAAAGAGCTTTATTATTTCCAAACAGTAGTAAAAAAACAAAACAAAGGAGAAATATTATTAACAATATCTGATTAATCTTGTATGCAGATTTCATAATTTTAAGCGCCCATTAAGAATTTAATAAATGATTAATAAAAAATACATGCGGTGTTAACATCACCCATATATATTGCAGTTAAAACTACAATATTATGAAAATATTTAAATTCATCCTTAGTTTTATCGCATACCTGATGGCTCTTATTGCAATTGTGATTTCCATCGGATCTGCAATATGCAAGTTCACTGATCTGCCAAAAGATTCCTTTATCCAGATATTTGGATACATTACATTCTACTGGATACTTGTTCTTTCAGCAGTGGTTTTGATCCTGTTCCTCTTAATCAGGAATTTTCGTATTGCCATGCTATATCTGGGGGTAATGATACTATTTACACTATTTCTGGATGACTTTTCATTAAATTATATGCATCACAGGAAACCGGAACATTATGAGGCTTATGATAGCATAAATGTGGCTGCATATAACATAAAGTACTATGCATATGGGATCGGGAATATATCAGAGTTTATCAAAGAATCGGACTACGATGTATTGTTACTTTCAGAAAGTGTACTGACTACAGAGAAACTGGAGTATCTAAAAAGAAGTTTACCTGCTTATTCAATTCTGACAGACAATGGACATGATTTATCAATATTGTCTAAATACCCTGTATTAAATTATAAAATAATTGAACTCCCTACATACCTGGCATCACTGTCAGGCAGTAATGATATAGATAATCTTAAGGCAAGCGGCATTCACAGGTCATTTGTTCATGCGATTATAAATGTCAACGGGACACCTGTAAATGTTTTATCTCTTAGATTGATTGCAGGCAGACCAAAAGACAAGTCTATTAATGAAGATCTGCGATGGGGAAAGTATTTACTTAATGCCCAGAATGAGGAACTGTCTGTCTTTATAAATTATTTACAGACCCTTAATGGACCAGTCATTTTTGGAGGGGATCTTAATGTTTCACCAAATACAGAAATAATCCACCAGATAAACCATTATGCTGAAGATACATTTTTAGATGACCATGCGTTTGGATCATTCACCTTCAAAGTTTCATGCCCGACAATGCGGCTTGACTATCTTTTTCATTCGAAAGATATAATAACTAAAAAATCAGAGATTGTAAAGATGGGGATTGTTTTGTCTGATCATTTTCCGATCAGGGCAGAATTTTTAATACCGAAAAAAACTGAACAAGCAATTAAATAATATCAGATCTGAACTTAATTATTATACAGCTCTGATTTTTTATTAAAATAATGGATAATATTGATCGGGAGCCCGTTTATATTTGAAACATTTTTTTCTTTTTACACTGATGATAAAACAGTAAATGTACAATGGAAATAAAATAGTTGTTGTTCTGCCAGCATACAATGCAGCGATGACACTTCAAAAAACATATGCAGAAATTCCATTCAATATTGTGGACGATGTGATTCTTGTCGATGATTTCAGTACTGACAATACTGTTAAGGTGGCTGAACAACAAGGAATAAAACATATAATCCGGCACGAAAAAAACAAAGGGTATGGAGGGAATCAAAAAACATGTTATAAAAAAGCACTGGAATTAGGCGCCGATATTGTTGTGATGTTACACCCCGATTATCAATACACTCCGAAGTTAATTCCGGCAATGGTAAGTATAATCGCAAGCAATTTATATCCGGTTGTTTTTGGATCCAGAATTTTGGGTAAGAGCGCCATATCAGGGGGTATGCCAAAATATAAATATTTAGCTAACAGGATTCTGACATTTATCCAGAATGTTTTAATGAACCAGAAGTTGACTGAATATCATTCTGGCTATAGGGCATTTTCGAGCAGTGTACTTAAGAAATTAAATTTTGAATTGACTTCTGATGATTTTATCTTTGATAACGAATTGATTGCACTCATTTTTTTTAACGGATTCAACATAGCGGAAGTCACATGCCCCACTAAATATTTTAAGGAAGCATCAAGTATAAATTTCAAACGGAGTGTGAAATATGGTTTTGGAGTATTGCGTGTTTCATTACTGTATTTTTTAACAAAGACAGGTATTTACAAATGGAAACTCCTGGTTAGTCAGTGAACAATGAATAGAAAGTTCTACCCTTACCTGATATTAATTTCAGCAATATTCTTTTTTATCCCTTTTCTTGGTTCAGTTCATTTGTTCGATTGGGATGAGATAAATTTTGCCGAATCAGCACGCGAAATGATAGTTACAGGTAATTTCAGTCGTGTCCAGATCGACTTTCATCCTTTCTGGGAGAAACCACCCCTATTTTTCTGGATGCAGGTCCTGAGTATGAAACTTTTTGGGATTAATGAGTTCGCTGCAAGATTGCCTAATGCCATTATTGGAATTTTAAGTCTGCTTACCTTATATTTTCTGGGTAAAAAAATGTATGATGAAAAATTCGGTTTAATATGGGCGCTGGCTTATATGGGTTCGTTTCTACCGCATATCTATTTCAAATCGGGTATTATTGACCCATTGTTTAATTTTTTTATTTTCATGGCTGTTGTCTTTCTTGCAAAAAGCATAAATGAAATAACAGGAAGCAAAAGTTTTAAGTATGCTCTTTTTGCCGGTATTTCAATTGGTCTGGCAACTCTTACGAAAGGACCAGTAGGATTACTCATTACAGGAATTTCAGTATTAGTGTACTGGATAATTATGAAATTTAAAAGAATTTCAAATTGGAAAAATATATTGATTTTTGCAGCATCCTGTTTTGTTATTACCACCTTATGGTTTGGACCTGAGATGATCAATAACGGATTTTGGTTTATCAGGGAGTTCATTAAATACCAGTCGGAATTATTTCTTAAACCAGTAGCAGGACATTCCGGACCAATTTATTATCATTTCCTTATTGTTTTTCTTGGATGTTTTCCTATCTCTGTTTTGGCATTGCCGGTTTTTTTCATGAAGAAAGATGAAACCCGTGATGAAGGAACTTACTTTCTTAAATGGATGTTTATCCTGTTCTGGGTTGTAATGATCCTGTTCACGATTGTAAAAACAAAAATTGTGCATTATTCATCGCTTACGTATTACCCGCTGTCTTTTCTTGCAACCTATTTTATTTATGAACTTCTAAATAAAAGGGCAGATTTTAAGAAATACCTTGTTTGGTTACTTTCAATAACCGGAGCTGTATTTTCAGTTTTACTTATCTGTTTGCCTCTTGTTCCAAAGTATAAAGATCTTATAATACCTTTTATTAAAGATGATTTTGTCATTGATTGCTTAAATTCACCTGTAAAGTGGAATGGATATGAGTTTTTGATAGGCGCTGGTTACCTGATATTCATTCTCTTCACAATAATTTTAATTAAACGAAAACAATTCCTAAAAGGGATAATTACTTTGTTTTACGCGACAGCCTTCTGTATTTTCTTCTATATGAAAGCAGTAGTTCCTAAAATTGAGGGATATTCACAGGCTCCTGCAATAAATTTTTATCAAAGTCTTTCCGGTAAGAATGTTTATGTTAATACTGTGGGATTTTACAGCTATGCACCATTCTTCTATTTTCAAAAGAAGCCGGGAGAAAACAATAAAAGCAGTGACATAAATTGGCTGCTTAATGGTGAAATAGATAAGCCTGTTTACATTGTAGCTAAATCGACATGGAAATATTTCTTCCTGAAATATCCGGATTTTAGTTTCATAAAACAAGAAGGCGGATTTTTGTTTTATTACCGAATACCTCATAAAGCAGGGGATGACAGTTACCCGGAGAAAAAATGAGAACTTTAAGATCCAGGTGTATAATCAGGAAATAAGGGAGGCGCTTAGCATAACGGATGACTGCCAGGCAAAAAATCTTTTATCCTATCTTCAACAGGAAAACAACTGAAAAGAAATCCATTGCCCAGTGTCCGATTATTAAAGGGAATAGCCTTCTGTATTTCAGGTAGACAAGCTGTATCGCTATTGTTAATGGAAAGAATGTTATTAACAGCCAGATGGCATGCTTTACATTAATAAATGGTAAGAAACTATGTTGTAAGGCCCAGCCAAACCCAACTCCAAGAACAGCGACCCATGTCTTCCCTGTAATAAGCCGGAGCCTTGGCAGAGCATATCCATTAAAGGTCAGTTCTTCAGTAGCGGACCAGATTACCCACCAGATAAGTCTGCTGTATAAAACTGCCCATAAACGTTTGAAGACCGTTTCAATGCGATAAAGAGCAATATAACCAGTCCCTGCGAAATAATTGCCAGCGCCGGTCTGGCAAAAACCATAAGTACAGGACCATACCATTTTATCTGACCATTCTCAATTCGTTTTTTAATTTCAATCTGTGAGTTCAGAATAGGGCCGGTTTTTTCCATAAGTGATTTTCTTTCAATTGTAATTCTATTTAAATGTAAATATATTTTACCGGTGAACCATCATAATCACATGATTTAGTATTGACTTAACATTAAATTAATATTCTTAAAACACAATTGTAACATCCTGATTGTATTTTTGCGGACACTGGAATAGTTAAGAAAATAATAAATTCAATACTTATGAATAATAATGTTCAAAATATCACACAGGATAACAGGAACTCAAATGGAAATGTATTAATTGAGATATCTCTGACAGTAGTCTTTGTATCAATTATTATTTTTTCTTTTCTGGTTCTGTTCGGTTCTTAAATAAGAAGATTACGAGCTTGAGTCGCACCACACCTACTACCTGAACAAGAAAAAACGGTATCTGAATAGCGGAGCCTGCTCACTGGGACGCTTTCAGTGTATTATTATGGATACTGAAACGCTGAAATATGAATTAATCAAAGAAAGCAAAGAATCAATAAAGAATTCGTATTTAATGCGTTATGCTATCTAAGGAAGATTTAGGGTATGCGGTATGAGGTGCTCGGTAAGCGGAAATCATCCCTAAACCGGGCACCACATACCATTTTAGCTGTTCTTAATCATAGTAAGCACCATCTTAAATTTCTCAACAGCATTCACAGCATGAGTAATATTTGCAGGCATAATTATGCTCTGTCCTGCCTCGAGGAGGAATGATTTCCCTCCAATTACTACCTCCCCCCTCCCATCAACTACCTGAATCATTGCATCAAAAGGTGCAGTATGCTCACTTAATGCTTCACCTTTAGCAAATGAAAAGAGCGAGATGTTTCCGGTCTGCTTCTTGAGAACAGTTTTGCTGACTATACCACCGTCTGAGTAATCAATTGATTCACTAAAACTGAAGACTTTTGATTTTTCAAATTCATTTGAATCCATGCAGGTACATTTATTTTTTAATATTGGGTAACTCCAGCCCGTAACCTTTCTTTTTATCCTCTGCTTTAAGAAGGAACGCAAATATCAAAGAAAGTACGCTCAGAGAAGTAAACATTACTAAATCGAAGAAATAATTATATCTCAGGTTCAACCTGGCCCTTTCAATTATTGGATAGATTACCTCAGATGTTTTAATTTCTATATCCTTATCAAATTTCCCTTTATCTTCTGCCGGATTAATTCCAGTAAGAGCATTGGCAGTACTTGCCGAGATACTGCTTTTCAGACTTCCCATATCAATTATTGAAATTGGAACTGCCTCATATGTTGTATTTTGTACCAACGAGTCAATAGTCCGGCTACAGGCTTTTTCAGCAAGCTGGGATATTTCTTTAACTGAAAGATTAAAAGATTTTACAGATAATACCTGTTTATAAGCGCTGGTTACTGCTTCTTTTACAGCAATTTTATCAGGTGTTACATCGGGATTTGTTGAATTAAGAATAATTCCCAACAAGAGTGGAATTATCCATAATCCAATATTTTGAATCCAGAAAATTACAGCATATGCTGTCCCCAGCTGTTTTTCCGGAATAATTTTTGGAACAGATGGCCACATTGCAGCAGGAACTAATGAAAACCCTATTCCAAGAATAATTACTACAGCTGCCGCAAGCCACCATGCATTCAAAAATGGAATCGTCAGGACACTATGAACGAAAATCAAAATTAACGAACCAATAATCATGATTGTTGCGCCTTTCCCTTTTTTGTCATAAACAGTACCAAATAAAGGTGTAAGGAAGATAGTTCCGAAAGGCAGCAATGCCGGAATTGACCCTGCAAGATTTGGGTTAACATGATATTTATTAATCATCAAATCGGTTGCATAAAATAAAAACGGAAAAACTGCTGAATAAAACAAAACGCATAGGATAGCAATATACCAGAATCCTCTGTTTTTGATAATAAACAAAATATCCTTAAGCTCAAAAGCATCTTCTTTGGCATTTCCATTAACACTTTGGGCAATTGAAGCATCCAGCTTTTTATCCATGAATGTGTAAATTATAAAAGATGACAGGGCTATCAACATAAATACAAACGCCAGCAAAACAGGAGATGAGTAGGAATACGTTCTTGCCACTGGTAAGGCTATAAAAAGGGCAAGGGCTGTGCCAAG
>OCZT010003763.1_pt1 | contig 15484 bp, 16 predicted proteins | sample 1539031 | NCBI WGS metagenome assembly OCZT01 (sample SAMEA3539308, study PRJEB22396) | soil metagenome | biome: tundra; feature: field; material: soil | place: USA | collected 2010-05 | depth 0.15 m | reverse complement strand
AGTGAAAGCAGGTCCGCTGTGGCGGCAACGATTGCGGGCCAGCGCCACAGCGTGACCCATCACTCACCCCACCCGGTTGCACTGCCCGCTGATATGAACGCGGCCTACAGCATTCCTAGTCAGCCGCGCTGAACCTGATCCTTGCGGGGCGCCTGATGGGAAGCCTGACCTGCCCCGCACGGTTCCTGAAGGGAGCCGCACAGGAGTAAGCGGTCTCGCCGAGGTGCCGACCGGCTCTGCCAAACCGACTGGACTTGCCCCCGGACTCGACTGTGCCTGCTGGCTCCAAGCTGGCAGCCTGGGCGGTTCCGAACGGAACCCGTTGGGTCATTCGCAGGGTTTTCCCATCGGCACCGGCAGGGTTGCCGCTTGCGTCCCCTCCTGGGAAGTCAGCGTCCCTCCGCAATCGACTCCCGATCCCAGTCGCCCGTCCCAGGACTTCCCCGCCAAACCGAGAATCAATGAAGACTCAGCTTGAACTCGCCCGGCAGTGTCTGACCCTGGCGGGCACCCCGTTCACGGAGGAGGCCCTGACTGGAAACTGGATCAAGCTCCGTATCCAGAACACACCCGGCAAGTGCCCAGAGGAAAACCTTCGCCAGCTTTTCCCCTCCAGCGCCACCTTCGACAGCACGGGGAACCTTGTCGCGGTCAGCTGACCCGCCTGCCACTCGAGGTCTCGGTCTCGCAGTCCGGAGGCAGGGTGCGGGTATCTCGTCCCTTGCTTCGGAAAGCCCCTCGGCTGGTCCACTGGGCGCCCGTCTGGCAGCCGTCGGTATGCGAGTGGGGTCGAAAGAGACTGCGTCCAAAAACCTGCGCCAGTCACAACCGTATGAGCAAGGCAATGTCAGCAAAGCCCGGCGACGTCCTCACCAAGATCGCGGTTCGGGTAGTATTCGACGCCTACTTCGAGCGCGTCATCATCGGCAGCCACCTGGAACGCCTCCCCCGCGAGAACCGGCAGGCGCCGATCACCTTCCGTGTGAAGGAGGCGCTGCCCCCGCCGGAGATGTATCGCGAACTGCGGAACCAGCGCTTCACCACCACGCTGGAGGACCTCGTCTCGGCCGCCCAAAGCGAAGTGGAGTCTCTTGGCAGCGAGCTTCGCGACTGGCACGGCAACCTGCCCGACGGGATCAACAGTTCGGACAAAGCCAGCGAGATCGACGAGGCGGCCAGCACGCTCGAAACCATCAACTTCCCGGATGTCCCGGACGCCCTCGGCCAGATCAAGGTGATGCACCTGCCCGCCTTGGAGCAGGACTCCCGGCCCAAACGCAGCGCCGAGGTCGTCAGCATGCTGGACAACGCCATCGACTCCCTGAACTCCAAGGCGGATGACCTGAGGCAGGCCATCGAGGGTGCCAAGAGGTCGGGAGGCGATGCCACAAAAGAAGGAGAGGCGCTCGAGGCCGGCCCCGCGACACCGGCACCTGAGGCGGCCTCGGTAGACCCGAACAAGGAGGAGGAGTCCGATCCACAGGAGATGATTGACGAAATCGAGTCCCTCGTGAGCGAGCTGGAGAACGTCAAGGGGGAGCTCGACAATGTCACCTACCCCAGCATGATGTAGGCTCAAAGGCCCGTCAGATGACCGAGCCGGGTTTCATACGGACTCCATCAGACCCCCCTTAGATAGCTGAAGGGTAACCGGCCAGAACCCCGGAGGCCGCCCGCACAACCTGCTTCGCCAGAAGAAGCCGGAAGCGGGAGAGACCTGATCGAACCTACCAGATGGCCGAAGGCAACCGGTCCCTCAGGGGGATTCCGGGAGAATCCATGAGGGGGTGTCAGGCAGGACCCGGCTGGCCGCGATGCGGGAATCGCGGGGGCGGTGTGGGTGACGGCTGCGGACGAAATGCTCTTGTGGTTTCCCCTTCGATCGAGAGTTGGAACACGTGACCCCCGGTAGAAGTGCAAGAAGGGGTTTCATGCGGTTTTTTAGGGGGGTCATGGGGGACCTTTTGTGACCTGCGCACACCACAACAGGCCTGTTTTTGTGACGTGCCGGCGGAAAACGCCATTTTCTGGTGACATGCGTATGGGTTAGCAACCGGTTATTACGTGGAGCATGGGGGAGCTTTTGTGACCCACCACCTGAAAACGCCCTATAATGGTGACATGACCGAAGGCGACGACGAGAAACAGTTTGAGAAGACCCTCCTTGAGGCAGGCAAGCCAGACGCGGGCGCGACGATCGAAGCCGGCGTCAGAGAGTCGCCGAGCGGGTCCGCAACGGCGACTGAGAATGGCGGCGCTGAGGCAGAATCCGATGCTGAGGAGCCGGGCGTTGATCCAATACAAACGCTGTTAAACCGTCGTTACCCCAGAGTCGCCCTGCACCGCGACACATTGCGTCTGCTCCAGCGAGTTGAGTGGATGAACCGCAATCAAGGGGTCAACGACTTCTGCAATGATGCGATCCGGTACGTAATACTGGCGCGTGAGGCGGGAACCACCAGCTTCAACGACCTGCACGCCGTGTCGGCCGCAATCGACGCCAGGCTTGATGAACTGAGTGTAATCCTGCTCCGTCTCCACCAAGCTGTAGGGGACCTGTCCATCATCGTCGAACACCAGAAGCTGATCGGCGCTTATGGTGAGCGCCTTAAGAAAGCTGCCACAACGGGCGCGTAATCGACGAAAGGCATTCATGGACGACCTGCTGACATTGGCAATCGGCAAACTCGCTGACCACTATCAGGTTAGTGAGGATTACCTCAAAAGGGCGCTGCTGCTTCGCGCAGTGGCCGAGTTGAACGCAATCACAGACCGAAGCAAGCCGGCCACGCCAGAGCAACTTGAGGTCATCCTCACGAACATGAACAGGCAACTGAATGAGGTCCTTGAAAGCTTTCGGAGGCAAATCGCCGAGGCTGACAACGCCGTCCAGAACGCCCATATCGCCATCACGCTCGTTGAAAGGGTGACGGCGCTGCTCCGCGGCCAGATGGCAGACCTGCCTCACAACCCGGCTGGTTCACGGTGATCCTCAAGCGCACCAAATCTCTCAGGCAGCCCTCCAAAGCCATGGAATGGGTGAAGGATTACCTGGATGAGGTAGGCAAACACAAGGGGCAGGATGTGAGACAGCTTGGGTTCGGCATCGGGAAGAAATACCACTGCTCGCGCCCGCCAGGCTTGCTCACAGCCCATGGCTATATCCGCCGGCAGGTGGACGAGATCCGGCAGCAAACGTCCTTTGAGATGGGTAATGCATCCGGGGCCATGGAGAACAACCGAGCTGTCCAGGAGTTCGTCCGGCGGCATTGCCGGTCGCAACGGGAAAAGGGAAGGAAGATAATCGCGCTCCGTTTGATAGCCAGCCTGGACCCGGACAAGGTGGAAGCGATGGTGCGCTACCCCGTTGACCTGGACCGGATTTTGGTCTCGGCAATCGAAGGCACCCTGAGCAAGGTGGCGGCGAAGTTCTACTCTGGGGACGAGTTAGGGTACGTCGTCGGGATCCATCACGACGCCCTTGACCGATTTGGCCGGCCCCATCTCCACGGTCATGTCTTTCTTCTGCCGCAGACCCGAAATGGGCTCCGGATCAGCATGAGCAACCATACGTGTCCCGGTCGGGACGGGAAGTTCGCAAGGGTGCTTTCCGAGAGCCGGGAACAGTTCTGCGAGATCGCTTCAAACCTCCTGGATGCAACGGCACCTGCCCGCTACCGGGGCTTTGCCAGCCAGGAATGGGACGACCTGGCCAAGGAAATCAGCATGAAGACCGCTGAGACTGTCGCAGCGGGCCGGCGGATGACCCCGGAAAAAACCCGGCAATACGCCATCAACACGTTCATGTTTTACGTCAAGAAAACCAACGCGGCATGGCTGCAGCGGCGACTCGACCAGCTGAAGGAGAGAATCAAGCAGTTGTCGGAGGCCAAGCGGGAGAACCTGATCTCCGAGCTCGAGTTCATCTATGATGGGATTGAAAGGCGCATAGCCGGCACGGGCTTCGAAGAGCGGCGCCAGATCATACACAGCATCCTCCCCCAGTTTGAAAGGGAGCGCGTGAGGTGTGAGACGCGCGATTGCCGCATGGATGTGACCCGCACCTGCCTGGTCCGATGGAAGACGGTGGGCAACCGCAGAGGGCTCATCGAACGATTGATGCAAGAGGTTGACGACCGCCGGATGGCTTCCCGGATAAGCATGCTGGCCGAGATGGCCCTGATGGATCTGCACTTCGCGGCAGCCGGCCTGGCCCCCAATTTACCCGGTTGGATCCAGAGGCTGGAGCGATGCGCCGACAACGATAGGCTCCCCAACGAGGGGATGGTGGACCGGAAAGAGCTGGAAACCGCAGTGGAGATCCCGTTGCCAGAAATGGAGGTCCCGGCTCCAGACCCGCACGCCCCAACCCCGGCCCAATCGGCGGCGACACCCGCCAAGGAGCCGCCTCTCCTCCCGCCAGGCCCGGCCGTCTCCTGATTGGGGCGATAGCCGACAAAGGGGCCAAACAAAAGGCATGGAAGCGCACAGCCACACGACCATCCATGTTTCGCAGTCCCTGGATGGGACGTGCAACCGGACTATCACGATCATCGAACGTGGTTCTCCCCTGAGATTGGCAGCGAAACGGGGGCACAAGTTGTTCACTGACAAGCAGGGGAACCTGTGCACCTCGAAGCTCCGCGAAGCCATAGCGAGTCGAGATCTCTACTTGCAGGTTCAGCCGGCCGGGCAATTGAAGGCCAAGGTAAAAGTCGACAGAACCGGCCAGATGGTAGCGGTCATTGTTTCCCCACGCAGGGGGATGACGGCCGGTTGAAAACTCACACGAAGTAAGCCCTGGCCCACAGGCTGGAAGCCTGCGACTCACCTCGGCACACAAACCGGGCGTCCTGAGGGTCAAAACGCCTCTTAAAGTTTTGCTGTTACTGCTTCGCCGGGACGAGGCCAGTCTGCGGGCGGATGTGGACAACGGAGGAAGGCGAACAACAGTCTAAAGCTCGGGCAGCGTGCAGAGCCCGTCCAACTCCGGCTTGCGCGGTGCCGGTTCGGTGCCAAGGAGCAGGAGGGCGCAGGGGGTTGTAACCTGATTGCCGAGGGTGGGTTCGGGTTCTGGTTTCCGCACAGCAGTTACCTCCGCGTCCAGCGGCGGGGGACTGGCCACCTTCGACTGCGAAAGTTGAGGCGTATCCATGCATCATTCGAATTTGCAGGTCGTTCGCAAAAGCGCCGGCAAACAGAAGCTGCCCGAAACCTGGTCGAGTGTACGGTAGTGAGAAGCCTCGGTCGCGGCGATCAGGAGTTATTCGCAACCTGCTCGCAATGTGTTCAGAGGGCCGGCCCGGATGAGCAAATGTAACACTCAAGAGCTTGCGCCCGCTATAGCAGGCCCTACAAGATTAGAGCACCTCCGGCTGTGGGTTGGCTCGATACGGTGTTTTTTCAGTACGGGCCCGTTCCCGGCCGGAACCATAATATGAAAGCCACTAAATCGACCAAGAGCAACGACAAGGCCGACGCCCGTCAGTTGATTGTGCGTGCGGTAAACGCTGAGAAGGAAGCTGCGGCCGCCCGCAAACAAGCCCGCTTGGCGAAGATACGATACAAGCAGGCGCGCAAGGCCTTCAAGCAAGCCAAGAAAGCGGCCAAACAGGCGCGCAAAGAAGCGAAGATTGCCGCCAACACGTTCCAGGCCAAAGCCGAAAAGGCCAAGAAACCGCAAAAGAACAGAACGAAATCCAAAAAGCACATCAAAGTTGCCACTCGGAAAGCCCCGGCGACCGCGCGGCGGCTTCCGGCCCCGGTCCGTCGCCCGGCGCCTCCGACTGCCCCTCCCGTCTCCACTGCCACGCCCTCCCCGGCTCAGGCGTAGGTCCACGGCCCACGTTCGCTCAAAACCCCGGCAACACTTCGATCTTCCTCCCAGCTTCCACCACGAGGTCCTCCCCTTGCGCCCAGGTGACGTCGTTAAGCAGGAGTTTGAATACCAGCTTGCCTTTCGCCTGCCGGGTTGACCAAACCCAGGTCGAGGCGTCCTTGCACACCAAGGGTGTGCCTTTGTCCCAGCTCAGACCGTCACCTTGGCCGCGGATGAACAATGTATTTCCCAGCCCAATGTCAATCCGAGCCGCAACTTCGGTGATCGTCTCGGGTGTCGCAGGCCGGCTTTCGGTTCTTGCCGCCGACGGTTTGCCCGCGCTTTCGCCAATCGGCATATTCGCTCGCTGTGATGCCGTTGCTCTCCCAAAGGTTTGCTTCAATTTATTCGTCTTCATCTTTTGTAACTTTACGTTGTTCGTTTGGCCTCTCGAATCAGTTAAATCTCGGCTCGGTCCCTTCCACGGCTCTTTGCGGGAGATCCTGCCCGAGTCAATTTTTCCAGCCAATCATAGACGGAGCTGCCACCCGATCAACGAAGACCCGGTTACGTTACCGTGACAAATCCGAGACCGGTGAACTCGAAGGCGGTGCCAGTTCCCAAGCTCGGCTGCCCCTCAGCCATTTCTCCGCGCGGTTTGATCTTGGGACGGGATGGGGGCAATCGTTGAGGCAATTCTCAAATAGGGGCCTTAAAATGGGTATAGCGGAATACAGTCCAGAACCAATGCGCAAGTTATATGGCTGACAAGCTCGCCAAACAAAAGAGCGATATGCGAGCGCTTTACCTCCACAGTTTCTCGAAACAGGCCCAGGTGGACGACGAACCTGCGTGGGTCAACCCATTCCACGCCCGGATATTTGGCATCTACACGATCGGGGAGCTAAACACCCAACCGACCGCGCTCGTGGTGGCCCCGGATCAAAAGCTGGAATTAGCCGGGACCAATCTTGTCTGCTGCCGGAATGAGGCCGAAATGCTGAAGCAATTTTGGACGCTGTACAAATCCGGGCCGCCCGAAAACCTGGTAACCTATAACGGGCGCAAATACACGATCCCGTGCCTCTACTGGCGCAGCGCCCTGCACGGAGTCGAAATCGCCAACACGGATTTGCTGCACGACCGTTACAAGCCAGGTCCGCATGTGGACCTGGCCGACGTGCTGACGTATCACGGGCTCTTGCGAATTCCAACGCTGGGGGTGCTGGCCGCCCAACTGAACATCCCGATGCCCTCGCTGGCGGAGGGCGACGCCATCCAGCAGATGATCAACGCCGCCCTGGTGGCGCCCAACCCGGCCATGCTGCAGATGCTCGCCAAGAACGGCGTTGAGTACGCCGGCGTGATTGCCCAAATCGGCGCGCACTGGCGGAAGCAGTTGAACAAAACCGCATATCGATGAAGGCGAAAAGCAAGGGGTTCACCCTGATCGAAGTGGTCGTCGTCGTGGTCGTGGTCCTCATCCTGGTGGCCATTGTCGTCGCACGTTTCGGACGGGTCGCGGAGAACGCGCGCAACGCGGTCATCCACAACTTCCTCAAGGATTGCCGCACAATCTATGTGCGGCTGAATTACGGGCAGGCTCCCGACTACATCACGCTCACCAACGCCGTGTCGCTCAAGGATTATGTGGCTGCCACCACCTTGGGCGACGTGGAGGCCCAGTTAAACGGGAACAGCTTGATAGTCAGAGAGGTGCCCGACACCGTCTTCAAGGACAAGCGCACCACCCTCACGGTCGATTACCAGCACAATACTTATGACGGAGAAAGCGAGGACGCGTTTCTGGGGAAAGTGCTTTGGTAGCTTGTGCTGCCGGGCCAACCCGCGCTGACAGCTCAAACCGGCCGTTTCCCGCAGGCAAGTCGAGCGCACGGTCCTTCGCGCTGAGGGGCCAAGCAGCCAGCCGAGGAGCGGCCGCGAAGAACGGCGATCACGAGATTTCGGCCAGGGAAGTGGAAGGCGCCGGAATGTTTTCGCTGGGCAGGAGTTCGTCTTCCAGGAGGAAGAAAGTCTGGGACGGAGCGGAGAAATGGATGCCCCCATCTCTGCGGGGGCTGTCCAGCGCCCGGGCGCACTCCAGATCATCTGCGAGGGAATCAGGCGAAGCGACCTGGCTGAAGGGCACCGTCCGCAGGTCGCGATTGGCGTTCGACTGCCGCAAAATCGTCAGATTCTTGACCTCTACAGCCCTGAGTTCCGCAAAGCGGTTCACAAATGCCAGCGTGTCCGCAACGAGCTTTCCGCGATCCGGGGCTTGCTTGGGAATGTTGGCATTCACGATCTGCGCGCGTAATTGCGCCTGGGCCTTGAGGGCGGACGCCTTTTTCTGCTCGTGCTCAGTCATAAGCATCTCCGGCTTCTGCAGCAGCGCCTGGGCCTGCTCCATCGAGGGATACTCGACTTTTTCCAGGCGGGAAAGCAATTGACCGTAAACCAGATTGAACTCCATTCCGGGCTTCAGACTTGCCCAGACTTTGGCGACCAGATCCACGCGGAGTTGGAGGGGAACCCGGCTATGCCTCTGCTGCAACTTCATACCGCCATTATAGGGTTCGCTGGGTGTCAATATTGGACCGGGCGGGAAATCCGCAGAGAACGCAGCCAATCACAATGCCGCAAATTACAATGCAAGTATGAGCGAAACCGCGGCCCAAACCAAAGTCATGGATATCCGCCAACTGCGCGAGGAGAAGCCCAAGCTGGGGTGGCTCGCTGAAGTCCGCTTCAACATCTTCCACAATCACAGGAAACTCGAGGAGTTGGAGCCCCCGGTGAGTGCCTACCTGAAGGCCAATGGGCCGGTCAAAATTGTCACGCGCGCAAACCTGTTCGAGTTCAACCCGGACGGCGACAAGGTTAACCTGGTCATCAGGGAAGGGCGAAAGCTGGACGGATTGCCTTACCAAGCAGCACCAGAAGCCGTGCAGCTCTTTTGCAACGAGGCCATTACCTTGCACAACAACCAGCACCTGTTCTGGCATTTGACGGAGGATGAGGTCCGCCAGGTGGCGACTGAATTTCAGGATTTGGCCAGCCCCGGCGGCATTCACGTGAAGAAAGGCCGCCATGCTTTGCTCCTGCAAATCCGAGACGGGCGGCTGGACCTGAGCGCCTGCGATAACTGTTGACCAGCCCCGGGCCGCCGTTCTGCTGGCCTTTCAACCGGTGGGGCAGATCCTCAGCCGGTTCCGATGGGAACGGTCAGCCAGCCCAGGGTCTGTCGGATTGACTCGGCGGCTTCCACAAAATCCCGGAGAGCGACACCGCTCTTGCCGACTGAGGAGGTCGATCGGGGCAGAAGGGATACGACAGCAATATAATAGAGAATGCTGGCGAAAATTGCCCACAAACTGGCGGGCCAGGTTCCCGAATACAGGAACTGGGCTTACGCGGCGCAGGCAGCCTCGCTGCTGACGCTGGGCACGCCGTTTGTTGGTGTCTTGTCCCGCTTCATGCAGCCGGCCGTACTGTGGATGCCGGGAGGTCTCATCATCCCGGAGGCCACGTTGGGGCTGCTCACGGTTTCCCTGGGCAGCCTGATTGCCGCCAAATTCGCGGTCAAAAACAACTGGCCAATGGCCCAACCCCGAAACCGGGTTAAGAAACTGGAGATCAACCTGGGCCGAATGACCTTCGACGAACAGGCGCTCTTCACAAACATTATTGCCTTCGGCGCAATCGGCTCGGGCAAAACATCGGCCGTCATTTATCCGATCCTCGACTCCATCACCGCCCTCTACAAAAACGAAGACCCCAAGGAACCGGACGCCAAATGGGGCGGGCTCGTGCTCGACGCGAAAGGAGATTTTCACGAGGCGCTCATCTTTGTGATGCAAAAGCACGGCCGCGACCTCCTGGAGGACCTGGTCGTCATCCGGCCGGACAACGACTATTACCTGCTGGAATTCGAGGAGGTCACGACGGGCGAGCATTTTCTGGTGAGTTGCATGGGCGGGACTTCGATGCAGGAGTGCGACCTGGTGCTGGAGACAGCCGTCGGGCCGCCGGAGGTCATCACCACCGACCAGTCCGGCAACAAGGTGCTGCTCCTCGATGACAATGGCAGCTCCGAGACGCTGTCCTCGTACCTGTTCAGCGACCGGGGTACTTATCTGCGGCCGGAAGTTTACACCCGGTTGAAGCAGCTGGAGTTCGACGTGACAGGGAAGGCCATTCGCTGGCTGGGGTGGCGCGGGGAGAAGAACGGCAAACTGAGCCGGGTCTCTCACACTCACAAGCGCCAGGCGATTTATGTTCGTGACGCCCGAGGCAGGATCATCAGCACCGACAAGCCCAAACGCCTGCGCTACCTGGGAGTGCATTCCATTAACAACGGACTGACGTACAACCTGGTGCCGCGCGGCGCCGCTTCCACTGAAGCCGCCGGTCGGATCATGTCGGTGGCCGAAGTCACGGGCAACTCGTTTGGCAGCGACAACGCATACTGGTCGCAGGCGTCCGAGAAGCACATCGCCCACTGCATCGAGTTGTTCCGGCAGGTCGAAGGCCCCTTGGGCCGGGAGTGCAGCGTCAACGACATCCAGCGGTTCACGTCGAACGAGAACCATCTCAAAGAATACTTGAACAAGCTCGACGCGGTCATACGCCGGAAGCAGGAGATGGGGGCCAACGATTCCGAACTACTCCTGTTGCGCAACACGAAGGATTACTTCCTGGGCGAATGGGTGCCCCACGATCCCAAGACCAAGGGGAATATCGCGTCCTGCGTGACCAACCTGTTCGGCGACGTGACGCGCAACGCGCAACTGCTCAAAACGTTTTGCCAGCCATCCCGATTCGGTTTTGAGGACTGTCTCAACAGCGGCAAAGTCTACACGCTGGTCCTGAACGCCTACCCCAATGCGCAGATGCTGATCGGCACCTGTATGAAATTGGACTTCCAGCAGGTAGTCCGCAAGCGCACGGAAGCTGCGCCGGTCAACAAGAAGCGACTCCTCCTGTTCGTGGCCGACGAATATCAGTTTTTTATCACCACCTCCGGCGGTGGCGGCAAATCGGGCGGTGACGAAAAGTTCCTCTCTGTTGCCCGGCAATCGCGCATTTTGAATTTGGTCTGCACGCAAGCCAAGTCCATGCTCCTGGCCGTCCAGCGCGACGAGAACAAGATCGACGCGTTCATTCAGTGTTTCGGCTCCCGTGTCTTCATGCAAAACCTGGACGCGAAGACGAATAAGCTCGCGGAAGAGACCTTCGGCCAGATCTGGCACGAGCGCGAAGATTTCCAGGGGCACGACCTGAGGCTCTCCAGCGCGATGGAAACAAGAGCGCCCTCCATCACCCGGCGCAAAGAGAAGCAGCACCGTTACGAAGCTTCCTATTTTCCCCAGTTGCCGAAGTTTCACGCGGTCATGTTCAACAAGGAAGAGAAAAACCCGCGGCGCCGCATCGTTGAAGACAACCTTGAAAAGGGCGCCCAACGCTTCAGTCCAAGGGATTTGGCCGCTGCCGCCAACGATTACTACCAGGCATATATCGAGAACCGCGCCTGGCAGCTGGGAATTCCTCACCTGTTCGACGCGCGCGACAACCTCAACCTGGCCGACCTCAAGGAACGGGAGCAGCGCGCCAAGGGGATCCTGCGCTCCTGGCGCGGCAACATGCCCATCGGGCTCCCCGAGCCCCGGGCGGAAGCCGGGGAGCGGAACGAGGAAGGGTCCGAGTTGCAAGGCAACGGCAACGACGAGGGCCAAAACGGAACTCCCGCAGATATCACCGAGGAGGCCGCAAAACAGATCATGCAGGAACTCGGGGCGCCCAAACCGGAAGACCTATTCAAATATGTCGATCAGAACAAATCCTGGCTTTCCGATTTGGAAGCCAGCCAGAGGAGCGATCCCTTCTACAAACCGGAGGACGACAAGATCACGGTGCCGGCGACCACTAGCGAAGCGGAGCCGCCGCCCAATGAACCCACCAGCGATTCTGACTCGGACTTTGAAAAAATGGTGAAAGGGATCGAACCGCCCAAAGGACTCGAGCAGGCCACTCGCGGGCAGGCAGCCAGCCGCGTGTTTTCGAACCTCGACAGCGTGCCCGATGGCCTCCAGAACCCAGATGCAGACCGGCGGACCAGCCCATAGGCGCCTCTACGATATTTCGGAGGTCTCGTGTCCAGACTCCTGCAACCAGCCGGAGGGGGAGAAAGGCTGCCATTTTCGCATGGGGCCGGACCGGTTCACCTGCACCAAATGCCAGTTGCGCATCTGGCGCAACTTCATGGGCTACGAACTGAGTCCGACGGACCTTCAGGAAATGCTGCATGGGGACAAGGTGACGTCCACCGAGAAAACGTTGACCCGACAGAAGGACAGCCAGGAAATCACGATTCGCGGCCGCCTGCTGCTGAACGAAGAATACAAAGTCCGCCTCGCGCCCAAGCTCAAATCGAAGACGGCCACGGACCAGACCTGCCCCAAGTGCCGGACCGGCAAGCTGCAACTCATCACCGGCATCGACGATTCAAAATGGTACGGTTGCAGCGGCTATCCGCAATGCCGGTTCACCAAGACCTACCTCCCGCACACATTCACACCCGCCACGCTCCAGGCTGGCAGCAGCGGGGAGAAGCCCGGCCGCAAGAACTCCAACAGCAACAAAAACGGCCAGGAGAGCGATAGCGGTGGCGGGCAGAGCCAGCCATCGACGCTGAAGATGCAGAAAGTGCCTTTAGCGGTAAAACCGCCGGACGGAGAGCCGAAGCCCGACAAGACGGGCGAAACTTCCCCCAGGCAACACGCGCTGCCGGAAGTCGCGACAGCGATTGGGCTGGACGCAACTGCCAAGCCGCCAGCCAAACCGGACAAGTATCGGCGCATTCCGGCGTTCATTCTGGAAATGCTCAATCTGCCTCGATCTCCCGCAGTCGCGCCTCCCGAAGCCCCATCCATTTCCTGAGGGTTGTCCAACGGCAGACGCAACGATCGCACGCCAGACGAGGATCTGTGGCTATAGAGCTCCTGCTCGAAGCAACGCCAAACGCGATTGGCATGAGCAAACATTCGCAGCAGGGCAAACTCGCTAAGAGGGGCGGGAAAGGCGGCTTTCATACCGCCAAGGCTTTTGAATTTGCCGCCAGGAACGGCGGCAAGAATCCCAAAGCCGTCCGGCTGCGCGCCGAGCCGTCGGGTGACGGCAGCGATTACCGGGAAATTGCCGTCCGCGCCTTTCGAGGTTCGGATGCGATCGCCGACATGGTCGTTGGGCTGGATGCGCATGGAAATCTTCGCGTCGTCTGCACGGCCGACGGGGAAGGGGACGGGGACCACGCCGTAGCCCTCTTCCCAGAACTGCCCGCAGGGGAGATGGTTCGGCGCACGGTTTGCGACCTGGACGAGCTCCCGAAGAAGCGTTGAAGGATCCGTAAAAACTGCCTTCAAGCAAACGACGGAGGGGCAAAAGTGAACGGATCCACTTCCAGCTTGCCGCTGCCCAGGATCGCCTTGTCAAAGGCGGTCGTCAGCAGGTCTCGCGCGACACGTTTGGGCGAGCGTCCCGAGGGGTAGCACCGCGAATCCGCCTCGATTTCCACGGCGTCCTTGGACTGTTCTGCGCGTTCGGCCAAAGTGGCCGCGCGCACGTTCATCTGCTGCTCCTGCTGGTCCGGGTCGGGAATGGCCGCCAGACGAAAGTAATCGGACAAGGCCCCCTCAACCGAGTCCTCCACCAGTTCAGAGACGATTTTGGCGCTCTGGGGACCGCTGTAAACCGCACCTTCGACGTTCTTAAACTCAAGCGAGGAGGGCAGGCTCGTCTTGAAGAATTCCAACGAGTCGCGCAGCGTGTTCTGCAGCACTTTCATGGCCGCCCCGGCCACTGCTGAGGTCTTGGAATTAAAAAGCTCGCCCTGGATCTGTGCTTCGGGACCGAGGGCCTTGACCACATCTTCGGGCGATTCCGAAGCCAGCCGGGCCAGCGCCGTCGGGGTCAACGACTGGACCCGAACCCGGGAATCCAGCGCCGCCTCCAGCTTGGTGTGATAGTCCGGCACGTTCTGCCGGCCGAACTCGTCCAGTTTTTGCGCCAGGCGCTGGTTGTCCGCGTCGAATGAATCGTGGAGCGCCAGCGCGACAACCGCCTCTGTTTTGGTCATGTTGCAGGCAGCAGCCAGGAACGAAGCCTCGCGCCTGTAATCCTCCGTGGATCGCCCGCTCAACACACACACTTCCTTAAGCAGGGCATCCGCTTTCTCCTCAGGAACGTGCCGATAAACAGCGCACGCACTACGGAGCAACAGCCCACGCGAACGGGTCACCTCCGGGATGCCGGCGCTCTTGGCCGACAGGCGGGGCAGCAGCGAACGCGGAGGCGCCAGCATCTCCACGCCGGAACCTTTGGAGCACAAGTACCCGGAGGCGCACGAGGTCAATAGCTGCCGGGCGGCATCAAATTTGCGGTAAATGTCGGCGGGATTGGACAACGGCGCACGGGTTTTTGTGAAGCGATCGGTCACCTTGTGCTCATTCTCTGCCTGCAGTGCTTCAAATGCGGAGGTGCAGGGAATCGGCTCGCTGATGCCCCAATACGCCCGCAACAGGTCGCGTGAGACATAGTTCAACAGAGCCACCTGCGACGCCTGTTGAATCGTGGGCCCGTGATTCGGCAGCTCCACGCCAAAACTCCGGGGGTCCGCCACAACCCGGGCTAACTCGCCGCCAAAATCCAATTCGGTCCCGTCCGACAGCTTGAACGGAGCCCGGGCAAGGGAACCGGTGTCACGGGCCAAGTAATTCAACACTGCCAGGCCATGCTGTGGGATCGAGCGGCGTCGCGAGCCCACCGTCTCGCAGAACTCCTCCAGCGGGCGCAGCTTCTTGGCGCTCTCGTCCATCAGACCGGCCATGAACTGTTCAAACAGGTTCTTGACCTCGACTTTTTGCGCCTCAGAGAGGGGATGGCCCAGCCGCTTTTCCATGTTGGCGGCGATGCGCAGGGGCAGCTTGCTCCGGGCGTAGTTGTCCAGCGAGGTTACCGCATAATCCAGGCGCTGACTCTGTCCCAACGCACGATCAAGCTTCTCGCCAACCGCATTCATCCAGCGGCTTTCCGCCGGAGGACCCACGATGTCCGTCAGCGTTACTTTTCCATAAACCGGGCTGTTGGGCTGGGCGCCGGCAAACGCGCGCTCCGCCTCGGAAACCCCCGACAAGGAGCCCAGCCGTTGCTCGATGGTGAGAAAATCGCCATCGAATGAGGCATGTCCCAGCTCCCGGGATTCCTCCGCCGTCCGGCAGAAAGACTGGCTGTAGGGAGAAAGAATTCGCACCAAATCTTTCTGGTAAGGCTTGAGGGGCTTCTCCCCCTCGTGCGGGAGGAGGAAACCGTGATTGTCGCGGAAGAAGCTGCGAACGTGGTTGAAAACGAAGCCGCCAGCCAGGTCACTGACACATTGCCGGAAAAGCCGGTTAAACCGTGTCGTGGGCCGGAACCCCGTCTTTTCGTTCCCAGCCATGATGTAGGAAAGGTCGGGGGAAGAATCCAGCACCTCGATATCCTGGTGGTCGTTCGAGACAGAGACCTTCAGGTTGATGCAGTTGCCCTGCAACATGGCGATCTTGTGCTCCCGAGAACCGAACTCCTCCGGGGAGGTCATGCTCTCCAACATGTCCATAGGAACCTCCACCA
>OCZT010003762.1_pt1 | contig 15485 bp, 8 predicted proteins | sample 1539031 | NCBI WGS metagenome assembly OCZT01 (sample SAMEA3539308, study PRJEB22396) | soil metagenome | biome: tundra; feature: field; material: soil | place: USA | collected 2010-05 | depth 0.15 m | reverse complement strand
GCCATTCGAATTTGGATTGATTCCACGACGCAGCCAGTCTGCGGTTCGTTGGGTGTGGTTATCGAGGTCGGAGTTGTCCACCTCAGTGAGGGCATCGCGCAATTGTTTCGCGATACCCGGTTGGTTGGGGGCCATCTCACGCGCGCTGTCACGCATATCCTTTTCCAGTTTTGATAGATCGTCGGAGAGTTGTTGCCTTTCCTGCGCGATGCGATCGCGCTCGCGAATGCGGGCCATGGTGCCTGTGAGGTCGGAAGTGCTGTTGTTCTGCTGCTGGTTGGCCAGCTTGTCAATGCGTTGAGACTGCGCATGCTCTTCATCTTTGAGACGAGCCGCTTCGTGTGCCATCGAATCCACCTCGCCAGATGCGAGTTGCTGTTGCGTGCCGGCGAGCAGATTGGCTGCGTCGCGCAATTGTTCGGCGGCTCGACGCGCCGCATCGGCGCTCTGCTGAGGACCCGTGCTGCGCTTCATGGCATCAGCTGCTTCCTGAAGCCGTCGCAGGGCCTGCTGCACCCGCTGATCCGCATGATCCTGAGATTGCTGACCCGATGGCTGCTGACCGGCTTGACCTTGAGAACCTGCCTGAGCTTCCGAATTGCTTTGGGCAGACGACCTCTGCTGAGAAGTGGCCTGCGACGACGAGGAGCCAGACCCCTGACGGCCTTGGTGTTCGTTCTTCGCCATCTCCTCCATCTGGCGCTGCAGTTGCTCGGCTTCGCGACGCAGCATTTCCTGCTGCCAGCGCTGCTCAAAGCTTTGTTGCGGATTGCGCTGCTGATTTGCTTGCTCTTCCTGGCGTATTGCGAGCGCGTCGAGCTTCGCGAGCGCGTCCTCCACTTCTTTCGCGCGCTGCTCCTGGGGAGAAACGCTCTGCGCGGTTTCATACTGGTTCTTTTCCGTGTCCAATTCGAGATCGAAGAGACTGGCGAGATCGCGCCCGGCGCTGCCGCTGCCCGCGCCTCCGCCGCTCTGGCCAAAGGCAACCTCGATCTTGCGGAAGGTGGCCTCCGCGCGCAGCAGGGCTTGCAGGGCCTTCTGTTCGAGTGGAAGAGCATCCTTCCATCGCGTGGCTTTCAATTTGTCCGCGGAAGGCGCCATCGCGACAGCCGCATCCTGCATGTCTTTGTTGAAACCAGTGAATTCTTCAGTGGCAGCGGAAAGATCGCGGCTCTCTATCCGGGCCGACAACGCCAGGACCTGATCGCGAAGTTTCTGCTGCGCATCAGAGAGGAACTGGCCGGCGACCGTCGCATCTTTTTGAGTGGCGCTCTTGTTGTTCTGCTGCTTCCACGTGGCGGCGATCAGTTCTTTCTCACGCTTGGAGATTTCGGTCTGATTGTTTCCACCCGCGCCTCCAGCTCCGCCGACGCCGACGCCCTGCTGCGACTGCGAGAACTCGCGTTCGAAGGGTTCCACCTGTATGAAAGACATAACAGTACGCGATTCGGCATGACCATCGCGCGCGCTGGCGTAGACGCTGACGACGTCGCCGGGCACAAGCTTGAAATCTTCAAGAGGCAATGTGTGCGAACCGTCCGCACTCTTCGCGCCGGGCTTGTCAAGGAGGCTGATCTCGCGCTCCGAGCCGCCATTTACCGAATAATGAACATGAACATCGTGCAACCCGAACTCAGCGGCAGCCTTGACACCGAGCGTAACTTCCTCGATGGGATTGGCGCGGTAATCGCCACGGGGGCGGTCGATGGAAATCTGGGGCGGTTGGGCCTTGTCTGTAGCAATGAAGTAATCCTCAGACAGCCGAACCGGTTGACCTTCGTCCACTGCAGCCAAGTGGTAGGCGCCATCCTTCTCCATGTGAACGGTGCCGTGATACTTGTTGCCGTCGCCGCCGACGAGCTGGATCGTCTGGCCGTCATCGAGCGTGAGTTGGCCATCCTTAAGGGGATGATCCATTTCAATTTCGAGAGCGGCATCCGTTCCTTCAATCGCGCGCAGATCGCCTGAGTGTTCTTCCGTCGTCGGCTTCATACCCGTCCAATTCGGGTAGTGATAGGTGGCGCGGATTTCTTTCACCGCAGGCAAATCAAGGACGCGCACCGTGAAATGCGGCGAGGTCAGCGCACCGGCGGCCACGTAATACTCCACGTTTTCGGGCAGTCCTGCGAAGATGAATTGATAGTTTGCAATCCCATCTGTGTTCGGCTGGCCCTGCATGGCAACGGGCTCCCAGCGGGAAGCGCTTTGATAGTGCGCGAAGAGCTGGACCCTTGCAGGCAGCATGCCGGTGACTTGCGCGGTGATGAGCTGATCGCTGTTGCGTCGAACGGCTATGTTGCCGGGCGTAACCGAGATGGCATAGAACGGCTGCGCATTCTTCGGCGGTCCTGTCCAAAGCAGCGATGCACCGTAACCGAGATAACCGGGTCCAGCGAGGATCATCCAGACGAGTACAGTGAGGCAGGCAATCCCCGCACCGCCAAGGGCAAACAGCCGCTTGTCTTCAACCAGGGACGACGGCTCCGCATGCTGCGTCATGGTGAGCGTGTCAGCGGCGAGTAACTCAAGAAAGGGATCGCCGCCTTGTTGTTCCTTCTCGTAGAAGGTCGTGAGCCGGTGCTCCAGTTCAGGATTTGCGACTTCGGCTTTGCGCACAGCACGGGCACGCGTGAGACGCACCAACGGCAAAGCAATACCGAATGAAGCCGAAGCGGCAAGGGCTATGAAGAGTGCCAATCGTGCGCGTGTGAGTTCATGCGAGGCAAACGCTAACTGATTGAGCAGAAGGACGACAGCGACGGTAACGATGAGCGCGGTGCCGGTAAAAATTGCAGCGCCACGAATCCAGGCTGCGAGGCGCAGCCTCTGCAGTATGCGTCCGATATAGAAATTGAGCTCATTCCGGTTGCTCATATTTCCTCCCGCTGCGTGCTCAAGTATCGGCTGGCAAAGGCTATTTCCGCAAGTGCCGTTATGAAAGCAAGCAGCATGACGTACCACCACAAACTTGCCGAACGATAACTCTCTTCGTGTGCGGAACCGGGTGCGGTTTGCGACACGCCGCTGGAAGCGCTTCCGCTCCACAGTCGCTGCACATCGTCGGCGATCGGCTGCAGATCCGATTCGCGGCGGTCAGGGTTGACTCCGATGGGCATGTCGCGCCCATTGGCGAGGCGAATCTGATAGAAACCAGCCTGCTCGAGGCGCAGAGTCTGCGCGGTTTTTGCTTCACTCAACGAGAGCGGCCTGCGGCCATCGGGACCGATCACCTCGACGCTTCCCTGCCCTGATGCGGAGTCGGCGGGTGCGCGGAGTTGTACGTACGAGTCGACGACCCTCGATCCGCTGAGACGTTCGCTGCCAGAGAGATATCGTGCGACGCGGTCGGCGATGGCGACAAAGACGGGATGTAGCGGCACATCGTTGGTGAGGTTCTCAAGGCCAGTTGTGAACAGGAGCACATGCCCCTGGCCTACCTGCTTGTCGAGCAGAAGCGGCGTTCCGTCACTAAGGCGCGCGACGATGCGTGCTCCGCGCGGATCGACGACAGCCGCATAGAAGACCTTGGCCTCACCCCAACCACCATTGTCGCGCCCTGGCTGCGCGTCGAGAAGCGCGGGATGGGTGAAGTCGACCTCGCCGATGCTGGCAGCGCCGGCCAAACGCGCATAGTCGTGTGCGTCAGCTACGCTGCCGTCCCACACGGGGATCCGCGCGCGACGGGCCGCGCTGGTGCCTAGTGCGATGAATACGTTGCCGCCCCTAGCGACGTATTGCGCTAGCGTGTGCTCAAAGATTGCGGGCAACGCAGGGCTATCAGAAAGCACAACGAATGCGAAGTGGGACGGATCGAAGTTGGTCGTCTCCTCTTGCGAGACAGACTGCAGAACAAACGATGACTTCGCCCCCGCCTTCAGCGCGGAGCCGAAGTAAATGGGCGAGCGCGAGTCACCAGAAGCATGAACAAACAGCACCCGCTGTGGATCGGAACGACGCACAGCGAACACGGTCGCATCGTCGGCCGGGAGCGCATCGCCCCGTTCAATGCGCACTTCACAGCGATTGAATCCGTAATTGACATCGAGCGGTGCGAACTCAACAGTGGCTCGGCCATTCGCGGGCACCTCGAGTTTGCGAGTGGCAGTGATCTTGCCATTCACAGCGAGCGACACGGTTTTAGAAGCCGCTAGAGTACCGAACCCCGCCACGACGGCGCGTACGCGGGAGCGATGCGGGTCTTTTGGGTCAGACAACTCCACGGGCGCATCGATGCTCTCGATGGTCCAGTTGGGTGTTGCGATCTTGCGGGCAACGGAATGAAGATCAAGCGTTACGTTGGCGGGCAGCACAAGATCGGCAAAGTTCGCGGGCATAGCACTTCGCTGCATGTCGCTGTAAAGGTCGACATCAATGGGCGTGCGCACGTTTTCAGCAAGCGCGTGAAGGGCGTGGCTTAACTCACCATAACTCGCGCGACCATCGCCGGGCTGAATGCTCTCGAGCGCAGAGCGCAGTTGGGCGGCATCGAAGATGGGTTGCGTCAGGATATGAAGCTGTCCGCCAAGAGATATGACCTGCGCCTTCTGCGATGAGGGCTTTGCGGCGAGCTTTGCGATGGCTCCCTGTTTCGCATCTGCAAAGCGGGTGCCGGCGCGCATGCTGAACGAATTATCGAGAACGATGATCAGCAAGCGACTATTCGTGTTTGCCGCGACACGATGCACGAACGGGTTGGCAAAGGCAAGAACTACCAGAAGCACGAGTGCGCAGCGGAGAGCAAGAAGGACGAGGTGTTTGAGGCGATGGTGGCGCGTGGAACTCTGGATGCCGCGTTCAAAGAACATGAGCGAACTTACGGGACGCGGTACAGCCACGTGACGGCGCAACAGATGCACGAATAGCGGCACGCTCAACAGAGCGAGTCCACCAAGGAACCATGGAGCAAGGAAGCCCATTAATTCCGCTCCTTGCGCAGCGCGAGATATTGGCGCAGCGCCGAGTCGAGAGGCTGATCGGTTACGAGAAGCTGATAATCCATGCCTGCGGCCCGCGTGGACGAGCCCAGACGCTGGACATGCGCATCGATCTTGGCGCGATACGAGGTCTTGGCATATTCGGGAACAACTTCAATCTTGTGGTCGGTCTCGAGATCCACGAGAATGGCTGAGCTTTTGAGCACAGGGCGAATCTCCTGGGGATCAAGAATGTGAAAAAGTATTACCTCATTGCCGCGATAGCGGAGCGGTTCGATGGTGCGCACGATATTTTCGGGATCATCGTAGAAGTCGGAGATCACGATGGCAATCCCGCGCCGGTGGAGAAGTTCCTGAAAATTGTGAAGAGGCTTCGCGAAATCCGTACGCGCGTGGGCTTCGGCGCGTTCCAGCGCGGCGAAGAGGCGCCCAAGCTGGCCGGGACGCGTGGAGGGCCGGACGATGTCCCGCACCTGTTCATCGAAGACGATGAGGCCGGCGGCATCGCGCTGGCTGTGAAGAGCGAGGTAGAAGAGCGATGCAGCGACGAAGCGCGCGTAATCCATCTTCTTCGGCGGCCCCGAAGTGTACTCCATAGAGTTGCTCGCGTCGAGAAGGACTGTGAGTTGACTGTTTGTCTCGCCCCGATAGCGCTTAAGATAGCAGCGCTCGGTGCGCGCGAAGAGGTTCCAGTCGACATGGCGCAGATCGTCTCCCGGCGTGTAGGCGCGGTACTCGGCGAACTCCTGGCTGAAGCCGAAGTCGGGAGAACGGTGCAGACCGGCAACGAAGCCATCGACAACCGTTTTCGCCACAAGGTCCAGCGAGGAGATACCTGCCAGCACCGCGGGATCGAGAAAGCGCTGCATTATGTCTCCTTTGGGCGCGGTACGCTGGTCAAGAGACGAGTGAGGATTTCGTCGGTGTCGATGGAGTCGGATTCGGCATGGAAATTTAACAGGACACGATGACGAAGAACGGGAATGACTACAAATGTGATGTCGTCGTAGGTTACGTGATAGCGCTTGCGTGAGAGAGCGCGAGCCTTGGCGGCGAGCACGATGAATTGTGCGGCGCGAATGCTTCCGCCGTAGTTTACGTATTTCTTTACGAAGTCAGGGGCGCTTTCGGATTTGGGTCGGGTGGCGCGGACCAGGCTCACGACGTAACGCGCAAGCGACTCGGCGATGGGGACCATGCGCACCAAGCGCTGGAAGTCGAGCAGTTCAGAAGCCGAAGTGACGGCTTCGATTTTTGGCGCGCGGTTGACGGTAGTGAGGTCGACAACTTTCAACTCGTCGTCGGCGCTGAGGTAATCGAGTTTGGCGTTGAACAGGAAGCGATCCAGTTGCGCCTCGGGCAAGGGGTAGGTGCCTTCGAGTTCAATCGGGTTTTGCGTAGCGAGCACAAAGAAGGGTTCGGGCAAGCGATAGAGGTGGCCGCGCACTGTGCATGAGTGCTCCTGCATGGCTTCAAGAAGGGCGGCCTGCGTCTTGGGAGGGGTACGGTTGATTTCGTCGGCGAGGATGATGTTGCCGAAGATGGGGCCTTCCACGAATGTCCACTTGCGATGACCGGTGGTCAGATCCTCTTCGATGATGTCGGTTCCCGTGATGTCGGACGGCATGAGGTCGGGTGTGAACTGAATGCGGCGGAACTGCAGACCTAGCGCGTCCGAAATCGTCTTGACCATCAGTGTTTTCGCGGTTCCGGGCATTCCGGTGACAAGGCAGTGGCCGCCGACAAACAGGGCGATCAGCATCTGTTCGAGGACGTCGTGCTGGCCGACGATTACCTGGCGCACCTCTTGCAGGATTCCCTCACGCACTGCGTGGAAGCGCTCGATGCGCTGCTGGAGTTCGACTGCATCAGAGTCCATTTCATAAACCGTAGCCATCCAATTCCTTCCTTGTCAGTTAGTCTTTGGTGATGGTTCCTGGAGTTCGAGTAACAGTTTTTGTGCTGGGCGGTAGCCGGGGGCAGTTTCAAGAGCGGCCAGCACACTTTCCTGGGCTTTGTCTTTTTTTCCCGCGCCTATATAAGCTTGCGCGAGACTGAATTCGGCGCCTGCCTTGTCTAACGGATTTGAAGCTACCAGTGCGTTGTATTCACGAATGGCGCCGTCGTATTGTTTCTGCGCGTAGAGCAGGTCGCCCAGTTTGCGATGAAGCTCTTCGTCTTTCACGGGGTAGACATAAATCAGGCGCGTAAGCGTCTTAGCAGCCTCGGCGGGTTGTCCGGCGGATTCCTGGAGCGATGCGAGACGCTTGAGTAGAACCGGCATCTGTCCGCCTTCGTGAACGTATGCAGTCAGGATAGCCGCTTCGGTCTTAGCATCTCCCGTTGCCCTGGAGGCGTCGGCGATTAACTCATAGGGGGAGGCATCGCCCACATACTCGGGATAAAGGTCAATCACTGATTGTCCGTGCTGCAGGACCGCGTCGTATTGCTTATGCTTCGCCGCGGCGACGAATTCTTTCAACTGCTCGCGCCATTGGTCGAAGTGCGCGGCCTCCGCGCCATACTTCTCATTGATCCATGCGATGTACTGCTTGTCGAATTCTTCGGGAGTGAGTCCGAGATCGCTCTGGATGACTTGCGGCGTGGTTTGCAGTTGCGCATAGGAGTGAACCATGTCGAGCAGCTTGTTATCGCTCCATTTGGTCTTGATGAAGTCGCAGATGCTGCCTGCCTGGAAATACGAGACCATCACCTGCGTCGGATAGTCGGGGTACACAAAGCCGCGGTCCAGCCTGGCCACGGGAAGAAGTTTCTTGTCGCGGATGGCGGCCAGTATTTCCGGAGTCGGCTGGCTCTTCCACTCCGATGAACGCTCGCCTTCTTCGTGGACTGCGAGTCCTTCAGTGAACCAGCGTGGCACGCGGAAGCTGGTGGCCGTGAGGATGAAGACGTGGCTCATTTCGTGCCACAGCGTTGAGCCCCAGTTGAAGTCGCCGGGCTTGCGGGCTGAAGGGCTGTCCATCGCTACGACCTGGCCGAAGGTCACGCCGAGCGCGCCCAGGCCGGGCATTCCCATGGTGCGCACTGCGAAATCTTCGTGGTCGGGATAGACCTCGACCTGCACTGGGCCGGGGAGCTTCATGTGGTACTTGCTTTCGTATGTCGCGAGAATGGTATGCAACTCCGATTGCAGGTACGGCAACAGGAGATCGGATTCGGTCTTATTGAGCTTGAGTATGGTTGAGTCGTCGCGCGTGGTGATGAAATTTTTGTAGCTGTCGAGGAGGCGCAGGCTGTTCACAGTCGCGGCATCGCGATGGCCGTTTTTATAACTCAGTTCGAGTTCCTTGAGTGGCTCCTGGTCCTGGCCCAGCCGCATCAACTCGATGCCCAGTGCGGAATGCGCGGCCCACAGGCTCGGATCGGCTTCGATCGCTTTGCGGTAGTAGGAGACCGCATCCTGGAAGCGGTAGTGTAGTTCGAGCTGATGGGCGACGCGTGCATACGCTTCGCCGCAATTGGGATTGATGGCCTGGATCTTTGCCCACCATAAATCGGGTGAGCGGTTGGCGAGGAGTTCGAGCGCGGCATGGATTGCCATTGCGTCGAACGCATCGTTTTCGAGGGCGATGGCCTTGTCGGCTTCGGCTGCGGCGGTCTCGCGATCATCATTAACGAGCGCGAGATCTGCCAGAAGTTCATGGGCCGTGGCGTGCTTTGGATCAAGCTCGATCGCCTTCGTCGCATATGCTGAAGCTTTGCCGCTGAAGCTTTCGGCTGAGACGGTGGCCAGTCCAACGTAGGCTTCTGCATTGGATGGATCCGCAGTTATAGCTTCGCGAAAGAGATCGGCAGCTTCGGAATCGTTGAACCGCTCGTGCAGCAGCATACCCCATCGCACCTTGTAGAGAGGCTTGCTGCTGGGGGTCTGTGTGGCGAGGCGAAACTGCTCGTTGGCCTGTTTCCATTGTTCGAGCCCCCAGAAGCCCTCGGCACGCGCGTACGCGTCAGCGCTGCGGGTCAGACCCTCGAAGCAACTCTGCGCCTGGGCTTTGTGACCGTGCTTGCCCAGTGACCAGCAGTCGGAAGGTGCTGCGGCGCGCACGGGTGCGGCACAAGAAAAGAGGAGCAGCAGGATGGTGGTGAACTTCATTTGTCCAACTCCTCCTGCACCTTGGCCAACTCCAAAAGCGCGGCCGTGAGCTGCTGCTTGTAATCTGGGGGGTCCATGGCGGCTTTCTGATATTTGAGGGTGTCGATCTTCTGCTCCAGTTCCTCCTTTTTCTGGAGAAGTGCGCGTTTGGCGGGGTCGTTCGCCGCGTGCAGGTTACCGCCCAGGCGCGACACAGTAATGCTGGAAAGGAGCAGCCCTTGTCCGTTGCCGGCTTCGCGCACTGGTTCGCCGCGGCCCACATCATCAAACACAGCATGCTCCGTGGCGAGGCGCTTCTGCGCGTCATAGAAGGCGGCGGTCTTTTTCGCCGCATAGATGAAGGCTTCCATGGCGCTGATGGAATCGCTTTTGTCGGCATCGGCCGCGGGGTCCTGGAGCGCCTCGGCCCAATAGCGCGCGAAAACGGTCGCGTTCTTTTCTGTGCCGGACTTTGTGGCTGCGATTACGGCGCGCCCCGGCCGCTCCAACGCCGCCACCGATCCACCGCTAGCGCTGGTCGTATTCACCACAAGCTGGCGGCGCGCGATGATGCTGTTGCACATCTCCGCAATCTGCGCAGCCGTGACGTCTGGGCCGACGAGGTTGAACTTGTATTCGACGCCGTCGAAGGAGCCGTGGCCGATGATAATGAGCACGAAATCGTCGTCAACTTTGGCGTCGCGCGCGACCGTGCTCAAAGTGTCGCGCAATTGGGATGCCGTGGATTGCGCCCCGCTCAACGTGTATACGTGCGCCGACTCGCCCGAAGCTCTGAACACGCGATCCAAGTCCTTTGCTGCTGAATTGAATCGCTGCTGGTAGTCGGGCTCGCCGCCCAGGCCGGCGACGATTACGTAGTAAGTGGCTGCGCGCGCCGGCAAAGTGAGCACAGAGATAATCGCCAACAGCAGAGCGCGTTTCATACCACACCCCACTTGCGGCGCAGAAGCCACTCCGACGCGGGTAGTCCCATGAGGAGCGCGAACACGATGGGCATATTCCAGAGTTCTTTGGTGTTGCGAACCGAGATTCCTGCTTCGGAGTACGAAATATCGCGGGGCAGATTGTTCAGGTCAGCGGGCTTCCAGTAACGGCCGCCGGTTTGCGACGCGAGCTGCTCGAGAAAGGGGCGGTTCTGGCTGGTGTGAAATTTCTCGGCGACTCCGTCTTCGCGCTGGAACGTGACCACATCGCGTCCCAGTTCGTGCGGTTCATTTCCCGCGGATTCAGCGGTGATCTCTGCGAGATAGGCACCCGGCTTCTCGGCCGTCCAGTCCAATTGATACGTACCCGGGGCTTCCTGCGACGGGGTCAGGTCGATGAAAGCATTCACCCCCTCGGGTCCAACAATGTGCGCGGTCACATGCGCGTCCGGGGTGGGCTGAAATTGCCGGTCATGCACCTGAGCTTTGAGTTGCGCGCGACCTTCATCCATGAGGATGCGGGCCGGCATGGATGCGACCACAGGACCGGGAGTGTCGGCCACCAGCCAGCGCAGAAGCTGATGCCAGAAGAGATCGTGCGAAGGATCGCCGAGTGCTTCGCTCATCTGCCACCGCCAAGTGCCCCCGGTGGCGAGCACGGCGGTGCGGCCGTGGCCGTAACTTTGCGTAACGAGCAGCGGCAGCTTGCGGCGGCCGGCATTTAAGCTGGCCAGAACCGTGGCTCCGGGCTTGGGTGCGCCGGCGTCTTCGTAGTCGGCAAGATACGTAAGCTTCTTCCAGCGCTGGGCGTTCTTTTCAGGATCGTCGAGTAGACGCGTGATGGGCGAGTCCACTCCGGCCTGGGTCAACTCAACGGTCGCACGATTGCGATGGAAGTTGTTGCGCCCCGCAGGCAGAAAGGTGGGCAGGACTTCGTTCAGGATTGACGCGGCCCAGCCGCCATCGCTCAAGGAGGAGCGGCCGCCGAGGAAGAGGATGCCGCCGCCGCGCCGATCGACATACTCGCGTAACAGCTCCTGCTGCAAGGGCGTGAAGTAATCGGCGTCAACGGAGCCGACGATGATGCCCGAGTAGGTAAACAGGTCCTCGGGGCGCACGGGAAAGCCGTCAGCGAGTTCATTGGGATCGCTGACGCCTTGGCGATAGACCTTGTTCTCACTGGTGCGCAGCATGGAGACGACCTGCACCGTGGGATCGTCCTCTTCGGCGCGGCGAATGAATTTGAATTCCCAGCGCGGCTCACCTTCGATATAGAGAATGCGGCGCTTGTTATCGCTGACGAGCAGAGGGCGCGTGATGGCGTTGTTGGCGAGGTTCTCTTCGCGGTCGAGCGGCTGCACGGCGAATTCAATGCTCTTTGCGCCCGCAGTTCCGGCGGGAAAGAAGAGAGGCTCGGCCTGCATGCTGCCATCGGGGCCGAAGGTGATCTGGTGTTCTTCCAGAATCTTGTCGCCGTCGCGTACCGCGAGGGTGGCCTTCTCTCCGGTGTAGCCGTGCTGCGTGAGGGTCACGGTGGCGGATACACGCGCGTTTGCCAGGGCCTTCTCCGCGATACTTACATCCTCAATCTCGACGTCGTGCGCGATTTGTTCGCGGCCGAAGCCGACAGTGTGCACGGGAAGACGACGATTGCCCAGGGCCTGTAGCGTGTCCGGACTGATTCCCGAGCCGCCCACGCCTGCCATGTTCTGTCCGCCATCGCTAAGCAGCACGATTGCGCCCACCGGCAGATCAGAGGTGTCCGCGACCAGTTCCTTGAGTCCATCGTCGATGCGGGTGGCGATTCCCGAGGGCGTGATGCCTTGGGTACTGTCCACGCGCTTGATGTCGCTGTCGAGGCGATAGAGACGTGTTTGAAACCGATTCTGTAGACCGGCGAGGACTCCACCATTGAGGGCTGCGAGTGCGGCGTCTTCGCGCGCACGGCCGTTGATGTCGCTCGTAGCCATGCTGCGCGAATCGTCAATGACGACGGCGATGATGTTCTGCTGCGAACTGAGCTCGCCCACCGTAATCGCCGGTTGCCACAGGAGGAGCAACAGCAGCGCCAGCGTAGCCGACTGCATGAGCCACACGATCCAAGCGCGCCAATTTCGCAGCCCGGGCTCAGCATCGCGAAGACGCCAGCGAATGAGCAGCGCCAGGCCGCCAACGGCAGTGGCGATGAAGACCGGCAGCAGCCAGGCGGGCCACGTGCTCAGCAGCACGAAGCGGCCCCTGGTGAACACCGGAATCGGGTATTTAAAGAGGAACTGAAACATGCACGCCGACAAGTCGTAATGAGTTCCGAACCTGTTAAATGTTGCGCTGACCTCTTTGGTCAGCGAGGAAGCAGGAGGTCCCGGTCGAGTTCAATTCGTGGGGCACTTCCCCGTGAGGGCTGAAACGCCGATGTCTTTCGAATCGCTTGCGGCACGACTTGAAGTCATGCCCTGTTACAGCCATCTCAATGTGTCATGCCGTACAGGATGTAGTCGAGGCCGACCCTAAAGGCCATGGAGGCGAAGGTCTCAGGGTAGTTGGGGTCGTCGGCCCACTCCCATGCGTCGCCCAGATGCATGTTGTGGCAGATGGCGACCATGATGCGCCCCTTGTCATCGCGAATGGCGCGCCACTTGGGCTGATAGCCATCCTTTTCATAGGTGCGGCCTGTAAATACGTACTGTTCGCCGGGGATCTGCATCTTGTCGTCTATGTCGTAGAGGGTGTGAAAGATCTCGTCGCCGCTCTGAAGGTCTTCAATGGGGCGATCGGGCAGAACCTGGCGCATGCCGTTGAGGAAGTTTTCCCAGTCCTCCGTTCCGTGGAAGTCATCGACCATGAGGAAGCCGCCCTTGAGCAGATACTCGCGCAGCCGTTTGGCTTCGGCGTCGGTGAAGGACCAGGTCTGCACCTGAACGGCGTAGATCCACGGGTAGTTGAATATTTCGTTGGAATCGAGCGTGACGACCTGCTCTGTGGGGCGGCCGTCAATGCGGGTGAGTCGGTGCATGGCGATGAGGAACTGGCGGTCGGCCTTGGGATAGTCGCGCGACCAGGACGGGCCCCAGCCGCGGCGGCTGTAACCGCCAAGGCTGCTCATGTTGTTTGAGTAGGCCAGGCGCGACCAGTAGAACTCCGCTTTGACGTTGGAGGGGGAGTCGTCGTTTCCGAAGCCGAAGTCAGCGGTTCGCTGGAAAGCCCAGAGTCCGGCACAGCAAGCTGCGGCTGCAACCATCGGCAGTGCCAACCGGGAGAAATTCATGGAGTGGACCTCCGCGACGGGAATGTGCGCAAGAGAACCCGAACGGCCAAGGAAACGCTTGCCAGTTAGACGGAACGACCCGCAAGTTGGTTGCAGTCTTCCGGCCAGGGAATGCGAGGCGAATCTGGACTCCCAACAAGCGGACTTTGTTTGTTGGGGATATCTTGTCCAAGCGATTTTCGCATGAGACGATGCAATGGAGCCTGACGTGGGGTAAACGGTGAAGAGGCGCGACCTTCTGAAACTGGGCGGGATGGCTCTGGCGCAGGCTGGAGTGGCGGGCGTGCCCTTTCCCGGCCAGGCGGACCGACCGGCAAGCGCGGGACCGGATGCGAAGGCGGACTATACGCTGCGCATCGCCCCGGTTACGGTGGAGCTCGACCGCTCGCACATTCTCTCCACTACCGGATACAACGGAATCTCACCAGGCCCTGTGCTGCGCATGCGCGAAGGCAAGCCAGTGACAGTGGAGGTAATCAACGACACCGATACCCCGGAGTTGGTGCACTGGCACGGCATGCTGATCCCCTCGGACGTGGACGGCACGGAGGAGGAGGGTTCGCCCGTGGTGCCGCCACACCGTCGGCAGCGATTTCAGCTGACGCCGACTCCGGCCGGGAGCCGCTGGTACCACTCCCATGCCATGGCGATGGACGACCTGCACAAGGGTGCGTACACCGGCCAGTTCGGATTTGTCTACGTGGATGGCGGCAACGATCCGGGCCACTACGACCAGGAGCTTTTTCTCGCGCTGCGCGACTGGGAGCCTTTCTTCACTGGAACTATGGATGATCTGGACGACGACACCCACGACGGGCCGCTGCTTGAAAAGCCTCCGACGATGAATACGGATCCGGACGGGCTCGAGGTGGGTTCCATGACCTACTCGATCAACGACAAGGCGTTGGGGTGGGGCGAGCCGATCAGGGTTCGCGAGGGGCAGCGGGTGCTGATTCACTTTCTGAATGCCAGCGCGATCGAGAACCGGCGGATCGCTCTTGCCGGCCACAAGATGAGGGTGATCGCGCTCGACGGCAATGCCGTGCCGATGCCGCAGACGCTCGACTCGGTGTTTCTGGGCGCGGGTGAGCGCCTGGACGTAATGATGGAGATGAACCGGCCGGGAGTGTGGATCCTGGGATCGACGGAAAAGACGGTCCGCGAGTCGGGCCTGGGCGTAGTGGTCGAGTACGCCGGACAGCATCGGCAGCCGCAATGGATCGACCCGCCGAGGGTGCGATGGGATTACACGATTTTCGGCAGCCAGACGTCGAATTCGCCGGCTCCGCAGCAAAACATCGAGCTGATCTTCGAGAAGATTCCCGGGGGCGCCGGCAAGTTCAATTTATGGCTTGTGAACGGGAAGCCCTATCCCCACGAACGCGAATTCGTGCTGCAGCGGGGCACGCGTTACCGGCTCACAATGCGCAACCGCACCGACGACGCACACCCCATGCACCTGCACCGGCACTTGTGGGAGTTGATTGAAATCAACGGGAAGAAGACTGCCGGCATCATGAAGGACACGGTGGTTGTCCCCTATTTCGGGCGCGCCGTGGTTGATTTCACGGCCGATCAGCCAGGGCTTTCGCTGTTCCACTGCCACATCCAGCAGCACATGGACTATGGATTCAAGGCGCTGTTTCGCTATGCCTAGTCTGAATTTCTCTCCGCCCGAAGGATCTCGCGCAGTCTGACGCAGGATGCCGCAAACGCAGCAGAGACTCTAGTGGCGGGTCTCCGCGGCACCGGCGGAGCCGGCGGTAAGGTCGCCCTCAGCGAGTTTGCGGTGGAAGAAGCTGAGCACGGTTCCGTAAAGGCTGTATGCCAATTCGGGATCGTAACGGGGGCCTTCGTCGCGCATAAAAGCGTGGGCGCCGTTGACCTCGACCCAGTTGAGGCGCAGGCCGAGCTCGTTGAGGCGAGCGAGCACCTTCATACGGCCCTCAAGCGGGATATGCGGGTCCTGCCCGCCCCAGATCATGAGCAGTTCGCCACGAATGTCTTTAGCACGCTCGAGCGAGTCGTCCTGTATGCCCTCGCCGAGGCTGCCCTTGTGGATGTCGGTTGCGTAGAAAAAAGCGGCGCCAAGCACGTCGGGGTTCATGGCGGCGCGGCATGCGAGGTGGCCACCGATACAGATACCGAGTGCGCCGAGTTTCCGGGTGCAGTTGGGCCATGCAGCGAAGTGATCTAGCCCAACTTCCGCAGTTTGAACGGCAAGTCTTTTATTTTCAATGCAGGTGTAT
>OCZT010003761.1_pt1 | contig 15485 bp, 10 predicted proteins | sample 1539031 | NCBI WGS metagenome assembly OCZT01 (sample SAMEA3539308, study PRJEB22396) | soil metagenome | biome: tundra; feature: field; material: soil | place: USA | collected 2010-05 | depth 0.15 m | reverse complement strand
TTAAGATCGTACTTTACATATCGGTTAGAAAACCGACCGTCGCCGATACTTGGGGTAGCTACGAGGATGAAGGTGGCGTCAGTTGCTTCAATGGCCTCGGCATGACTCGTTGTGGCCCGAAACCTGCCAGCCAATTTCTGGATCAACATTTCATATTCCGGTTCAACAGTTGGCGTTTTGCCTTCGTTTATTGTGTCGACCACCCGTTGATCAACATCGACTCCGAGCGTTTCTATCCCGCCGTCGGCTATGCAGAGGGCAAGACCCAAACCAAGTTTACCGAGACCCACGACGGAAACCTTTTCATTCATAGCTCTATATCTCCAAGTGACCTACCCAACCAGGATGCGGACGAAAGGCCGCAAATCTATTCTTTTTATCTGATAGACAGTTTCTCACCTCACCATCGTTTGCAACCACCTCGATCTCCTCTAAATCCCTTACTCCATAGTCCCAACCTTCCTCATTTAAAAGATAGTTGAGCGTTTTTACTTTAAGAGGATCAAAACCCATCATACGCGTCGCAACTATATCGGCCGCAAGGTAATTGCCAGACGCGATAAGCAGACCGGCCCCAACGGGATCCGGTTCCAATGGTCCGCGATTATCGCCGCCAATGATGCCGTCGATCACCGAAAAGAGTCTTCGCTGCGGCTGCTTGTGGAGTTTACCGCAGGCATCGCAAAATACGATGATCTTTAGCAGGTCCACAGCCATTCGCCAGGCAGAATCGTTGCCGTACCAGTTGCCGACATCGAGAACCCGCTTTTTCTTTTCAACACCGACGCCGAGCGGCTTTAGCAGCTTGCCGTGCAGCCAGTATATCGAGCGGTGAATGTATTCTAGGGGCACACTTCGCTTCGCCAGGAAAGTATCATACATCCAGCGTTCCGTCTTTATTATCCGCTCCTCCATTGGCGTGAAATGGTTAGGTGGATATTGGTCCCCACCGTCTTTGTGCGATCCCAGACTGTAGTGAACGATCAAGTTCTTATTCGTCGAGGCACCAACTAGTCCTTTAATATTCAATGTAACGCCTACCTTCTTATGCGTTTTGAGCTTCGGGATAGAAATGACCACATCAGCGTTCAATACTGTGCCGGAGAGCTCATAAATTTGTCTTTCACCCGAATGGTTTTGCACGGTTTCCTGACGGTGGTATACGGCCCCGTAAAGCAGTTTTGGATCGGCCACCTCGCAAACCGCGCTTTCCTTGCCGAGATTTATTCTGACTGATCCCGCGGGATCGCCCGGCAGATCGATAAGCATCGAGGGGAAATGCCGCTTTCGTGACCAATAGTTCCTAAGATCACGGATCTCGCATGCTCCCTCTCTCTTGTTATTATAGAGATCGCGCACTCGCTCTAAGCCGGTTAACTCCATGAGTTCCTGCCAATTTCCGTCATATTGGGGCGCGTCGGCGATAATGATCATCCCCTCGCCTCTCAATGCGACCCACACATAATCGGCAACCGCTCTGATGACCGAAGGATGGGTGATCATCGCGTAAGGATCTTTTTCTTCGTAATGCCGGCTGCGGACGAAGTTTGGTTTAAGGAGGACCGTCATACCGGGCTCTATTAGCAGCCCGAGCGGATTCCACCCGGGAGTGTTGTAGTTGTCGATGTCGCAGCCAAGCAGACGAAAAAGTTCTCTAACCTGGACATATACGTAATTCTCGTCATTGGATATTCGGTCAAAAGGATATTCCGGGAAACGTTCGGAAGGATCATACGGGGCTTCGCGCGGGTACTCTGCTTTGACTGTTCTCGCGACCGCGACCTTTTGCTTCATAAGGTGATCGGCTTTTCAAGCGACGGATGGCTATAGCTCAGATCCAGGTCCTGGATTAGCAGGCGATGCTTACCTCGCTTGGTAAGCGGGATATCAATCACAGACTCCATTTCAAGCTCAATATCGTCACCCAACTTATCTTTTATTCTAGCGTAGACGGATGCTCTTACATCATCGTTGAACGTTCGTTTAGGAACATACCTAAATATGACGCCGCCGCGTCGGCGTTGGTGAAATTGAAACTTTAGAATGTGATCATAGCTGTCGTCGTGCATGTTTAGCATCGACGTCGAGACCAGCCTGCCGGTTCGCGTTACGATCAACTCCTGTAGCCTACCCTCGACCCGCTCCCATAACTGGTATGGCCGTCCACACTTGCTACAAGAGCTTCCCCTGTAAACCGCCAGATCCTGCGTTCTATATCGTATGAATGGTGTTGTTTCCATTATCAGTGATGTTGCAACAATTTCACCGACATCTCCCGGAGTAGTTACGGGTTGATCGTCCTTATCGAGCAACTCGACATAACCATACTGCGGTAGAACATGATAGTGGTCCGTGTGTTCGCAAAAGCCAGCGAGCGCCGCCATCTCATAATGCCCATAGTGGGAAAATATACGAATCGACGGTCCGAAAACCTCTTTGAAAAGTTCGGCTTGAAAAGGATAAAGCCGTTCGGATGAGCAAAGCATACCCTTAACCATTGGAAAAGCTTTTTCTGAGTCTTTCAGATAACTGGCAAACACAAAACCCGACGATGGGTAACATCTTATCCAATCAGGTCGGTATTCTATTGCCTTTTGCCGATAGAGCTCCATTCGATCGGAGCCGAACTCGTACGTTGAGCACCGCAGCTCGTCAAACTCCTCAACGAATGACATACCGTTCGGCGAATCTATCTTAAGACCACGAAAAACTATCTGTCGATCGCCTTCGCGCCAGCCGACGCGGTGGTATTGGTGTGCTTTGGAGGCCAGCTCTTTCGCAAACTCTGCGCGACTTCGGTAGAGACCCATCGGCACACCTGTGCTGCCGCCGGTCGTCACATACTCTGAATCTATAGTCTTTGATGAGAAGCTTTCGAGATTGTCTCGAAACAGTTCCTTGGTCGTAAAAGGTAGACGCCGGACATCCTCCAGACTGCGGATATCCTCCGGCCGGACCGCATGTGTATCGAACAGCGCCCGGTATCCCTTTAATGTCGCGTAAGCGTGCGAGACGATCCTCCGAACGTTGTCCAACTGGTACTGCCGTACTTGATCCGACTGCCAGTTGTCCGTTTCGGCGAGGAACTTTGCCCACGTTACGTACTGTGAGCTTTCAAGATCGTGATGTGCAACCTTCATCAGACTGGGAGCGCCGCGGAGTTCTGCCGAGGGTACGTTTTGTTTACTTCGCCTTCGATCCAGCCATATGTTTTCGCCAGACCTTCCTCAAGCGAGATCGCCGGTTCCCAACCCAATACCTGCCGAAGCTTTGAATTGTCGGAGTTGCGCCCTCGAACACCCTGCGGACCCTCGACATGTTTGAGCTCGACCTCAATACCGGCAATATCGGCGATGATATGTGCGAGCTCATTTATCGATACCATGCGGTCCTGACCGAGATTCAGAGGCTCGGCAAAGTCAGATGCCATCAAGCGATGAATGCCTTCGGTGCAGTCGTCGATATAACAGAAGGAGCGCGTTTGTTCGCCATCGCCCCATATCTCGATCTCAGACTCGCCGGCGAGTTTTGCAACCGCGATCTTGCGGCTGAGAGCAGCGGGTGCTTTTTCACGGCCGCCTTCCCATGTTCCCTTTTCGCCAAAGATGTTGTGAAACCGCACGATTCGCGTTTGGATGCCATAGTCCTCGCGATAATGCATACATAGTCTCTCGGTGATCAGCTTCTCCCAGCCATATGCATCCTGGGGCGCGGCCGGATAAGCGTCTTCCTCCCTGAGGGGCGTTACATTTGTCTCCTCCTGCAGGTACTCTGGGTATATGCACGCGGAACTGGTGTATAGATATCGCGAGACGCCGTTCTCTTTGGCGGCATCCAGTGTATGCAGGTTTATCAATGCGTTGTTGTGCAATATCTGAGCGTGATTGCTCGATATAAAACCCATGCCGCCCATATCGGCGGCGAGCGCGTAAACCTGATCGACGCCTTTCGTCGCGATCAGACAGTTTTCCCACAGGCGAAGATCGAGAAGCTCGAATTCGTCCGCCTTGGTTGACGAGAATTCCGGCATTTTAAGATCGGCACCACGGACCCAGTAGCCGCGCTCCTTGAGGTATGCGACCAGGTGGCTGCCAATAAAGCCTCCCGCACCTGTGACGAGGACTTTTGTTTGTCTGTTCATATTCTGAGGATTGGAAGCTACCGCCTATCGCCACCCGAGATATATAGCCGCGGCGGTGAATAGTAGCTCTGGTAGTAATAGTAAATTGCCGTCTCTTTAAGGTTCACCGTTGTTGAGAACAACGCCAATGCTTGTTTGCACCGAAACTAACTACTGCAATATCTACCTTAAATCAAACTACTTCACGCGAGCCTTTCCCACGTGTTTTTGATTATAACACCGTCCAATGAACGATGCCGTTCAAAACTCTTCGGGCGGCGGATCAGCTATCATAGATCGCTGGTAAGGCGTTGTCCGGCCGCGAGGTCAGATTCGATCATGATCCTGGTCAATTCATTAAAATGCACTTGCGCCTTCCAACCCAGGATCCGTTCGGCCTTTGCCGGGTTGCCGACCAGGTTGTCTACTTCGGTAGGCCTGTAATAAGCCGGGTTGATCGCGATGACCACGTCACCAATAGCGAGAGACAGACCATCGAGACCCCAATTGTGAACGATCGATGTGTCTATCGCATCAACCACGCCCGTTTCCTCGATGCCGGAACCGCGCCAAGCGATAGTTATGCCGAGGTGAGCGAAACTCGCCTCGATAAATTCACGGACCGAATGGCTTTCCCCCGTGGCCAGGACGAAATCCTCAGCCTGGTCATGTTGCAGAATGCGCCACATGCCTTCGCAATACTCGGGCGCATAACCCCAATCGCGAACAGCATTAAGATTCCCGAGTGTCAGCTTTCCGCCGCGACCGAGGGCCAGGAGTGCGACGGCGCGGGTGATCTTTTTCGTAACGAAGGTCTTTCCTCGTCTCGGCGATTCGTGATTGAAAAGGATACCGTTGCTGGCCAGCAGATCATATGCCTCACGAAAGTTAATTACCGTCCAGTAGGCAAATAGTTTTGACACTCCGTACGGTGAACGTGGATAGAACGGCGTAGTTTCGGTCTGTGGCGTTTCAAGTGCCTTTCCGAAAAGTTCCGAGGTTGACGCCTGGTAGAACCTCACCCTCCTAAGGCCCGTCTCTCTGATCGCATCAAGGAAACGCAGCGTTCCGAGCGCGTCAACCTGGGCGGTATAATCGGGGACGTCAAATGACACTTTGACGTGACTCTGGGCACCGAGATTGTAGATCTCGTCCGGCTCGATCCTCTCGAGCAAGCGGTTGAGGCTGCTCGGATCGATCAAGTCGCCGTAGTGCAGAAAAAGCGATCTGTTATAAACCTGCGGATCCTTATAAAGGTGGTCAATGCGCTCTGTATTGAACACCGAAGCGCGTCGAATGATCCCGTGGACCTCATAACCCTTTTGAAGCAAGATTTCGGCGAGGTAGCTTCCGTCCTGGCCGGTTATTCCTGTAATTAATGCTTTCTTCATCTATCGTTATATTGGAAAGCGCTATCCGATCGAAGAACCAGTTTGTTCGTATCCGCCAGGCTGTCCGTCGAGGTCGACTTGGCGTTTAGCCCAGCTTCGCCATGGAGAAATGTCGAGCAGCTTTCCCGATTTTGTGGACGAGATCTATATGGATGTTAGCCCGGCGCCTAAATGATATGACAGCAATCAGTTTCCCGCAATGACCTATTCCGGCGTGTCGCCGGTATTGTATCCGCTCCGGTGATAGTAGCTCTGATAGTAGTAATAGTTGTCTTTCGCATTCAGGTTCACGTTGTTTAGCACAACGCCGAAGATCTTGGCGCCGATCTCCTGCAGCAGCTGACGAGAACGGCGAACGACCTGCCGCGAGCTCTTTCCGGCGTGCACGACCAAAATAACCCCGTCGACCATTGACGCGATCAAAACGCCGTCGGTAAACGATGCGATCGGCGGTGAATCGATCACCACGTGCGTGAAGCGGCCTTGCAGCAGCCGCAAAAGATTTGCCATCTGTTCAGAGCCGATCAATTCGGCCGGGTTTGGCGGTATCGGACCCGAGGTCAAAACCCAAAGTTTTGTTTTATCATCCTGTTTGATCGCATTTGTGATATCGGCATCGCCCATCTCGCTCGCAAGCAGGGTGCTGAGACCTTCACCATTGCCGATGTTAAAGATCGAATGCAGCCTCGGGCGACGCATATCGGCATCCATGATCAAAACGCGGGCACCCGTCTGAGCAAGGCTGATCGCGGTGTTGGTGGCCGTCGTCGTTTTACCCTCGGACGGCAAACTCGAAGTGATCAGCAAGCTCTTAGGGGCACGACCCGCTGTTGACAATAAAATAGAAGTTCGCAGTTGCCTGTAGGCCTCGGCGAGCGGCGAGCGCGAATCAGCCGCAATAAGGAGCGGCGAATTGACCTCTTCTTCTTCATCTTCGCCGGCTCCGACGAGCAACAGCCGCCGCTTTGGCAGTGAATCGATCGTCGGTATAGCTGCCAATGCCGGCAGCATCAGATAATTCTCGATCTCCTCGGTAGTACGTATCGTGTCGTCAAGGTATTCGAGGAAAAGAGCGAGCCCCATTCCAAAAAGTGTCGACAAGAAGATCGCCACCGTCACGGTCAATAGTCGTCGCGGACCCGCGGGAATATCGGGCGGCACGGCGATCTCGGTAACGCTGATGTTATTGTCTGAGCCGGTTGACGCGACCTCATTTCCGCTCACCTGCTTGCGCAGGTTATCAAGAAAACCTTTATTGGTATCGATGTTCTGCTGAAGTAACTTGAGGTTGACGGCGCCCTGGTTTTGGCCCTGCGCCTGATCGTATTGCTTCTGAAAATCGGCACGGATCTTGTCTTCTTTGTCCTTCGACTGCAGGTATTGGGTACGTAGGTTGTTTAGGAGGTCGTTCGCCGTCTTTTTGCGGTAGTTTTCAAGCTGCGTTTGAAAATTTGCCGTCGCCTTGTCGATCGAACTCTCGAGACTTTTGATCTGGACGTCAACTTCGCGTATTTCGGGAGAGCCTTCCTGATAGTCCTGAAGCAACTTCGCCCTCGTCTGTCTAAGATCGCCGATCTTCTTTAATGTATCGGACTGGAGCGCACGGATATTGTTTTCCTGCTCGGTTTGGAACCGCGCCATCTCGACGTCGGCGAGCGATTTCACCTTTTCCGGTGAATTCGAAACGATCAGGTAGTTTGCTTCTGCATCCTTCCGCTTGTTCTCAGCCTCGAGGAGCTGCTTGTTCAACCCCGAAAGCCGATCGATGACGATAGTCTGTTCGCCTTCGCCGGTCTTGAGAATTCCCTCTTTCTGCGTCAGGTCGACCAACTTTTCCTCGTCGGCTTTTATCTCGGCCTGCAGATTTGTTATCCGGCCCTCTAAGAAATCGTTCGTCTTGCGGCTCGTGCCAGAACGCTTTTCCTGGTTTGCGTTTATAAAGGTTTCCGCGATCGCATTCACGACAAAGGCTGCCAGGTCAGGTTTCGAATGCTGAAAGCTGATATCGATGAGCCGGGTTTCCTTCATCGTCGAACGTGCTTCGCGAACCGGATCGACGCTGATGTTTCGCTTGATGACCTCAACAAACGGCGCAAGCCGTTTAGCGTCCTCGACATCTTCGCCGCTTAAAAGAGCCAGGTCTTTTAACGCGGTGTCATCGGTCGAACTCTTTGGGTGGTCGTCATTGCTCGCAAGGCCAAGTGATCTTAGAATCGACCGCCACGGCGACATCGAGATCTCTGCCTTTGCCTGTTGAAAGTCTTTATTTGCGTCGAGGTTGTGCTCTTTTATGACTCGCCGCAGCAAAGTGTCGCTCGTTAGCAACTGAAGCTGCGTATTAAAGTACGACGGGTCCGGATTTGATAGCGGCCGCTGCCTGTCGATGGCGACAAGATCAGGGTTTGGCTGCTCGAGATCTACCTGGAGCCGCGCATGGGCCGCATAGATGTTTGGCTTTCGCGCCATATAGATGGCCGTCAGCGTGGTAATTAGAACCACGATCCCAGCCACCAGCCACAGCCGTTTGCGGATCGCTCGCCAGTAATCGAATAGTTGGAACCCTTCGCGGGCCGAGACTTCACGATAACCCGGGTACCTGCCGCTCGAAAAGTTACTGTATTCGAACGGGCGCTCGATATCCGTCGCGTCGTTAACTGGTGCCTTTATTATCTCGCGCGGTTCTTTCATCTGTTTACGGTAACGGTAAACGATACACGGCACCCGGAACTGTACTCTTTAGCATGTTGGTAATACCCATCATGATCGTTTTGGTCTTGTCCTCAGACACGGCAACAATGTCGTTTGGCTCGAGATACGGGTCCTTTATCTTACCTTTATCAATCTGTCCAAGATCAAAGGTTAGTTCTTCGCGTTCGGCCGCACCTTCCTTCTGACGCAGGATACGTACCTTTTCCTTTTTCGCGTTCGGATTCAGCCCCTCGGCGGAGGCGATCGCCTGGGTCAATGTTATCGGCTCGCGGACTCTTAACGCCCCCTGCTTCTTTACATTGCCATAGACATAGACAACGTCGGCGTCGAGAACAGAAACAACGTCGCCCGGGCGCATCAAGAGCGACTTTTTACCCTCTTGAACGTCGCGGATCTTGAATTCTGATACATCCAGCGAATCGCTGCCCGCTGGCGGCGTATTTTCTTTGCAGCTGGAACGGCTTCCGGTCCGGGCGACGATGAGTCGCGTACCGGCCTCCTTGTTTGGTCCCCCGGCAACAGCAAGTATCTCGAGCAGCTGATATTGGCGGTTAACGAAATACGTGCCCGGTTTTTCGACCGCACCGATCACAGAGATAAATTGTGATTTTTGATCAGCGACAGATACCTTAACCTGCGGATCGACGAGGTACTTTTCCTTGTATGCTTTTTCGATGTCGGCCGCGAGTTCGCTTTCCGTTTTACACACTGCGACCACCGGATGGTCGAGGCGGAAGAGCACGATACTGCCGTTGGATTCTACCGGGACCCTCTGGTTCAGATCGGGATGCCGAAATACCTGCACATCCACGATGTCCTGATAACCGATCCGGTACCCGGCATCCTTTGTTACAAGAGCAGCGTTGAGCTGATCGTTATTTTGCGCGGCTGATGAAAAAGGGAGGACAAAAACACAGAACAAAAGAGCAATTCCTATTTTCCCCATAAATAAATCCTTGGTTGATCACTTTGGACGCATCCGATCGGCATCTGCCGTTAGAATAATGCCCGCAGATCACCCTATTTCGAACTTGATACAAACGACAATAGTAACAAATGCCTTATGGCATTGAAAGCAATTGGTTTTGAAAGTTTGCCCAAATTAGCTAAACTCGAAAACACACCCTTTCCTGATAGTAATGGACACCGCAACGCCGATGCTTCGGCAATACCTCGAGATAAAAAAGCTCTACCCTGGCACCATACTGTTTTTCCGGCTCGGAGACTTCTATGAGATGTTCAACGAGGACGCGATAGTTGGCTCGCGTGAGCTGGATATTACTCTTACGGCCAGACATAAGGACTCGCCAAATCCGATACCGATGTGCGGCGTTCCATATCACGCCGCGGCAAACTACATCGCCCGGCTTGTTCGCAAAGGTTACCGTGTGGCCATCTGCGAACAAACCGAAACCCCCGGCAAAGGCACAAAACTCGTCAAACGCGAGGTGGTACGGGTCATAACGCCCGGGACGGCTGTCGATCCACAACTGGTCGAGGCAAAGGAATCGGTTTACCTCGCTTCAATCTGCGGCGGCGGAAACACATTCGCGGCCGCATTTCTCGAGACCTCGTCGGGCAGATTTACAGCAACCGAGGTCACGGGTACCGACGCCTTACAAAAGGTCCGAGAGGAGATCGAATCGCACGGACCTCGCGAGTTGCTTTACCCGTTATCGCTCGAAAAGCTTGTCGAGGACTCATTTGGCGTCACGCCGGCTGCCGCACTCTTCGGCGAAGGCGAACGGTCCGGCTTCATATCGGTAACATTGACGCCCTTAGAGGACGCCAAGTTCGATCTTTCCGCCGCCGCTTCCCTGCTAAAGCAGCAAATGGGCGTCGCCGATCTGAGTGGGTTTGGACTCGAAGGGAAGAATGCCGCGATCTGCGCTTCGGGTGCATGTCTTGCATATGCCCGCGATACGCAGCGTGCCGCGGCCGGGCATATTTCCGAGATCGGCTATTTTGAATCTACCGACTTTATGGTCCTCGACGCCGTAACGCTGAGGAATCTGGAGATCTGCGAATCGCGCCGCGAACGAAGTAAGAACACACTGGTCGCGGTCATTGATGAAACGACCACCGGTATGGGATCGCGCTTGTTAAAACAATGGCTTCTCCGTCCGTCGCTTAAACGAAGCGAGATACAGACCCGACTGTCGGCCGTTACCGAACTGACCGACCTTATCCTGCGCGACAAGCTGCGGTTCCTGATGAAACCGGTCAGCGATCTTGAACGACTGATTGGCCGCCTCAATCTAGGGACAGCGACACCGCGCGACCTGATCGCGCTTAAATCCTCGCTCGACCAGGTACCTCGGATAAACGAGACGTTGGCCGACGCGACATCGCTGCTGTTGCAGGTTTTGTCGGAAAACATATTCGAATTGCCTGAGATCCGCGATCTGATCGGACGTGCGATCGCCGATGAACCGCCCGTGAATGTAAATGACGGCGGCGTTATCCGGACGGGGTTTGACGCGGAGCTCGATGAAATACGCGGTATCTCGTCCTCGGCTAAACAAACCATAGCCTCATTCGAGGAACAGGAACGGACCCGCACCGGCATTTCAAACCTAAAGGTTAGGTTTAACAACGTATTCGGGTATTACATTGAGATCTCAAAAGGGGCGGTCTCGCGGGTACCCGATGACTACGAGCGACGCCAAACGCTTGCCAATGCCGAGCGGTATACGACGCCTGAGTTAAAGGAATGGGAGCAAAAGATCCTCGGTGCCGAGGAACATGCGTTGCAGATCGAGATCGAACTCCTGCAGCAGGTGAAATCGAAAGTTTGTGACGAGACCAGACGGCTGCAGGCGTCCGCCCGTGCGATCGCATCGCTTGATGCTCTTTGCGCCTTGGCGGAAACAGCCGTACGACGAAACTATGTTTGTCCCGTTTTGCACGATGGCGACGAGATCGAGATACGTCACGGACGCCATCCGGTCGTCGAGGCGGCCCTCGGCAGCTCGTTTGTTCCGAATGACATCAGAATGAACAATTCGACCGATCGTCTCCTGATCCTGACCGGTCCCAATATGGGCGGCAAGTCGACGGTGCTGCGGCAGGTTGCCTTGATCCAGGTGTTGGCACAGATCGGATCGTTCGTCCCGGCGACATCGGCCCGCCTTCCGATCATCGATCGCATTTGGACGCGTGTCGGAGCGTCGGACGATCTGGCCTCGGGGCGATCAACGTTTATGGTCGAAATGACCGAAACGGCTTCCATCCTCCATAATGCGACACCGCGAAGCCTAGTACTGCTCGATGAGATCGGTCGCGGAACTTCGACCTTTGACGGCCTGTCGATCGCCTGGGCAGTTGCCGAATATCTTCACAACTCACCCGAACACTCGGCCAAGACGTTATTTGCGACACACTATCACGAGCTGACTGAGTTGGCCGAAAGCCTGCCCGGTGCAAAGAACTACCAGATCACCGCCACCGAGCGAGATGGCGAGGTTGTCTTTCTGCACAAAATGCAATTGGGTAAAGCGTCGAAATCGTACGGCATCGCGGTCGCAAAGCTTGCGGGGCTCCCCGGTCCCGTCGTCGAACGTGCACGGAGCGTTCTTGAAAAGCTGGAAAAATACGAACTCGCTGTTTTTGCCGATGAAAAGAAGGACGGCCTTGCCAAGGCGGCCGCGGGCAGGGTCGCGTCGCAATTCTCGTTGTTTGCCGTGACGAATGAGAACGCGATAGATGAGCTTCGCTCGATCGACCCGGCCGAGCTTTCACCGGACGAATCAAAACAGCTTCTCACCAGGATCAAGGGCAAGATCATCTAGACCGAAACTGAGGGTTAGTTGATCTCGATGTATTTTGGTTTAGAGTCGGGTACTATCTGAACGCGTACGGAATCGGCACCTGCGGCAAGCATCTCGATAGACTTCTTGCTTACAAGCTTCGTTCTGGTTGCACCCCGATTGGCAGCGATCGCGGCGGCGGCGTTTGCCGACCAGACCTCGGGGTCGGACCATCCGGGAAACATCTCTTTGAATATCGTTGAGAGTGTTTCGTTCCCTTCGGTACCGAGCTTGCCGTCGGGTCCTGTCTTGATCGTAACGGTAAAGACCGATTCGCCAATATTCTTACCGACGATGTCGAGTTTGACCTTTCGATCAGAAGAAACCCCGAGCCACGTTTGCGGATCCGCTTGACCGATCGTGAGGATCTTTGAAAGGCTGGCAATCACCTTGTCGGTCGTCAGATCGGCCGCATTTGCGGCCGCAATTGCTTGAGCCGGGCCCGGCGATCCAAACCATAGTGCAGCGTATTGACCGTCGACCGCGACGCCGACCTCGTCCCATGGCAGCTCTTTGAACATGCCGAGATTCAAGATTATCGAATTATGCAAGGTACTCTTCTGCCAGGCTTCGAGAGCGAGTTGAGGCGATACTTTGCCGGTAGTCGTGTGATAGAGCGTTTCGTACGTCTGACCCTTATAAGGGGAGTTGAAACGCTTGGGTGCATCAATGATACATCCCCACGTCTTTTCGTCTTTGATGTCGTAGGGGCAATTGCTCCAGCTATGACTCAATGACTTGATGTTCTGCTCAAGATCAAGCAGATGGCGGTTTGCAATAACGCTTAGCGAAGACGAGATGCGGATCGATGGCAGCCCCTTCGACCCCCGGTATTTTTCAACCAGTTGAAACAAAGCTTGTTCGTCCGCCGATGTCGAATCGCCGGCACAGCTCTTTGCGGTAAAGATATCCTTACCGGTACACGGACCCTGAGCGAGGATCTTCTGGCAGCTCAAAGCAAACAAACTGACAAAGACGATCGCTATCGCCGACTTTGACGTAACTTTACCCATGACAAAACTTCTGCCCCCAAAACAGTGGATCAAGGAAGGAACGATTATTCGATGAATTCTAGTCTGGCTTTAGGGAGAATTCAATGTGAAATTTTGCGAAAAGCCAAAAAAGACTAAAATACTGCTCCATGACCACCAGAAGAACGTTTCTCAAGACCTCGTTGATAAGCCTTCCCCTAATTGCATCTGAACAGGTGTTCGCCGAACCGCCATCGCCGGAAGTGTTTCGCAAGCCGGTAGTCGTTTCCACATGGGACAACGGGATCCGGGCGAATGCCGCCGCGTGGAAGGTGTTAGAAAAAGACGGCCGTGCGATCGACGCCGTCGAGGAAGCCGCACGATCGGCCGAGGACGAAGCAAGCTGCTGCGCGTCGGCCTCGATGCCTATCCTGACCGCGACGGGTTCGTCACGCTTGACGCATCGATCATGGACCATAAAGCCAATTGCGGCAGCGTCGTATACCTGCAGCACATCAAGCATCCGGTGTCCGTCGCAAGAAAGGTGATGGAAAACACCAGGCATGTGATACTTGCGGGCGACGGCGCTTTGCAATTCGCCCTTGAAAACGGCTTCGAGCGAATGCCCGGCAAGCTTTCTCCCAACGCTGAAAAGGCCTGGAAGGAATGGCTAAAGAAATCAGACTACAAGCCGGTTATCAATATCGAGAACCGGAAACCGATGAGCTTCAGTTCGCAGGCAGCGCCGCCATACTTTGCCGATGGCTCCGTCAATCACGATACGATGGGGACGATCGCTCTGGACATGCATGGTGATCTGTCGGGCGCGGTGACGACAAGCGGGATGGCGTTTAAGGTCCACGGCCGCGTCGGCGATTCGCCGATCCCCGGTGCCGGGCTTTATGTCGACAACCAGGTTGGTGCGGCAACAAGCTCAGGTGTCGGCGAGGAAGCTATCCGGATCTGCGGCACACACCTCGTGATAGAACTGATGCGGATGGGACGCTCGCCTGAAAAGGCGTGTGCCGAGGCGGTCCAGCGGATCGTCGACCGCGACCCTAAGGCAGCAAAGGATATTCAAGTCGGTTTCGTAGCGATCTCAAAACGCGGCGAGGTCGGGGCCTTTGCTATTCAGAAGGGGTTCTCTTATTCGGTAACAAACCGTGATGTGAACAAGACGCTTCCGTCGGGGAGCGTATTTAGTTAGCAGCGGTAGGAGCAGCGGCAGCGGCAGTTGGAATGTTTGGCTCCCTTTCTTACGAGGGGAACGTTCGAGAGTCGCCAAAGGCGACCAACATTAAAGCCTGGGGTGAAATGAGCAAAGCGAATGGAACCCTAGGAAACAAATCAAACCGGATTCCCGTCCCTGTAGGGGACGAACAAAAACGCTCCTCTTCAATTATTCGACGGCTTGTGCCTCTATCAATTGCCTCCGGTTTCAACCGGAGGAGACGATGGGAATAAGAATTTCGGCTTTAGCCGAACATTTCGATAGGCCTCGCGAAAGCTTGGACAGACGTGTTCAATTCGGCTAAAGCCGGGAAGAAAATATTGGCCCGGGTCCTCCACCTGAAGGTGTCTGTCGGGAAAATGTTTTTTGAAGCTTAGCCACGTCCCTTCAGGGCGTGGTTGGGTTCCGCTAACGAGTTTGGCAGCCCGTTTTAACGGGCTGACACATCTGGCTTAAGCCACTGGGAAATAAGGACGTTAAAACGTCCTTCCGTATTTTAGACGGCCGACAACCCCCGCCGTGAACGACGGGGCTAAGCTCTCAGATTTTTGGTTTCGGAGAAATCAAGATACATTACTGCGTTTTCCGGACAGACTTCTGAAAGTGTAGGCAACTCACAGGACTTATTATCTGGGACGCGGTACTTCCTCTCCCGCGAAAACGTGAAAATGAAGATGTTTCGAATCCTGGTATTCGCCTAGATTTGTTAAGACCCGTGCGGCACCCCGCTGCTCGAATACTTCTTTCGCGACCTTCCGAATCACTTCCAATAGTTCTAACAACAGCGATTCGTCCTCCTTATCGATGGCGATCAGGGAGGCAATGTGGCGTTTTGGGATCACGACAATATGCGTTTCCCAATATGGGTGCGTGTGTTGAAACGCGAGAACATTTGCCGTTTCCGCAACAATATCGACATGCGTTTTACCGCTTAAAACTTCGTCACAATAGAAATCTTCCGCCATTCTGGTCCTGCTCCTTGAGAAGCGAGTAACTTTAATAAACCAAACCGCGCTGATAAACTCGTCTTTTGTCTTCTAATGAGCCATCAACTCAATAGCTTACCGCTTGAGCAAAGGGTTGGACAATTATTTTTTATCGGGATACCCGGTCCCGAGCCCGACGAGAAGACTCGCGCCTTACTTGAAGAGATCTCGCCGGGGGGAATTTGCCTGTTCGCACGAACCATTCGGGAAATGCATCAGACAAGGGAGCTTGAAGCGGTTGGAGACCTGAAACCAGGGATCGGCCAGT
>OCZT010003760.1_pt1 | contig 15485 bp, 10 predicted proteins | sample 1539031 | NCBI WGS metagenome assembly OCZT01 (sample SAMEA3539308, study PRJEB22396) | soil metagenome | biome: tundra; feature: field; material: soil | place: USA | collected 2010-05 | depth 0.15 m | reverse complement strand
CCCAATATTTATAATTTTTATACTTATCGAGGTTTTCAGGGGATTTGCATGTTTTTTCTCTTTTTTATCATATACAGAGATATCAACACTCTTATTTAAAGATAAGTCAAGAATATTACGGGCTATTGTACGAACATTAGATTTATTAATTAAATAATTATGTATATTATGTAAAAAGTTATTTATGTAAGAAATAAATGAGTTTAATAATATTAATAATAAAGGCATAATTATAAACATATGGTTATAGATAAATAATAATATTTTATAAGTACTAGCGAAGAATACAGCTGCATTAATTTCATTAAACTAATTAAGTTTTTCATTAGCGGGTAAGAATTGTGCCTTTCACATCAGAATTGTTTTTTTTTTACAGTTATTACATATATAATATATTTAAATATAGAGACTTTTTAGGATAAAATTTTTTTGAAGGTTAAGAATATGGAGTCCAATAGGCTGGATAACCAAAGAATAAAGATATACTTTTTTTTCGACGAAGAGTACAGTTCATCCTTCCAAAAAGCAAGAAATAAGTAAATAATCCCTGAACGTATTTAACCTAATAACAACCTAAGATCAAAAAAGAGAGAATTCAGGAACCAATTTAAATAAATCCCGTAGAACAGCAAACGCACGATAGACCTAATAGATATTCATTACTAGTATACCCCCTAGTCTGGAGTAAAATATTAAGACAAAATATTTAGAACTCATTACTATTATTAATAGTAATAATTCTAAACCATGTCTTTGAAAACCTAATATAAAGTGGCTCGTTGACGCGAAACTGTATGGCGCAAATCACATAAAACAATAATAGATCACAGAAAAAAAAAACGGCTAATAGCCAAGTTAGTTTACCTCTTATAGGTAACAGTAATAAAAACGTAAACAACAGCATATATATAAAATTTAATATATAACGAATTTCCCACTAGAGCCGAGCCGAGACTTGGCTCTATACAAAAAAACATTTTTTTTGATTAGTTTATGATAAGGCTTTAAACTGTATAAACAATGCTTCTCCCCTACATAAAACTAAAACGAATAAACTTTCCATTTTAATCTTTTTTTTCTGCGGCTAAAAAAAGATTAAAATGGGATTTATACAATAAAAGATTTCTTCTTTTGATAAGTTTAAAGTTTATCCTTAATACCCTACACCAAACAGCAAATTCAATAAAAAACATTTGCAAAAACTATACCCAGATAGCATGCTTTGCAACTACCTTCAAGATTTTGGAACCCCAAATAAGATGATTATGATGGAAACCAGTAAAGGTACCTATATGGGCGTTAATAAGTGGATGATTAGTATGCCGTAACATACTAAGTTGATCAGTTAACACATTAACTTGTGTGGTTTGTTTATTATAGTCATCAATTACCTGTAATATGCATTGTTTAAATTGTACATAAGCGTTTAGGTTACCTAAAGTAATGTTTGTAAATGATCACTATAGAATTATGAAGTTAATCAAGGTTATATTGTTGTAGCTTTACCTACAACTAATTGTAGATAAACTAATTAGTACCAATAATATATATTTAATGTTATGATATTAACCGAGTGAAACCACCTAAAGCATTAACAGCCTGTATAATTTTACTTTGCTTACCTAAAAGATCACCTCTCATTTTTTTTATAATAATGCTCTTGAGCAAGGACTAAACTATTATCGTTATGCCAAAATTTGGTAAACTGAGTAGGTGTAGAATTAAACTGCTGAACAACGTGATTAATCGGATCAACAAGATCAGTATCTAAAAATCGGGGATGAGGGGAATTAATCAAACCTTATAAATTCTTCATAGTAATAGTTAAATCAGCCATTAACTCTTGAAGATCAAATAATCGCGAAGTTAATATAAGGAATTCTTCCTTAGTATAAGGAATATTTGGAGCTGACACCACAAGAGGGTGTACATAAAGTTATATAAAATAAAAAACAGACTGTAAAGGTAAACTTACAAAAGCGTGAGGTTTAGGCGGACTAGTTAATGCTCACTCTAAACTATTATAGCTTCTGTTTAAGTAAGTTTGTAAGATATCACTATAGAATTGTGGAGTTAATCATGGATATCTTGTTGTAGCTTTACCTTGAACTAACTGTAAATAAACTAACTGTAAGAATAATCATGTAGCCACCACACTTATAATACTACCGAAACTACTTATTAAATTTCAGCCTGCGAAGGCGTCAGGATAATCACTTATTCGTCTCGGCATACCTTGCAGACCTAAGAAATGTTGAGGAAAAAAAGTGACATTAACTCCTATAAAGAGTATTCAGAAATGTACTTTACCTAACATTATGTTATAATCTAATCCTAAGATTTTAGGTATTCAGAAGTATCATGCACTATATAGAGCAAAAACTGCTCCCATACTTAATACGTAATGGAAATGCAAATATAAATATGTATTTATATGGTGGACTGTATCTTTACCTGTAATAAGTATACTATTTGTCCTTATATAAGAGATATTTAGTAACAAAAGGTACTTTATATCATAAGGGATTATCATATTTAATTCAATTTATGACAAAGTTTGAATATATTTTATGCTCTAGACTAAAGATAGGAGAGCATTTATATTTTCTAATCTCTATAAAGCCTTTAATTTGAGTAACTCTATAGAATTTAATATTACAATATAATCTATTATGCATAAAATAATCATATATAAATAGCATACTATTAACGTTTTGAAATTTGAATGCGATAGATGTAAAATCATTAGGACCAGCAAAAGCTGAATATTTTTTTCGTATTACAATATAAGGTTTACAATTTAATATAGTACTATCAAAGTTTAACTTAGAAGTATATTGGTTATGTTGGAATTCTAAATTACATTCTATTCTATTTCCAGCATAATTAAATACTATACTACCATCAGTATCTACTAGCCCTGAAAAATATGGATCATATAGTTTTATCTTATAATTGGCTTCCTTATAGTCTATATTATATAAAAGGCAAGCCTCTTTAAAAGCAGGTACTTTTAATCTAATTAAACCATTTAAATGTTTAATCAGATAGATCATATTTTCTCTAGTGGAAACTATATAGATAGAATAAGGCTTATTTTTATCAGCTCTAATTCTACCTATATGTAAATAATCTTGTATACGACTTAAGATTCTAATATCTCTATTATGTAACTTGATTCTAATTTGTTTAAGAACTTTTTTTTTACTAGAAGGATCTATTCTAATATCAAAATTCCCGTCACCATCTATTACACCCGCAAATCAATTTCAAAATTTATAATCTTCAGTACCAGGTAACTGACGTGCAGTCTCTGAGAATCCTTTACAGTTTTCTGCTGATTGTGTATCCATAAGTTGGCTCCTTATTGTAGTATTATTATTTTCACTATTTATTATTCCTACTAACATCTAGTTTATAAAGATAAAACGTATTAATAAATAGTAAACAATACACAAATGATACAGTTCCCAGCATATAGTCAGTTGCAGAATAATTTTTATTTATAAAATAAGAAGATAAATTATTCTGGCCCATTTGAGCCACAACGTAGTAAGTATCGTGGAAGGCTATATCAAGTGATGCGTTCGCTAAAACGACTCCACTTAACCCTCCGATAGTAAACATGAAAATGAACCCTAACGCAAACAACATTGCAGGTGTTAAATGTAAAGAACCACCGTAACATGTTGCTAATCATGAGAATATTTTAATACCCGTAGGTACGGCAATTATTAATGTGGCAGCTGTAAAGTAAGCTCTTGTATCCACGTCCAACCCAACTGTATACCGTCTACATATTTGTCCTATTAATGCAAAACAACCCAGCAAATACTTCTTTCTTCGCCTAAGAGTCGAGTAAAGCCTTAAGTTTTTTTTGTTAGTTTCCCCTGAAAAGTGGGGGGAAAAACAAGGGAAAAAAACACAATAATGTTACGGATAGGCTAATGTAGTAACTTTAATCTAGGGTTACTTAAGTGAAATCTTTCTCCCTAGAGCCGATTTATCGGTGACTAGAGTACACCTTACAGCTAAACATCTCTAAAACGCCCGGGACTAAATTAGGAGTCCGCGTCGCGTTCGCTCTATTGGGCGAAGGAAATTAACTGGAGGACCATCTACTCGTTGCTCTTTTACAGACACAATATTTCACTTTAATGTCTGATTTAGATCCGCGATCACCCATTGCATTTCTTTATCCCTAGTGATGTTACCATACCCTGAGTCATTAATCAGGCCGGTCATATTGTTTCCAATATAACTTTGGTTACTAGGGCTTTAGGGCTTCCCCGGAGTTTGGCCCTTCTTACACAAATATGAGTTACCTAGACTCATTTTATGTGATGACTTCATACAACAAAACCTAATACACCAATAGACATCATGGCATAAACCATCCCAAGATATCCAAACACGCTCTTATTAGAGCTTGCGGATACTACAGTACTGATTATACCAAATCCTGGAATAATTAATATATAAACTTCTGGGTGACCGAAGAATCAAAAGAGATGTTGGTAAAGTATAGGATCACCACCTCCAGCAGCTTCAAAGAATGAAGTATTAAAATTTCTATCAGTTAAAACCATTGTAATTCCACCTGCAAGTACAGGTAATGATAATAATAATAATACAGCTGTAACTACTACAGCTCATCCAAATAAAGCTAACTTATGTAACCTTATACCTGGACTTCTCATATTTAGTATAGTTGTAATGACAAAATTAATGGTCGCTATCTGGAATAAAATAAGATAGCGACCATTAAGGTGGACTATATCTTCAGCGCATCTATTAAATGTTGTTTACCTGCTATAAAGTATTACTTTACAAACAAGCAGCCCAACTAGCTCCCTTTTTTCCTCTTATTATTCTAAGAAAAAAAGGAGTAAAAGAGAAAATAGAGCCAGCCTGTTATTAGCTATTTTACCAAAACAGGTGGGTCCTACGAACAACAAACTATTTAGATACGGTGTCTAACGTGTAGTCTCTGAGGATCCTACTTAGATGGTCTCTCTTTGACAGGAAGAATGAGAAACAATATCTGTTGGTTTCCTGCTGATTGGGCACGGCTTATACGATTTATACTATAATTATGTATAAACTGATACCGTTCCAGCATATAGTTAGAAATTTTATATAAACCCCATTATTATTTTCTAGGCGAAGCAAATCTTAGGCAAAATTATGCTTTATCCACGGATTTACATATATATCCGTGGTAAGCTATATTAGTGTTTAAATATTTAACAGGCATTATTTGACTAGCGGGTTTATTTTTACTTTTAATATTGATTATACATTTACCGAAACTTTCATATATTTCCTCTTTAGTGTGATGTACCTTTCTCAAGATGTTTAGTAAATGTGACGTGGCTAATATCTAAGTTTAGATATACAAAGGCTTAGAGTTAGAACCACTAGGGTTATTTGATACCTTTATCGTGTTTAAGTTGAAGGACGGATCCAGCAAAAAATACTGTTCTAAAACTATTTCTGGCCTGAATTCGGAATAATCCGGTAAACATATTACTTCTAACTTAAAGCTAGCTAAAGATTTGGCTTTTATTAGCGGTATTAACTTACCTGAGCTATTATGTGTCTGATTTAAAGAACCCCTTAATCTTAGAGCTAACTGTGAAGATGAACCAACATATTTTTCATTAATGTCTAGACAAGTAAATATACATACACCCCGTGCTTGTATTTTACTATGAGGTAAACCTAACTTATCCTCAATTAAACATTTAGTTTCTATTTTATCTAAATTTGTAAAAACAAATCTAGCCATAGTAATTAAAGAATTTAATGTATCTTCACTAACTAAAATATTATAGTAAGCCAATATTTCGTTTAACATCCCTAGTGATATGGCTTTACCACTTCTAATTCGAGTATCCGCTAATTGATGGGCATAAAGATTTAGACCCTTTCGACCTAGAATGGTAGCTCAAAAGTTGGTTTGCTATTTTAAAGCCATAGCATGAGCATGCGGGGTTTTTACCGGATATTTATCCTTTTTGGGTTTCTGGGTATCTTTATCTGGCTCCATGTTTGGCTCTGGCTCTAACCTGGTATTATGTTTATTATACTTAGAACGGTTGTTAGCCTTTAAGTCTATACTAGACTTTAGTAAATTAGACTTGTTAAATTTATTTATACAGCTTGCATAATTAATGCGTAAAGAAAATAGTCGTCCAATAAAGGTTAAGTTTATAGCTCCTAATAAACTACTTATACCTGCTAAGTGTAGTCCAAATATAGCTAAATCTATACTAGGTCCACTGTGACTTTGTACTCCACTTAAAGGTGGATAGAGAGTTCATCCAGTACCTACTCCGTTTTCTATACCACTAGCAAATAAAAATAATAATAAACTAGGTGGTAATAATCAAAAACTAATGTTATTAAGTCTTGGGAATCTAGATATGAATACATATACTATGAACCATAGACACGCGAGTTTACACCTGGATAAAAATTTTTTTTTATTTAAGCTATATATATTATCTAGTATAAGTATTCTTAGTAGCTGCCGTAGCTTTTATAGCTAAAACTATATGTTTCCTGCTGATTGTCTTTTAAATAAATAGATTGTTCCTTAGCTATTAATATGAGTGGACTATCTATACAAGAGTTTTCAGCATATAGAAAACTTTTGCCCGTCAACCCTGGTTTATCCACGTCCAACCCAAGGGTTAGCACACGGGTTTGTTTTTGAAATTAATATATTTAATGCCAAAATCGGACTATGTCTTCATCCTCTATCTGAATAAACCAGATAAAGGAGCCACGCGTGTAGTCTCTGAGGATCCTACTTACAACTAGAGCTAGAAGAACTCGAGTTGCTTTTATTTCCTGCATATTCTTCCCATGTATATATAAGTGTTACGACTAGTTCAGTTGAAAATATAACTTTATAACTTTAAACTGTAATTATCAAAATCAAAAATTAATTTTTTTTTCTAGGTGTCCATATATCTGTTACGAAGGGTGACTAGCCCTTAACTCGAGAGATTCCATGCATATAGCGCGGTAATAACGGAGAAATTCACATTTATCCACGGCATTCCCTTTTTAGGTAGAAGTAATAAAATAGTACATCTCTTATTATTGTATTTATTCTAGAATTTCTTACCCGAGGTTATCCTTTTGTTTGCCATATCTGGACCACCTACTAATAAAGGTAATAAAAAATTACCAAAACCCCCTATTAAGGCGGGCATAACCATAAAAAATATCATTAAGATAGCATGAGCTGTAATGATACTATTATAAAGTTGATTGTCAGCAATATACTGAACACCAGGTCCACTTAATTCTAATCTAATTAGAACAGAAAAAGCAGTACCCAGTAATCCCGAGAATAAAGCAAATATTAGGTATAATGTCCCAATGTCTTTAGCATTTGAGGATAAAAACCATCTTTCTGTTCATAAAGATATACTTTTATTCACAACAGATAAGCCTGTCTTAAGTGGTTCCTCTTCAAGCTGATGAGGTATCTCATTTTTATTAGAGTTGTTCTGGGCACGGTGACTAGAAGACAGGCTTTGGTCACCTATACTATAAGATTAAAGGAAATAGACTTGAGTCAAGCTTACGTAGAGTTTATAGTTAAACCCAGGACTCTAGTAAGGTATACACCCATTAATTAAATACTTAAATAATAATTAGTTTATTTATTTTGATTTAGAATATTATTAATAAGATTGACACCCTTTTGTGTGAAATGTTGTCCCTTTTTTTAAGACTTAATACAGATTTAAATTCGAGGTAATCTAACCCCTTGGCGAAACTAATTTACCAAGGTATGAGATATTGGCGCAGATTAACGTGCTATAATTGTTAGGTAGGAAGGATTGACTAGGTGGAGAAGATTGGGCGAGATTAAATAGGATATAATAAGGATACACGAAGTGGGATCAGATTTAACTAATTTCTTTACTAAGTTTTGGGCTCATCCATAGTAGTTTGTACTATTACTATTGAGCTGTTCATTGTTAATTCAAGATCCTACATATATGTTTCCTAGCTTACATATTTATAACCTTTCTCCCGCTGAAGTCCGTTAAATCTTCTTTCAGCTTTCCGATTATACACTTTTATTATCCTTAAAGAATAAATAAATAGAAATATAATAGCCAGGAGAAATCTACATATAAAAAACACTTTAAAGTGTTTTTATATGCAATTAATTAGTAAACACTATTTGAATAATATTAATAAGCAACCTATTAGATTGATAAACTAAAAATATTTTGTTAGTGTTGTACATAGGTTACTGTAAAACCTGAGGATAGAAAAATAGCCGTGTTAAGTCGAGGTAACTCAAAAGGATTAATAGCTTCTATACCCTTTAGAAGAAAGATAATTATTACTAATCTTTTAAATATAACTCTTTTTTTTTATATTTGTCACTATACCCTGCATTTTATTCTTAAAAAGACCTTTTAAAAAATGTATCTTTAGGTTTGTCAGGAATATTACTGCTAGACGTACCTGAAGAAGATGTTGGGCCTATCACAGAAGAAGATGGTCCGGTAATAGGCGATGGCACTGGCGAATATATTTCATTACTATTATTCTCATTTAAGTGCTTAATGACCTTTAAAACTACAGTTCTATTTGTATTGTGCGGAATAAATAAATCAGGATAACGAGATTTATATCAAATTAAATATCGATTAAGCTCACTACCTCCACCTCTCTTTACAGTATGGTTATCAAATTTTATATTTATATCCGATAAAGTAGCATTACTTGGTCTACCGTTGACTGCGTTTTCAAGAATTCGGGCATATTTCTTATGTTCTAATTCAGCTTTACTTTGTTCCTCTAGGTAATTTCCAATGGATTCTCGCACTCCGGGTAACCTGGTAGCACCCACTGAATCCGGATTACCAATAGGAGGGAGTTTGTTATTATTACTGTCCATAAAGTTAATATGTTTAATTTTCAATTTGGTTTTATTTATAGGTAATTTAAATTCAGTACTGCCATCCATAGGTAATTCCAAAAAGAAACAATCAAATACAGACTGAATTAAGTTTTTGATACCTCAACATAACACACCTAAACCAGCACACTGTCATAAGTTAAAAGGTTCATTCATAACGCTAATAAAATTATCAAAGGTTGCTGGATTAAGGCAACCCATGTATCAAGCTTTTCACATAGTAGTACATGTTATAGCAATAAATAACACCAATAATCTTATTAAAGAAAAATTATTACGTAAATTACGTAGTAATTTATTAAAATTACCTAATATATTTGACTGTAAAGTATTATTACTGTTAATATTATGGGTATAAGTATTTTCAATACTCAATAATGATAAAATAATTAATAATAATAAATTATTGTCAACCAATGATAAAGAAGGTATTAAGATATAGAAAATAAGACCAATTAAAATATATAAAGCATAACTTGTAATTACCCCTGTATCTAAATTGGCAATCTTTCTACTTAAATTGATTAAACCTACTTCAAGGCCAAAAGGTCCTAACAATTCTACACTACCTTTATCCAGAACCCTAGTAGTTTGACCACCTAATTTCATGACTAGACCTGTTATATATTTGTTATAAAATAATTCAATCAAGAAACGTTGATTAAAGAATCCAAATATATTATAACCTAATCTAGAAAATTTAAAAGTGATAAGAACTTTACCTAAAAATTCTGAAAGAATTATAGCTAAAATACTAAGAGATATAGTAAATACTAATGGTAATAATTTAAAGAAAGTAGGTACAGCGAATTCAGTGTTCAACATTATTTCATGTGTAGGATGAATAAATAAACTATTATCCTCAAAGAATCCTGAACCTAATCCTATAAAGATATCTTTAGTTATGTATCCAAAAAATATAGAAAATACAGCCAATACTATTAAAGGTAACATCATAAACAAGTTTCCTTCATGAGCCTTAATATAACTAGTCTTTGGTCCTAACGCCGGAGCTAAGAAAGTTAAATATAATACTTTAACACTATATAGAGTAGTAAACATAGCACCAATAGTAGCTATAAAGTAAACTACTGTACCAGTAAAGTAAAATTGCCCATAAGCAGATTCTAATATAAAATCTTTACTGTAGAACCCTGTCATGAAGGGGAATGCTACTAAACTAAGACTAGCAATTAACATTACAGAATATGTTAATGGCAAGAATGGTCTTAATCCTCCATATTTCCTAAAATCTTGATTATCCGCTACTGCGTGAATTACAGCTCCTGCACCTAAGAATAATAATGCTTTGTAGAAGGCATGATTAACCAAGTGGAATAAAGCTATATTATATGATGATAAACCTACTGCTATAACCATCATACCCAACTGAGACATTGTACTATAAGCAATAACTTTTTTAATGTCTTGTTGGAATAAACCAATAAGACTACTAAATACAGTAGTTATAGCACCTAACCATAAACATAGTATTAATACAGTTGAACTGTATTCTATTAAGGGACTTGTACGCATTAATAAATACACTCCAGCTGTTACCATAGTAGCAGCGTGTATTAAAGCACTAACGGGTGTAGGACCCTCCATCGCCATAGGCAGTCAAACATGTAAACCAACTTGAGAACTTTTAGCCATAGCTCCAATTAATAAGCATATACCAATAATTGTAACAATATTTTCATTAACAAAAGGAGCTAATGAGAATACAGTCGCGTAATCTATGTTACCAAAACTTCATAGAATAGCAAACATACCTATAGTTAAGAAACAATCACCCACTCTGTTAGTTAAGAAAGCAGACATAGAACTTTGATTTGCGGCTATTCGAGTAAATCAGAAACTTATTAAAAGATACGAACAAACTCCCACACCTTCTCATCCTACAAACATTAATAAAAAATTATTGGCTGTAACAAGTATAATCATCATAAAGGTGAATAAACTTAAATAACTAAAAAATCTTTGATTATGAGGATCATTACTCATATACCCAATAGAGTATATATGCACTAAAGAACTAACGATTAAAACAGGTATTAACATAGATACTGTTAAACTGTCAAAACGGAAACCTCATAGAACATTAAGTGATTCACTATCTATTCATCTAAACAGGTATATTGAAACAGGTATGTTATTTAGACCTACTTCAAAAAAAGCAATGATTGCTAATAAAGTTGTTACAATTACACTTGTACATGTAATTAAATGTGCTCCGCTAACACCGACTTTTCTACCAAAAAACCCGGAAACTATCGATCCTAATAAAGGTAAAGTAACTATAGCTAAATACATTATTTATATTCTATTGTGATGCTTCCTCTTAACCGATAAAATGCTACCAGAATACCTAAACCAATTGCAGATTCTGCACCAGCTATAGCTATTATGTATATAGCAAATGTTTGGCCTAATATATCATCAAAACTAAGCGAACTTATCAATATTAAGAACGTAATAGCTAATAACATTATTTCAATTGAAATAAGCATTAATATAATATTCTTTCTATTTAAAACAAAACCAAGTATTCCAATTAAAAAAAGAATTAAGGATAAATTCATTGTATAATCATATAAATGGGAAATGCAGCCTGAATCACAAATAACAGAACTAATATAGCATGAGCTGTAATTATATTATTGTATAGTTAAGGGCGTTTTCGACTACTTTTGTATTTAAGTAGTCTTCGGGTCAGACCGGGCTCGGACCGGCATAGACTTTATAGACAATAAAGTTCCTTACCAATTAGGATACTGACCCTTATTAAACTTTTCAGGGGTTAAACATGATGTATAAGACGCTGATTTAATACACCGGCGCAAAGCGCTTGTTAATTCATTTAAAAAGTATAACCAGATACTATAGCTAGTATTCATAATATTATCAATACCAGTGTGGTGACTAGTTTTAACTCTTAAGTGCAAATCCTAGACTTAATCTAAACTCTCCTTTTGCCTTTTCCAGGTATATCAGCCTCTTGTTCACCAGTTTCATATAATTTCCTTATATTACTAATATAGAGTCTTGGGTATATTAATCTTGGACAGTTCTGAAGCAGAGGATGGCCCAGGGTATGCTGTGTCTGGTAGATAAAAAAAAAATAAACTATTTAAACGCTCCCATTCTTTCAGGGATACTAGAAGATCTTTACGACGCAATTCCTATAATTTTTGTACTTCAACTACTATTTTTTATTGTCTTGTGTGGTATTATTTACCTTACCTATGCTGATCTTTCTGAGCTTCTACTACTTATTCAGTTTATTTATAACTACCATCTAGCTTATTATTAAGTGAAAGTTCACGATCTATTAGTCTTTTTAGCTTTTTCTTTGTATTGCTATAGAGTCATCTTCTTCAAATTGAGAGTCATGATAGGAATAACTAACCCAACCGGCTCGCCTTATGATTCATCTAGATTAGTGTTATTAGAATTATCACCACTAACTCCATTACCTGAGCCACTAGCTAAATGCATAAAAAGGTAAGGTGATAATATATCTTTTTTACTTTTCACCCTTGATATTTCAGTATATATCACCCAGCAGGTCTTCCACTGTTCCTTTAAAACCTAATCTTCTTACTATACCCGCAAAAGATACAAGAAGATACTGTGTTATATCACTATTATCCAAGCGAATAAAAATCAACAGCCACTAAGCTATAAAAAAATATTTAATGAATACTACTGTTAAACCAAGCAAAGCTACACTAAAGTTTGTTACAGTAAAGTATTTAATGAGATTAGCAACTGTAAAAAACATAAAAAAAAATTAACATTTATTAAGAATAAAAAGGGTTAAAAGGGACTAAACAAAAAAATCATAAAATTGACGTATTGAGTTATTAACCGTTTTATGAGTAACATTGTGACTACCTTTGTTAAACCTAATATATACTAGGTTTAACAAACTGAGAAAAAGGGTAGCACATATATACTATAACGTGTACAAGACTTGAACCTGTATAGTTGTGGCCGAAACACAAAACTCTACCATTGAGCTAACACGCTTGTATACACTATTATAGCAAGCTCTTAATATGAATCGAACATATATCAAAATATTAACAGTATTTCGCTCTACCATTGAGCTATAAAAGCCTACATTTTGTTAATCTAGAATTAGAAAAAAAAGTAAAATAAAAAGCGAAAACGCTTGCGCAAGCGATAGGTTAATGATATGGTATATGCTGGTGTCAAAACCATGCATAGTTATTTAATATTTTGAGGCTATAAACCCTACTGTATGGTGGTTTAGGACTTGTTAACTATCGAGTAAAGCCAATTTATATGCGTACGCTTGTGAACCTGTAACAGATGGAGCTGATTGTGGTGCTGGTTAGGTCTCACTCGGTCTTGCCCTCATAGGCAGAACATATGGAAATAAATCATTATTTATACTTATGATAGATAGCCTGAGTGAATTTATGGGAATAAAAACAAAAAGACTATAAGGGGGAAGACCATTTATATCAAATATGTTTATATTAAAAAGAAAAAAAAGAGATATTTATGTTTTGTTTTTCTATATAAATAGTTGCACTAGTATAATTGTAACCGATATACAAAGCTCTGCCATTAAACTAACACGCGTCGTATATTTTTCTTACAAACTTTCTTTTAATATATGTTGAACACAGGATAATATCCTCTTAATCTATTAGTTAAGTGAATATAACAACTATAGAGCTTTTAGAATCTATCTTATTAACCCTTATATCTCCTTATTTTAATTTATAAGACTTATTTGACAAATAAATCTAAGTAAGCATAGGTTAAAGTTTAAACCGATAAACATGAGTATTAGTTTTGTCTTCAACAAAACTAATATATCTTTTAACCTAAGAAAATAAGATTTTATTGTTAGATTTTCTATTTAAATTTTTATCTTTCTGCGGGGCTATGCAGACTTCTCGTTTTCACGCCAGCTTTGGGGTTAAAATAGGAGAAAAAGAATTTTTTTATTTAAATTAAAAAGAGGAAAATTTATGTTAAGATTTTTCCTAAAAAAAATATACGGCTAGTAGAGCTCGAATCGACTAAATTTATTCGGTAAACAATATGTTTATTATCCTAGAGTCGTTAATTATTAGGAAACTAGAGATTCGAACTCTAAAAAGTTTATTACTATTGAGTTTACAGCTCAACCCATCTTACCAATAATGGAAGTTTCCTTTATTGTATATATAGATAGAATAAGAAAAGCTTTTCTTTAAGCAATTAAATCAGAAGTGTAGTAATAGTGAATTTATAAAAAAAAAATAGCTTTTCTTAAATGTTACGTCCAATAAAAGAAAAAAAAAAGAATACCCTTAGCTATAGAATATCTTTTTTTTAGGTGGATAAATAACGACTTTTGAAATATTTGCAAAATTTTTTTTTCTTTTTTTATTTTTCTCACGCTTGCAATTCTTTTACCCCAAAGGTGAGGTATACCAGTAACAACTTAATCTAATTTTTGGCAGATCTGTTTGCAATAAAGCCTTCAATTTTAAGTAGCATTTGAGACTAGTATACTTTTTTAAGTGAACTAGCTTGATTCTGTGTATAACCAGGTGAAGAACCTCCTACACTTAAAATAATATAAGTAGGTTTATAGTGAGAATTATACCAAGATGTAACTTTTAACTAAGGCATTATGATTAAAGTCTTTAAATATTTTGGGTATATCTATACTTGATCCAGAAGTTTTATTATATATATATATTGTTTGTTAAAAGATATATAGCACATTTATCACTATTATCCCTTAAAATTCGCTTTAGTATAAAGGGTTGACCGAAAAGGTACCTTTTGATTCTTTTGATACCATTAGTCTTTTTCCACGCTTGTCTAGCGCTTGTTCTTCTATAAGGCGAAGACAAGGTATATCTCCCTTATTTTAAATATTCTGGATACGGTGACTATCAAACAGACTCTGGTCACAAAAACTGTAAGATTAAAGATAATAGACTTTAGGCTAGCTTACTAGATGAAAATTTATAAAAGTCTTTTTTTATTAATAATATGTATTAAATATACAATATACGATATTAAGAAGGAAGAGAATCGAACTCTTGTAATCTTACTGAGCCTTCGATAGCGCCTTGCTAAAGAGTATACAGCTCAACCCGCCATACCAACAAACGGAACCTTCTTTAATATATATATATCCAAATTCTTAGGAGAATTGTGCACACCGTATTATAGTTTACTAAATATGGCAGCCGTAGATTCCCCGGTTAACAAACTACAGAATTTATATAGTGACATATATATATCATATTACATTGTTTACAATTAATCAATCCCGTGCAATTTCCACTACACGAACCGTATTTCGACTTAACACCAATCGAAGTCACGCATACGAAGATATCCCACAAAGTCACTAGAACTACCTCTCCTAGATAATCGATATGAAACACCAAACTTATTGCACACACTTCTTTCAGCGCCTGACGAGTTGTTAGTACCCATCTGAGATTAAATCCACCGTGACGTGGTGATTCACGATTACTAG
>OCZT010003759.1_pt1 | contig 15489 bp, 12 predicted proteins | sample 1539031 | NCBI WGS metagenome assembly OCZT01 (sample SAMEA3539308, study PRJEB22396) | soil metagenome | biome: tundra; feature: field; material: soil | place: USA | collected 2010-05 | depth 0.15 m | reverse complement strand
CCGCCGACATCCACGGCAAGCCGTTCGGAGCCATCGCGACACTGGACGATCAAGGCAGGATCTCGAGCCTCGACTACATGGGCGAATGGCAGATCTACATCCCGACCGCGTCGGAGGGCAGCGCCAGGGCCAAGGCATGGTCCTTCTTCAAGGCCGACACGCTGCGGTTCGTTCAGGACGCCCCGACGGCGGAAGACCGCCGGGCGATACGCCAGGCGGAGATCCTTCGCAGGTTGACCGAGGGCGCGACAGAGGCGGGCCTCGGCGTGACCCAGAAGGACCTCGAGCGTCTGGCCAAGCAGCTCACCCGTCAGATCCCAGACCCCGGCAAGGCGACCCGCTACTACAACCTGATGAGCCAGGGAGAAATCATCCAGCTCATCGAGGTGCCCCGGATCGACCTGCCGACCGAGGACCTTCCCGTCGCGGTCTTCACCGTCGAGGTACCGGACACCCAGGGCAGTGGCCGACCCGGAACCACCGGGGCCACCTGGGGCCTCACGGAATGCCCGAGCCTGCCGCTCGAGGATATGTTGTGGTTCAACCCGGATCCGGCCCACGCCTTCCTCGAGGAGCCGCCGGTCGAATGGTGGCCGGTCGGCATCTCTGCGAATTTCTCGAACCTCATCGAGGAGATCGCCGGGCTGGTGAACGTTCCGTCCGACCGCTTCCCCGGGATGTACCTGATGGCGGCCGCCGAGGGGATCGCCACCTCGGCCTCGATCCTCGGCAAACTCATCGGAACCGGCCAGGGCGGCGAGAGCCCCAGGACCCGCGCGACAAAGCGGCTGGCTACCGCCTTCGACGCCATGTCGCGCCTGGAGATCCTGCTCACCCGCTGCATCGCCATGGCCGACGAGGGCCATACCCTCGAGTGCCCGCTGCGCGGCAGCAGCCCCAGCTGGCTCCTCCACTTTTACGAGCAGTACTTCCCCCGTCGCGACAGAGCCGTGAAGGCAATGTTTGTGGCCACCTGCCAGGACGTCCTGCTCGAAATCCTGGAATCCAGCCACTTCGAGATAGAGCGCCGGCGCAACAACTTCGACGCATATATGCAGGTGACCAGGGTCCTGATCTTGCTGCTGCTAGTGGACGTGACCGAGCTGACCGAGCTGCGCGAGTCCCTGATGGATTCCACCGGGGTGCCATGGACAACCGTCGCGGTAGCTACTGCCGGCGGCCCGATTGGCGCCTGGTACGAGTCCACCAAAACACTGGTGATGCTCCTGGAGCGGCCGACGGTCGACACCACCAGCGGTCCGCCCGAACGAGGCCGCATCGCCCAGATGTCGGATGGCCCGCGAATCCAGGACAGAACAGGTCGGTGGTGGAGCAAGGCCGAGCTTGATTCTGTCATCGCCGGCGGACGCGAGCAGGCCTTCGCCGTGGACCCCGTCCTTGAAAAGCTGGCGCATATCCCCGACGTGGTGGCGCGGTTGCGCGACGCCGGATCGGCAGGAGTGGACGAGGAATTCAAGAGCCTCCTGGTGGAACTCAAGGACGAGAACGAAGCCAAGACCACAGACGTGAGGGAAGACAACAGCATCGCCTTCGGCCTGGCCGCGATGAAGGAGGCGGAGATAACCTCGTCGTCCTCGATCGGGGCCCAGCTGGCCGGCATCCATGCCAAGGCCGACGAGCGCCTGCGCCCCATGTTCAGCGGCAACACCGAGGAGGCCTACGTCTCGGGCATGCGCTCCCTCGTTTCATCGGAGCTGGGCTATGAGAGCTTCAGCACCTTCTTCAACATCGTCGGCATCACCGCGATCGCGATCCTGTGCCCGCCGGCAGCCTTCGCCATCGGCGCAGCTCAGGCGGTCTACGGCCTGAGCGAAGCGTACGAACATGTAGAGATCCAGCGGGCAATGCTTGGCGGCGACGAGATCCTTTCCAAGGCCCAGGCCGAGGCCGAAATGTGGGGCGCGGCGATCGGGGCCGCCCTCGTTTTCATTCCCGAGGTGCCCGGCCTGGTTCGGGGTGCACGAGGCGGTGTCAAGGCGATCATTGCCGGGGAGGCCCGGGAGGCTGCGTCAATCGCCGGCCGGCAGGCCGTCCGGTCGGCCGCCACTCACCTCGCGGAGCTGGCCGCCAAAGACCTGACCACCGTTTTCGTGAAGGAATGCCTCAAGGGCTACCTGCTCAACCTGGCACTTCAGGGGGCCATCGGCCGCATCACAAGCGCCGTCGCCCGGGAAGTCCAGGTTAGCGGCCACGCCTCGATCGGCGACTTGCCGCAACTCCTCTCCTCTGCAATCTCGGGGCCGCCGCCAGCTCCGGGCGGTGCCCAATGACGGTACTGGAGCACATCACCCTGGGCGAAGTCAGGGTCGCCCTTGAGACTCATCCGGGCCTCACCAGAGCGGTCGGAGAGATCTCCCGGCGCTCCGGCGTGCCGGAGTCGGTCATCAAGGAGCACATCGGCACGGCCGTTCTGGAGGCGTTGAACAGGCTCGGCGAGTCATATGTGAAGGAGATGGGCGACGCCATCGCCCGCGTCGACAAGGTCCGCGGCATGGTTCACGACTTCTACGACCGAGTCCTGAGCGGTCAGGATCGGAACCCGGACACGAAAGTGCTGGCGAAGAACTTCGAGGAGCTGCACGACGCCGTCACGGACATCACGGATCCACAGAAGTGGGCCGAAAAGCAGAAGGCTGCGGGGACCAACCCAGGCGAGCTTTCGATTTCCGACGCGGGCTCCACCCAGACGCCGCCGGCCGATGTGGCGGCGACACCACCGACGGGACCCGCCAAAGCGGGTCCGCGTTGGGAGCAATTGCGCGACCAGCGCCGCATCTGGGCGTTGCCGGAGGGCGAGCGCAAGGCCCTCAGCGGTGCCCGGGAGGCCCATCCGGACCTCGTCGAGGCGGCCCTTGGAGGCGACGCCGCGGCCGCGGCGAAGCTGGCCGACGCGCTCCAGTTCGAGGGCCTTCCGGCCAATCAGATCGAGGCCGCGCTGGCCGGGCTCGCCGCGGTTGGGGATCCGACCCTCGCTTATGCCCTCGGCGGCGAGCTGACCCCCATCGGGCAAACATATCCGATGCACGCCCCGGGCCGCTCGGCTGCTTTGGGCGTAATGGCCGACCTGCCGCTCGATCAGCAGCTTGCCGTGCGCAAGGCGGCCGCGCTCGATCCGGAGTTCGTTCGGACGGTGACCGGCGCGGAAGATCCCTCCGGCGCTTTTCGAAAGGCACAGCTGCCCTGGAAGCCGGCCGAGATGGACGGCTTTTGCGCCAAGCACAACATCGGCGGCGCCGAGAGAACAAACCTGGAGACCGCTCTCCGCGCCCTCAACAAGGCCAACCGCGAGGCCGTTGGAGGCTGGATCGACGCGACCTCGCCTGTATCGACCGAAGGCCTCAGCGCATCGGCCCGAGAGCGGGCGGCAATCCGGGACGATGCCGCTGCTGCCCTCGGCCTGCCGTCTACCGGCAAGATCGCCAAGGCCTTGGCGCGGGCCCCAACCCTTCGCGAGTTCGCCGCCGAGAACCCCGACCAGTTCGCCGAGATGGCCGGCAAGTGGCTCGATGCCGCGGCCGAAAGCAAGGCAAAGGGCAAGAAGCCGCCGAGCCTGCGCGATTACGTCTTGAGAATCATGACGACTCACGTTAGGGGTGGCATCTTCGGCGAATTCACCGCGGTCTTCCGCCTGGGCACGGACTTCTGGGTTCTCAAGACGCCCGACCTGAACCCGACCGTTGCCGGGACCGACTTCGTCGTAGTGGCCCGGCGCAGCGGTGAGATCTGGTTCTGCGACAACAAGACGCTCTCCGAGAACTCGCTCTCCGGCGTGACCAGCCTCGTGGAGAACTTCCCGCCGCACGATGGAAAGGCGGGGAACCTCGCGGACGACATCGCCGAGTTCGGCCCGGGCATCGACGCCGCGAGCCTGCCTGTGCCGCCTGAGATCGTCTCCGCTCTGGCGAATGCACGAGCGGCGTCGACCGAGATCTCGGCCCTGGTTGAGAAAATGTCGGCCGACCAGATCCGCAGTCCCGAGACCCAGGCCGCAATCACCAAGATCTGCTTCCTGAACAAGGTCAGGCGGGTTGTCACGAACGCCGGCGGCGAGCTGTCGATGCTCTCGTCCGCCCTTGGCCGGCTGGGCATAGACCTGGCCAACGTTGAATCGAGCCCGATGGATCTGCCTGGAGGCCAGCCGTGACGAAACCATTCCAGTCGAGCAGCTACCAGTCCTACCTCCACACCCCGAGCGCGATCCTCAGCGACGGGATCGTGCCCGTGCCTCTTTGGTCGGTCACACAAATGACTATCGAGGAGACGTACTTCCTGCCCCAGATCGGCGGCACGAGTCGCAAAGCGGCCGTGGCCAGCCATGACGACACGATCGCCCTGACCGCAGTCCTGTTGGGCCCCGAGCGATTCATTTGGAAACTCGCCCTGGAGAATCTCGCTGAAGCAAGTCGGCGCGGCACGGCTCTCTCCAAGCTCACCCACGGCGCCGTCGGCGGACTGATCCTCATAAGCTCGGCCACCATTCGGACCGACCTTGCGGTCACGGGCCTGACGATCACTATTTCGGCTACCCGTCGCGAAGCTCTCGACGTATCGCTGCGGATGGCTCACCTGCCGCGTCCCGGCAGTCTCGCAAAGCTGCTCGACGTAGCCTCAGTCGGCATCGGTGCTCTCACCGATGGCCTACCGGTGTAGGCGCGAGATGGCAGACCTGCCCGCCCTCATCGCCCGACCGGACGCGGTCCTTCCGGACTCCCCCGGAGTTGATGGCCCCGTCTACGCCTCGCTGACCATCTCGGTGGACACGGGCGTCCCGGCCCGCATCGTTCTTGACGGCAGTCGCACCGTGCTGGTCGCAGTGCCGCTTGGACAGGCTCGCCGCTGGATGGGCGACGACCCCCGAACCGTCGTGGTCGATAGTTCCACGGCCACGGCGCCCATGACGCCACCCGGCGCCGGACGCACCCTGGATCAGCCCGGTCCACGCCTGACATTGCTCGAAGCGGGCTCGGTCGGCGACACCGCCGCCTTCACCCCGGGCCTCCCGACGATTCTCACTATGGGCGGCCGAGCGGTGGTCGAAATCGTTATCGATTCCCTGACCCTGACGGTCGGTTCGCTGCGAAGTCCCGGCTTGTACGGCAGCTCGATCCAGCTGCGATGGCGAGACCTGCGGCCGGCCGATAACACGGGTCCGGCGCTCAGCCTGGGCGATGCGACGATCCCACGGCAGCTGTACAGGTGGATCGCCAAGGCGGAGGTCGAATGAGCGTCATCGATTCGGCCCTCTCCACGGCCGGCGGCGACGCCGGACCCGATGTCTCTCCGGGCTCGTCCGCAGCCTGGGCGGTCTCATTCCACGCCGACACTCCTAAAGAGCTCGGCAAGGCGCTCCTGACGGTCGGTTCGGACACGTACGACGGAACGATCGCGGCAACTCTCCCGGACGACCTCTCGGGTGGAAGCTACCAGATCGTGATCGAGGGGCTGACCGACGAGGATTACGCCAAGATCCGACTGTCGCCGGGACAACCGCTGGCAGCCCGACTCCACCTCTGGTGGAAAGACTCACCATCCGGCGTGCTTGGCGACCTGGCCAACTTCACAGGCTTCACGGACCCGCTCGGCGCAGTGACTCCCAAGCCGCCAGAGCACAGCCTCGTAGCCGAGCTGCGCGTGGACACCTTGCGCCGCAAGGCCGGCGAGCGCCGCTACGAGGCCGTCATCGCCGCCCGGGAGCGAGTCATTGCCAGGCTTAGCGAGCACCGCGTCGTGGGCCTCTGCTATACGGACCTCGAGGCCGCCGTCAAGGCCGTGGCCGGTGGCGCCGGGATAACGGTCAAGCCCTACAAGCTCTCCGACGCCGCGCCCGGCCCGAACGAGCCCGACTTCGCCAGCACCGCCCCCGGCCCGGCGCTGGACGCCATCAAGCGGCATCTGGCCGTACAGGCACGCGACGCCCTGAAGGCCTACGGGCCTTCCGTGGCGGTGATCCGTGACGGCGTCCTCCACGTGGGCAAGTGGGCTACGCCGCTCGGTGCGGCCCGCACGCTGGACGAGGAGGGCGGCCTGGTCGCCGTAGATCGCGGCGCCGATCAGCTGCGCGATGGAGCAGCCGGCGATCCACCTCCTGGGGCGCCCGTCTCCCGTGGCACTGTGACAATGACCTCATTGGGTCGCCCGGACATCAAGCCGGGCGACACCGTTCATCTCAATCTGCCCTCGGCCGACTTCCCGGTGACTTCACCCAGCAGCCTCGGTGGAGCCTTGCTCACGGCCCTTACCGGCATCGCGCTCGGCGACGACGACCCGGGCACACCGGCGACGTGCCTGGTCGGATCGGTCAGCCACAAGCTCTCCCGTCGAGCCGGCTTCGTGACGACGATCCACGCCCTCGTCCTGGCTGAGGGTGACGACGGCTGGGACGCAGCCAAGCCGACCGACAAGCAGCCGCCGGCGGTGAAGGAGAAGGCGCGAGGTTCCGTCCCCGCCGACACGGCTCAAGCCGCCGCCCAGGCCGTCCACAACGTGTTCATGGACCTGACTCGCGGCAACCACGCCCAAGTGGCCCAGATCCGCAAGCACCCCAACAGCAAGGCGAAGGGCAAGACGCCGCCGCGTCACACCAGCGAGGTCTGGTACACCGACGTCGCTTCCGACGGCAAGCCGGCAGGGTCTCAGCGGGTGCAGATCGACGAAGACCATCACGGCGAGTTGAGGCAGGTTCCGTATCTGACGCCCTTCGCCGCGGGCAACTACGGTCTGGTCCTGCCCCGATACCCCGGATCGCGAGTGCTGCTCGTAAACGCCGGCGGCGGTCCGGACGACATGGTCGACGTCGGCGCGATCTGGGAACGCGACTACGGGCCACCTGCCGAGGCAGGCGACTACTGGCTCGCCCTTCCGATCAACGTGACCCAGCTCGAGGATATCGGCGAGGCCGCCGGGCCTCCAGGCGACGGGGATGGGACGCACGACCTTATTGACGCCGCCGGGACGCGCGTGATCGAGACCCTCCGCTTCGTCGTGCGGGTCACCGATTCTCCGACCCAGATTACGGGCCGGCCCGTGCCGGGCAACGACGCCCCCGCCGGTTCGGTCCTGATCGAGACCAAGTCCAGCTCGGGCGCGGCCCAGATCATCCTCAAGGCAGACGGCTCCATCACGATCAAGGGCACTTCCATCACCTTCGACAGCGGCTCGGGCGACATAACGCTCAACGCCGCCAACGTGAAGGTGACAGTAAGCGGCTCCATGGACGTGAGCTGAGATGGCGAAGGTAGTCACGACGGCAGGCTCCCTGACCTGCGCCAATGCCGGCAAGCCGACCCTTTCGAGTTCGGCCAAGTTGAAGGTGTCCGGCAACCCTGTGATCCCGTTCTCGTCCGTTTCGAGTTTCACGCCCTACACGGGTTGCACCTTCACGAGCAGCAGCGCTGTCGGCCCCTGCACGGTGACGAGCGTGATCTCGGGCGGGCAGGCCTCGAAGCTCACCGTCGGCGGTCAAGGAGCACTGCTCGACAACCTCTCGGCCACGGCCGGCACGCCGCCACCACCGGCGTCCATCACGGTCGCGGCCGGCCAATCCAAGCTCACCGCCTCCTAGCCAGGGAGCAATGCAATGACCCAGCAGATCACGGATCAAAGCCAGTCCAGCCCGGACGTCGAGGTCCGCCGGCGGCGGCTTCTCGGTGTCGGCGTTCGGGCCGACCTCATCAGCCCCGGCGACCTGGCCAGAGACCTCGTTCTGGCCGACACGGGTAGCGGTGTGGACCTTGCGCAAATGGTCGGCATTGACAACCTCTGCCAGTGCCTCGCAATCGGCCTGACGACGCTGCGTGGAACAGATGTCTTCAATCAGCGATTCGGCTTCCTCGGTCTGACGCCGCTGACCGGGCAAACCTCGCCGATCCTTGCCCGCGAGGGCGTTCGAAGCGCCGTGGCCGAGTTTCTGGCCAGCGACCCCCGGGTTAGGCGAATAGTCGATCTCCAGGTCGACAGCCCCATGAACGCCCCTTCGGCAGGCAGCCGCATTCTGGATATCAACGTCCGTTTCGAAGCCGTCAGCGGGGACGCGGCCTCGGTGGCCACGGGCGGAATGGCCTCCGGCGCTGACTGGGGAGCCATCGCCACCGGATCAGCCCCAGCGGGAGGAGCTAGCTCATGACTGTCCCCGTCAGCCTCGATCTGACCGAAATCCTGGCGGTCGACGACACCGTCACCCGCAGCTCCGCCAGCGCGAGCTTCGGTGTGACCAGCTCGGGCTTTCTGGCCAAGCCGTTCACCAGGCTGCTGGCCGAGAAGATTGCCCTGGCCCGCCAGGTCATCGACCCGGACATAGACCTCTCCAGCGGCAGCATGATCCGGAAGCTGCTAGAGATCGTGAGCCTGGAGGATGCCCGAACCTGGGCCGCTCTCGCCGCCGCGTACGACGACTCGTTCGTCTCGACCGCGACCGGCCGCGCCCTCTCGGACCTCGGGAGCGAGCTTGGGATCGCCCGACCGTACCAGTGCGCTACGGGCACCGTAACGCTAACCGCGGCCGGAGCGGTTCCTCCAAAGCCGCTGCTCGTCCTGCCGCGCGGCAGCCGCCTGACCACGCTGGGAGGCCACCGAATCGCTCTCGACAGCACGGTCACACTGACGCCGTCGGTCACGACGGCGTCAGTGCCGGTGGTGAGCTTCGATCCGGGCGCCATCGGCAACCTCGACCCGAGCGTCGCTGACGGCTCGGGCCATCATCTTCAGAAGATCGACCGATGGGAGCCGGCCGACGAGAAACTGTCGATCATGCGCGAGGTCGACGTAACTGCCGGCTTCGCCGCGGACGCGTCGACCACGGGAAAAGGCCTCGTCCGAATCAGTCATACGGCCGCCCTCACCGGCGGGGAGCAGCAGTGGTCGGACGCGCGCTACCGCGATCTCCTGCTGCGAGCGCCTCGTTCGTTGTGGAGTGCCGATGCGATCGCATCGACCGCATCGCTCGTGCCCGGCGTACGCCAGGTCACAGTCCGAGATGGCTGGGGCGGGCTGGATCTCTCGCAGTCGATCTTCGGCGACTTCGACTTCATCGAGCGGCTCTTCGCGACCGAACGAGACCTGGCCACCCCGTACTACGTCAGCGTCCTGGTCGCTCCGACCGACGCGGCGATCTGGTCGGGACCGGGCGGACTGCAGGCCAGCGTCGAGCAGGCGATTCGTGATGTTCGACCGGTCGGCATCTTCCCCGACGTCATCGAAGCCGATCAGGTCTTTGTTGCCGTCAAGGCCGCCATCATCACCCGCGGGCTGACTCTACCGCCCGGCAGTCCGGCAACGGTAAACGCCACTCCTGCGGCCCTGGCCCTCAAGACCCGTCTCTCGATCAGGCTCCATGCGGTCGTCGACGGGCTTCAGCTTGGGGATCCGGTCAGGTCGGCGGCCGTTCTTCACGCCCTGATGACCGAACCGGGCGTGGCCGACGTGGTCCATTTGCGCCTGGCCCGGTACCCGCGTCAGCTCGACCGGGTCGGCTCGACAATGCAGGTCGACGCGACCCCAGAGGTGCTCGGTCAGGACGAGAACCTCAATCTCTCGACCGACCAGATAGCGGTCCTGGTCGACATGCCCGAACTGCTGGTGGTGAGATGAGCGACTCAGGCACGCTGCTGCTCATCGATCCCGGGGCCGCAAGCCTCGCCGTCGCCGGCGACGAACTCATCGGCCCGCTGTCCGGCGCGGTCACGCCGGCGCCACTCCCCTGGTCTGCGGGCTCGACGGTCGTCGTGGACGAGCCCACGCACCAGCCGATGGTCATTTGCACGCTGCTGGGCGACCTCGCCGACGACGCCATCGAGGTTATCGTCTTGCTGGTCCCCGGCACAGGCCCGGACCAGCCACAACCTGTGGTGCGCTTCGCTCAATGGAGCGAGCACGGGACAGAGCTACTCGCCTATGTGCCGCCTACCGACGCCGATGGCACCGCCGCTCTGTTTACGCTGCGGGTGGCCGCGACTCACATAGCTCCGGACGGAACCTCAACGCTTCTGTCGGCGGACGACACCGCGGCGGCAGTCCGACTGGACCTGGTCCAGGGAGTCCTGGGCCGTCTGGCAGCCGTGCTCCTCTCCGAAAAGTCTCGCCTGCGTCGCCAGGCCCGTGAACTGAGGGCGATGCGCGCGCTGAACGAGGCTCATGCCGACGCCCTTGACCGGATCGGCGCCGATCTGGGATGCCCGCGATTCGCGGACCAGATCAAGTGGGATCCGACCGCCAAGCAGGTTGGAACCGTGCCACTGACCCCGCCCGGGGCAGTTGAAGACGACTCGTCATACCGGGCTAGACTGCGAATCCTGCGAGGCGTCAGGCTGCCCAGCCCAACATGGATCGACTCGGCCGTCAACGGCCCGGGCAAACCCGCGGACCCGGGCGCCGGCTGGCTGGCAGACGTCGGCTTCGCCCCTCGGCTGAGCGTCAACGAAACCGCCAACCCTCTTCGAATGACATTCCGGCTCATCTCCTCGGGCCATCCAAACGGTAGAGCTGAGCTGCTGGACGCGATCCGGCTGACCCACCTGGTCTGGCCGGCTGGAAGCGCACCCGGCGACGCCGCCCATGCCGCGAGGATGATCACGCCCGCGGCGAGGCAACGGATCACTGCCGCCCGAGTTGCCCTCAAGTCGTTGGGCCTGCCGGCGACTCAACCGGTCGCGGCCTCGATTGCATTCGCCCTCCAACGTCTCGTGGCATGGCAAACCACCTTGAATGTGAAGGTCTTTGGGACGCTACTCGGAGGACAGCAGGATGGCGGCGGTAGCCGTTACGAATTGGGCCTCGGCGCGAACTTCAAGGCCCCGCTGTCCGTCGATCTGACCAACGCGGTGGCCAAGGCCAACACGCTCGGCGATCCGGCGCTCGTGCCGGTTCCCGTGGCCGACGATCCGGTCGGAGCATGGCTGCTCAAGGCCTGCGGCTTCCGGACGGCCGAGTTGCTGGCGGACGGCAGCGTATACGTCAGCTGCCTGGCCACCGGCGGGCTGATAGTCGATGTCACTCCCGGGCCGGACGCGGCGGTGCCACTCAATCTCGCGGCCAGGCTCGAGTCGGCCGGCGACGCCAAACACGAGGCGCCACTCGCGGGCGTGGTCGCCGCCCTGGCCGCCGACGGGCTGACCCCGTTGGCCAACCCGGCGCCGCTCGTCTCCGGAATCAACCCCACGTCGTCGAACGCCGGCCTCGCGACCGCGCTGACGGAGTTGGGTTTGCCGATCCTGGCGGATGCGGCGGCAGTCACCGATGTTCAAACCCGCATGACCACGGTCGACACGCGCGCGTATGTGGTCTTCGACCTTGGAAGCGGGAACACCAACGCGATCACGAACGATCCTTCGAAGCTTGCGGCGCTGCTCGGCCAGGCGGCTAGAGGAGGAGCCAGCAGCGGGCTGCCGATCCTTACTTCGGCCGGTCATCTTGCCCTGGTCCTGGGCATCGTCGATCTGCCCCGCGCCGGAAACAACCTGGCCTCGCAGCACACCGTCGCCTATCGCTGGCAGATCCGCGGCCTCGCCGGCCGAGCAGCCAGCTTGTGGCCGCGAATCGGCCCCGATACCAGAGTGGCCAAACCCGGGGAGGGCCTCAGTCTCGTGACCTGCCTCGCCTACGTCAGGGACGGCCACAACGATCCGTATGAATGGCGCCCGACGCTGGAAACAGGCGCCTTGCTGTCGTTGCGCCAGTACGAGCACCTTATGAACGTGATCGAGATCGTGACCCCGCTCGGGGTCCGGGCCGACACCTGGTCGATCAGGCGAGAGCACATCGATGTCGACGGCTCGAACTCGCCGACTCCGCTGCCCGCATCTGCGGCTCGGACCTATCGCCGCTACCGCCCATTGCATCTATGAACCTCATCGAATATCCGGAGGCAGGCCGTGAGCACCTGGACTGACACCATCGGGCTCGACCCGGGGCAGATGGTCGACGAAATCATCAACAAGGGCCTTTCCAAGTACGACGCCGCCAGGCTCGTCAACAACCTGGTGGCAGTCAACCTCGGCCAGTCGGCGCGGCACTTTGTCTTCTCACAGGCTCTGCCGACAACCGACCCGGCAACCTGCCCCCCATCCTTCGCCCGATCGTTCAACCACCAGGATTGGATCGATGGCGAAAGCGTGGTTCAGGCCGGCGAGAGTGCCGACGACAAGGGCTTCAACTGGCGCTTCAATGCCCTGGCGGCCGACCTGGACGCCTTGCACATCGACGCACTTCATATGTACCAGTGCCTGGCCAACCTCAGGACCGAACTCGTCGCCGCCCTCAACGACGTCGCGGCCGAGCTGAACCGAATCGATTCGGATATTGCCGGGGCGGTCGTGCGCCTACCGGCGGAGAATCCCTGGAAGATGGACGTGACCGAAGCTCCGCAGTTCCTCGGCGTTCGCGAACTTGACGGCGGCAAGGTCACGATGTGGAAGACCGGCCAGGGCATCATGGTCCTGCCCACGGTGGACACCGTGAATCTGCAGGACACCATCACCCAGCGATTGGGCACGGGCGGATTGATCAGCCGCTTCACCAGCAACAACCCCCAATTCGCCAAGGACCTGGCGCATGGTCTGCCGGTCCAAACGCTCGTCGATAAGTACGGTTCTTCGCCGCTCGGAGATGGCAGGACGGTGGCCCAGGGCCTTGCGATCCTGCCCCCCGGCTCCACCTACGCAACGCCGCAGCTCGCAGTAGACGCCATCAACACTGCCGAGCAGGGCTATATCCGGAGCACGATCGGATCAATCGATGCGGTGAATGCGGTGACCGGTGTCACAAGCGAAGGAATGCCGCTCGCCGGAGTCGGAACGGGGACGCTCGTCGGAGCGATCCCCGGCGCGCCGGTGGGCCTCGCAGGGGGCTTCACCAAGGCCGGCCTGAACAGCATCGGCGACGTGGCGGCCCTCAGCTCCAAGCAGTTGGTCGACAAGCTTGGGACTCTGGGCATCAAGATCACCTTGGGTCAGGCTGGGGAACTCACGACTCGTGCCCAAATGATCGCCGGCCTCGGAGGGTAGCCCGGACGGTCGGATCTGCCGCCAGTGCGGGCCTCAACAAGATGAGGATCGGCCGCGACGAGCTGGTTAAGAAGCGCGACGAATTGGTCGCCCGGGCCAAGATGGCAAAGGCACAGACGCAGGTCCAGACGACGCTCAAGAACGCTTCAGGTGATGGACCCCACCAGCGAACTGAGCCACTGCGAAGATAAGATCCGCCAACAGGAAGCAATGGCCCGCGGTCCCCAGGCAAACTCGAAGCGATCTGCCTCGGCAGGACATGGCCCCACTTATCGGCCGCGGCCTATCGTCGGCTGCGTCGGTGCCCTACAGTGTGGGCAACGCGCCGCTGTGGAGCGAGCCCCTGGAGGGACCGATGCACACCGAGTATCTCCCCAAGCTTCTGCCCACCATGATCGACGAGGGGCAGGGGCCGGGCGTTCAATTCCGCACGGACGGCGAGCTGGTGCCGGCGCTCACGATGGAACTCGACGGCACCATGGCGGTCTACTTCGAGCATCACATCCTGCTCTGGAAGACACCGTCGCTCGAAATCGGAATGCACCCCATGAAGGGCGCATTCAAGCGTGCCGTGGCCGGCATGCCGATCTTCATGACTGAGGCCAAGGGGGCCGGGCAGATCGCCTTCAGCCGTGACGGCGTGGGCCACGTCTTCCACCTGCAGCTGGCCCAGGGCCAGACCATCGAGGTCCGCGAGCATCAGTTCCTGGCCGCGACCGCCAACGTCGACTACAGCTTCCGGCGATTGAAGGGCATCGGCAACATGCTCTTCGGCGGCAGCGGCATCTTCATTGATACCTTCGCCGGCGGCCAGGGTGGCGGGACGCTCTGGCTCCACGGTTACGGCAACGTTTTCGAGAAGGTCCTTGGGCCGGGCGAAGTCTTCGACGTCGAGCCGGGCGGCTGGGTATACAAGGACCCGCAAGTGAACATGGAGATCAAGATGGTCGGCCTGCGGATGGGCATCCTGGGCGGGTCGGGCAACCTGATCTTCAACCGCTTCACCGGCCCCGGACGCATCGGCATCCAGAGCATGTATCTCCACATGCCAACGGAGGACTAGCCCTCCGCAGTCGCCATCGCTCCCCATCGCTCGCAGAATCGAACGGCCGCCGGAACCCGGCGGCCGTATTCGTTGTGAGGCGCGGCTGGAGCCGCCCGACGTCTCAGGCGACGGTGGCGTCGGCCTTCTCGGGGGCAGCGTCGGCCTGGAGTGCGGCAATATCGAGCGAGATCTTGATCTCGTCACTGACGGCCCACCCGCCAGCCTCGAGAACCTGATTCCAGGTCAAGCCCCACGCCTTGCGACTGATTTTGATCGTGGCGTTGAATCCGGCGCGACGACCGCCCTGCAGGTTCGGCACAACTCCGCCGATTTCGGCATCGAGAGTAACGGGCCGAGTCTGGCCACGAATCGTCAGGTCGCCGTTGATCTTGTAGCCCTGACCGCTCGCCACGATGCTAGTACTGCGGAACGTCAGTTCGGGATAGGCATCGGCCTCGAGGAAATCTGCGCTCTTGAGGTGCGCGTCGCGAGCCTCCATGCCCGTTTCGATACTGGATGCGTCAATATGCGCCACGACGGATGACCGCTCGGGGTGCTCTTCGTCGAAATCGACTTCAGTCGTGAACTTACGGAACTGACCCCTGACGGTCGTAACCATCATGTGCTTAACGGCGAACTCGATCTGTGAATGGGCCGGATCCAGGGTCCAGGTGCTCATCTGATGCCTCTCTATCTTGCTATCGTGGACCCCAATAGGATCATTCACAAAGCAACTATAAGCGCTATACTAGTTGCATGAGCAAGGATATACAAGTGGGCGATCTCAAATCGCTTGGGGAAGTTACGGTGGCCCTTGCTTCGCCGGCCACCGCTGAGACGGGCTGCGCGGAACCGGGCGCATCGCCGGCAGCCGCTGTGGATCCGTTTCCGGAGCTTGACGCGGTGGAGCAGAAGGCCTGGCGATCATTCCTGATCGCCCACGCACGAGTGGCTCGACGGCTGGAGGCGGATTTGCTTGCCAGAAGCCAGATGCCGCTGGCCGAATTCGACGTCCTGATGCAGCTCTCGCTCGCCGACGGTCAGCGGCTGAGGATGAACGAGCTGGCTAATCGGGTCGTCCTCAGCAGAGCCGGAATCACGCGTCTCGTCGACCGACTGGTGGCCGACGGTTCGGTCGCTCGAGTCAAATGCGCGTCAGACGCGCGCGGAGCCTATGCCGTTCTGACGGACCCCGGCAAGGCACGCCTGGCCGAAGCCCGACCGGGTCACTTTGCGACGGTGCGGCGCTACTTCCTCGGGTCGTTTGCCAGGCCCGAACTCGAGGTCCTCGCCGACCTCCTGGACCGGAACTTCCCGGTCGACTGAGGCCCGACGCGGCCGAAGTATCAGGAGGCGGTCGATTCGAGCGGGCGGCCGAGCCCCGGAGAGCGCAGGCGGTATCGTTCGGCCATGGCAGACAAGAGCGAG
>OCZT010003757.1_pt1 | contig 15493 bp, 11 predicted proteins | sample 1539031 | NCBI WGS metagenome assembly OCZT01 (sample SAMEA3539308, study PRJEB22396) | soil metagenome | biome: tundra; feature: field; material: soil | place: USA | collected 2010-05 | depth 0.15 m | reverse complement strand
ATGAGTGCCTGCGCCACGTCATACCCCATAGACGCCTGTGAGAAACGCGGGCTAACGTGTTTGGCGTCGTGGGGCCGAAGGGTGGCCGGCACTTCACCACCGCTACTCCCAACCGTTGCGGTGCCGAGTTCGCACGCATGGTGGAGCACGTCGTGGAACAGTACCCCGCCGCTGACACGATCCACCTCGTCATGGACAACCTCCCGTGTTCAGGAAAGCTTCGCGGCAGAAACCGGTACGCTCAGAGCCTCACAAACTGCCAGATCGCAACTCAACTTGTGCAGAACACAGTAATCGAACCTTTTCAGGCGGTCAGAGACCTAGCGCCCTTCGAAGTAATTGTAAACAGGTCTTAAAGAGCTGTCAATCCGAAATACCCTAACTTTCCCTAACCCCGCAGAGGACCACCTTTTGCCCCGTCCGGCACGAACGGTACACGGCGTCTACCACTTCTAGGGCTTGGTAGCCTTCTTCTCCGGACACCAGCGGTTTGCGGCCTTTCGCGATCGCGTCGGCGAAATCCAGGAACTGGCGCCCGAAAGGCTCGCGCGAAATCGCCATCGGCTCGGACGCGCCCGAAACCGCCTGGCGACCCACCGGCGCCGGCTCACCGGAATCGTGTTCCACGTCCCAGGTGGTCAGTTTGTCGCCGGAGACCACCGCCGTACCCTTGGTGCCGTGGAATTCCATCCGCTCCGGGTAGCCCGGCCAGAAGGCCGTTGACGCCTGAATTACCCCGGTCGCACCGCTCGCGTACCGGACTACCGCGCTTACCACGTCTTCGGATTCGATTTTGTGCCGTGCGCCCAGTTGCCATTGCCCGAACACCTCGGCGACCGGCCCGGCCAGCCAGCGAAGGATATCGATCTGGTGGATCGCCTGGTTGATGAGGGCGCCGCCGCCTTCTGTCTTCCAGCTTCCCTTGACTGGCCGCGAGTAGTATTCCGACGGCCGGTACCACTTAACGTAGCAATCGCATTGCAGCAGTTTGCCCAGGCGCCCCGCGCCGATAGCCCTGTACAGAAACGGGCTGGAGTCGTCGAATCGGGCCGCGCTCATCACGCCCAGCACAATCCCGCCGCGACGTGCGGTTTCAATCATCTGCCGCGCTGTAGACAGATCGGTTGCGATGGGCTTTTGCACCTGCACATGCTTCCCCGCTTCCGCGCAAGCCGCGACAGGCTCCAACCGAAAATTGGGAAGCGTGCAGACGTCCACGTAGTCCACATCCCGATGGCGGCAGACGGCCTGATACGTGGGCAGGTATTCCGCGCCGCACTGCCCGGCGAACTTCCGTCCCGCGGCCTCATCGAGATCGGTGCAAACCGTCACCCGAAATCCGATCTTGCGGTACACCTCGGCGTGTATGTGGGCGATCGCGCCGGTCCCGATCATGCCGACTCTCATAGTAGGGGTCCTTACTGGAATTTCCGTTTGGACTTTTGAGTCTGGTTCAGTAGACATATAGCCGCCCTCCATCTATTCTTGCTTTCTTCCGACTGTAAGCATATCATATGATCAGATTGAATTAGGTCATCGGTGTCCATCGATTTCGCCAAAGTCGCGCTGCCGGACAACTTGCATAGCCGGGTGACCAAAGCCCTGGGATTGCGACTGATCAATGCGCAGGAAACGGACGAACAGGTAGCTTTCCCTAACGAAGCCAAGATGTGTGAGCAACTCGGAGTCAGCCGCAGCATCCTGCGGGAGGCGGTCAAGGTACTCGCCGACAAGGGAATGGTGGACGTGCGGCCGCGCTCCGGAACGCGTTCGCGCCCGCGGGCCGACTGGAATCTGCTGGATCCCGATATTCTCTGCTGGCAAGCGGAGGCCAGGCCGGACGGACGATTTCTGCGCGAGCTGTGCGAAGTCCGTCTGGCGATCGAGCCAACGGCGTCAGGTTTCGCCGCGGTTCGCGCCACGGAAGAAGAGACAGGGGCGATGGCGGCCTGTCTGGAACGCCGGGAGGCGCTGGACGGCAGCGCGCCGGAGGAGATCGCCGCCAGCAACCTACAGTTCTACGAAGCGGTAGTGGCCGCCTCCCACAACCCCATGTTCCGCCAATTGAGCGCCAGTATTCGGCTGGCGATGCAGGTGGCGCTCTCCTACACGGTGCGCCTGCCCGCAGTGCGCACCCTGGAACGGGAAGCGCATCGGTCGCTGTATGAAGCCATCCTGCGGCACGACCCGCGCGCGGCGCGCACGGCTGCTGAGGAGATCGTTGGATTCGCCATGCTTGCCGTCGAGCAGGTAGTGCGAAAGGCGAAGCGATGAAGATCGCGATATCCGGCAAAGGCGGTGTAGGTAAATCGACCGTAGCCGGGACGTTGTCGTTGTTGTGGGCGAGCGCCGGCCGTCGCGTGCTGGCGGTGGATGCCGATCCCGATGCGAATCTGGCGTCGGCACTGGGGATGCCTCCCGAATTACGCGCCCGGGTCCGCACCATTGCCCAGGAGCGGGGATTGATCGAGGAGCGCACGGGCGCGAAGGTCCGCCAGTTCGGCCAGATGTTCAAGCTGAATCCGGAGGTGTCCGACATCGCGGAGCGCTACGCTGTGCGCCACGCCGGCGTGGATTTATTGGTGTTGGGCGCGGTTCCGCGCGCCGCCGGCGGCTGCGCCTGCCCGGAGAGCGTATTGCTGAAGAGCCTGGTGCTGCACCTGGTGCTCCAGCCCGGCGACACCGTGGTGCTCGATATGGAGGCAGGCATCGAGCACCTGGGCCGGGGCACTGCGATGGGTGTCGACCTGATGATGGTGGTGGTGGAGCCAGGCCGGCGAAGCCTGGAAACCGCGCACCGTGTCCGCCGGATGGCGGGCGAGCTCGGCATCCGACGCTTCGGCGTCGTCCTGAACAAATCGGCCGCGCCGGAAAAAGACGCCGCCTGGGTGGCCGGCGAATTCGGACCGGCGGCCCTGCTGGGTGCCATCCCGTGGGACAGCCGCATCGCCCAGTCCGACCGCGACGGCTATTCGCTTCCCGACCTTGGCCAGCCCGATTTGCTGGCTCCGTTCCGCCAGATCCAGTTGGCCCTCGATTCACTCTCCAAGGAGAAAACGCAATGAGCTTCGAACCCCGATGCCGTGCTACGGCAATCGGCAGCCTGCCGCACGCCGACGCGGTCGCGGCCATGAACGTAATCCTCAAGAGCATTCCGGACGCGCCTATCTGGCCTCAGTTGCCGGCCAACGGCCTCAACGAGCAGATGGAGGTGCAGTATAGCGAGGGCATCCCGCGGGTGGTGATCGACCGCGAGAAGCAACGGATGTACATCGACACGACGGGCGACACCTCGGCGGATTTGGCCGCCTTCTACGAGAGGTTCCTGGCAGACGACCCCGACCTGTTCCGGATCACACCCGAGTTCTCGAAGGGGATCCCGGCGCTCGAAGCGGCGCTGGAAAGGGCCCGCGTCCTGCTCCCGTTCGTCAAGGTGCAGACCACCGGTCCGATCAGCTTTGGGCTAACCATCGTGGACGAGCGCAAGCGCGCGATCTTCTACAACCCCGACTTCATCGACACGGTAGTGAAGGCGCTGGCGATGAAGTGCCGCTGGCAGATCCGCAAGTTCCGGAAATTCGCCGAGCATGTGATCTGCTTCGTGGACGAGCCGATTCTGAGCGCGTTCGGCTCCTCGACTTATGTCAGCGTGACACGCGCCCTTGTGGTGGAGAAACTCGGCGAAGTGATCGAGGCGGTCCACCTCGAGGGCGGGCTTGCTGGGGTACACTGCTGCGGCAACACGGAGTGGCCGATTCTGATGGATGCCGGCGCCGATATCGTCAACTTCGATGCCTTCGACTACGGCGAAACCATCGCCCTCTATCCGCAAGCGGTGAAGCAGCATCTGGAATCGGGCAAGGCTCTGGCTTGGGGGATCGTGCCCACGAATAGCGCCAAGATCCGGGCGGTGACGGCGGATAGCCTGATCGCGAGGTTCTCAGCCCTGGTCGACCACCTGGCCAAGGCGGCAGGCATTCCGCACGAGTTGATCCTGCGTCAGGCGCTGATCACGCCGTCATGCGGCACCGGGTCGCTGCCCGTCGCCGACGCGGAGCGCGTGTTCTCGACGCTGCGCGAGGTGAGCGCGGGACTGCGCTCCGGCATGGCCGCAACGGTCTAGAGAGGGGCGGATGTCGTTTACGATCGCGATGACCGGCAAGGGCGGGGTGGGTAAAACTACCCTCTCCGCACTCGCCATCGACTGGCTGGTGCGCCGAGGGGAAACGCCGGTGCTGGCGGTGGACGCCGATTCCAACGCCAATCTGAACGAAGCCCTGGGGGTGGCCTACGCGGCCACCGTGGGCGGCATCCGGGAAAGCGCGCGGCAGCAGGTGGCGGCATTGAAGGGCGTTTCCAAGCAGGAGTTCCTCGACCTGCGGGTTCAGGAAGCGCTGGTGGAGCAGCACGGCTTCGATCTCCTCGTGATGGGGCGGCCCGAGGGGCAGGGCTGCTACTGTTTTGCCAATAACGTGCTACGCGAGGTGCTGGACAAGCTGGCGAAAAACTACCGCCAGATCGTGATCGACAGCGAAGCCGGGCTCGAGCACATTTCGCGGCGCACCCTGCTGGCGGTGGATGTACTGTTCGTCGTCTCCGATTGCACGGTACGCGGCGTCCGTACGGCGGCCCGCATCTCGGCGCTCGCCGATGAGGTGAAGCTGCCGACCCGGTCGCGCGGGCTCATTATTAACCGGGTGCCGTCCGGGCCGCTTCCGGAAGCGGTGCGGCGCGAAGCGGAGGCCACCGGATTGCCCCTGGTGGCTGCGATTCCACTCGACGAGAACGTGGCCGCAGGCGATGCCGAAGGCTCTCCCGCGGTCCGGATCGCAGCAGACGCCCCGGCACGCGCGGCACTCGACCGCCTCATGGAGCAAACATACACCCAAGGGAGAAGTTGATGTCCACCAGCTTTTTGAAAGACCCCGCCCGCGCCATTTCGCGCGATCCGGCCATCAACGAGATGGTGCAGATTGCCAGGGCGGCCAATGTGCCGACCGTGTGGGACCGCTATCAGGCGCAGCACCCGCAGTGCAAGTTCGCCACCGACGGGGTGTGCTGCCGGCTGTGTCACATGGGGCCGTGCCGCATCACGCCGAAGGCAAAACTCGGAATCTGCGGCGCCGATGCGGACACCATCACGGCGCGCAACCTGCTGCGCGAAATCGCCGCGGGCACGGCGGCGCACTCTGACCACGGCCGTATGCTGGTGCGCACGCTCAAGCTGGTCGGTCAGGGCAGGGGCGGCGACTATAAGATTAAGGACCCCATCCGTCTGCGCGAAACGGCGATCTTCTACGGTGTCGCACCGGACGGAAAAGACGACCTCGCGATTGCCGGCGAACTGGCCGACCGCCTGATGGCCGAGTTCGCGTGGTCCGAAGAGGCGAACCGGACGCTGGCGCTAGCGCCGGAAAAGCGCCAGGCGGTGTGGAAGAAGTTGGACATTGAGCCGAAGGGCATCGATTCCTCCATCGTGGAGCTGCTGCATCGCACGCACATGGGCGTGGATCACGATTACCGCCATCTGATCCTGGGCGGGCTCAAATGCAGCCTGGCCGACGGATGGGTGGGCTCAATCATCGCCTCGGCGGTTTCCGACATTCTCTTCGGAACGCCCCAGCCGGTGCGTAGCAGGGTCAACCTCGGGGTGCTGGCGGCGGACAAAGTCAACATCATCGTGCACGGACATGAGCCGACCCTTTCGGAAATGCTCGCGGTGGCGGCGCACGACCCGGACCTACTCGCTTTCGCTCGTGCGAAGGGCGCGGCCGGCATCAATTTGGCCGGCATTTGTTGCACCGCCAACGAAGTGCTGATGCGCCACGGGTTGCCGATCGCCGGCAACTTCCTGCAACAGGAGCTCGCCATTCTCACAGGCGCCGTGGAGATGATGATCGTGGATGTGCAGTGCGTGATGCCGTCGCTCGGCAGCGTGGCGAAGTGCTTCCACACGAAACTGGTGAGCACCTCGGAGATCGCGGAAACCCTAGGCGCGGACCAGGCCACGTTTCACGCCGAGCAAGGGTACGAGCACGCCTGCCGCCTGATTCGCGCGGCCATCGAGAACTTCGAGCGCCGCGACCCCGGCCGCGTCAACATTCCCAACCACTCGATGGAACTGGTGGCCGGCTTTTCCAATGAGACCATTTTCCACATGCTGGGAGGACGCTTCCGCAGCACCTTCCGGCCGCTCAATGACGCCATCATCGACGGCCGCATTCGGGGCGTCTGCGGCATTATCGGCTGTAACAATCCGAAAGTGGTGGTGGATAACTCGCACGTTCGGTTGGCGGAGGAGCTGATCAAGCGCAACGTGCTGGTCCTGCAAACCGGCTGCGCCGCCATCGCCTGTGCCAAGGCGGGGCTGCTGGTGCCGGAAGCGGCGCTGGAAAAAGCCGGGGACACGCTGCGCGAGGTGTGCGAGGCCGTCGGCATACCGCCGGTCCTGCACATGGGCTCGTGCGTCGATAACAGCCGCATCCTGCTGGCGGCGACCAATCTCCTGCGGGAGGGCGGACTTGGCGAAGGCCTTTGCGACCTGCCGGTGGCCGGCGCCGCGCCCGAATGGATGAGCGAGAAGGCCGTCACCATCGGACATTACTTCGTGGCTAGCGGCATGTATGTGGTGCTGGGACATCCGCTCTGGGTCGACGGTAGTGAGAATGTGCACCGGCTGCTGTGCGAGGAGATGGAAGGCATCACCGGCGGCAGGTTCGAATGGGAGCCCGACCCCGTGCTAGCCGCCGAAAAAATTCTGGAACATATCGAGCGCAAGCGCGACGCGCTCCGCATCAACGTCAGGAAGGAACGCAAGCTGTCTGACATGAAGTCGAGGCGCGAGCTGCAATGAGCAAGATCATCGCTTCTTCGGCGATTCGCGGCGCCCACCGGATCGTGAGTGACGCGGAGGCATCCCTGGCGCGTGCCATCGCGGCCAAGGGCGCGGATTGCGTGGTAGCGTTCCCGGATACGGCATACTCGCTGCCGGTGATTTACTCGCTGTTGGGGCGGCGCGTGGACCGGCTGTCGGACATGCAGCCGGTGCTCGAAGAGTGCCGCCGCCTGCTTCCTCCCGTGCCCTCCGACCACGTGTGGCTACCCTATCTGGGAGGAACGCTCGATGCCGGCATGGCGACGCTGTTCGCCTTCGAAATCATCGAAGCCTGCAAGTACCTGATGGGGCCCAATCCGGTGGACGGCCTGTGGCTGGGCGCGGCGGGCGACGTGATTATCCGCGAGCGCGGGATCGAGTTCGTCGACGGTTCAGCGCCGGGATTCGCCGCTGTGGTGGGCGCGGCTCCCACTGTGGAAGATGCGGTCCGCATCGCCCGCGAATTGCAGCAAAAGAATCTCTATGTGTTCATGGCCGGCCACACTGGCGGCGTGTCCTTCGCCGAGCAGTTGCGGCAGGGCGGCGTCGAGACAGGCTGGCCGACCCGGCTGGTCCCGTTCGGGAAGGAAATCTCGGCCGCCATCTATGCGCTCGGCTTTGCCAACCGCGTTGCGCTGAGCTTCGGCGCGGTGCAGGCGGGCGACTACTCGCGCAATCTCAAGTACGCCAAGGACCGCATCTTCGCCTTCGTCATGGCGCTTGGCGAAGTCACCGAAGAGAAGTACGCAGCCGCCGCCGGAGCCATCTCCTACGGCTTCCCCACCATCGCCGACACCGACATCCCGCAGATTCTACCTACCGGGATCTGCACCTACGAGCACGTGGTCTCGTCGGTGCCGGTGGACCGCATCGTGGAAAAATGCCTGGAGGTGCGCGGCTGCAAGATCAAAGTCACCAAGGTGCCGATTCCGGTGGCCTACGGCGCGGCGTTCGAGGGCGAGCGCATCCGCAAAGAGCAGACCTACGTGGAGTTCGGCGGCAACCGCACCCCGGGCTTCGAGTATGTCACCACGCGGCAGATCACCGAAGTGGAAGACGGCCGGATTACGGTGGTGGGCCCTGAGATCGGCGACGTTCCCGCGGGCACGGCGCTGCCGCTCGGCATTTGGGTGGAAGTGGCCGGGCGCAAAATGCAGGCGGACTTCGAACCGATCCTGGAACGCCAGATCCATCACATGATCAATGGCGCCGAAGGCGTCTGGCACATGGGGCAGCGAGACATCGTCTGGATCCGCATCAGCCAGGCGGCGCAGGCCAGAGGCTTCCAGATCCGCCACCTGGGAGAGGTCATACACGCCAAATTTCTGAACGACTACCCGGCCATCGTGGATAAGGTGCAGGTCACGCTATACACGGATCTCAAGGATGTGGAGAGCCGGCAGGCCGAAGCGCGCCAGACGTACCGCGCGCGCAACCAGCGCATGGAGGCGCTTACCGACGAGAGCGTGGATACCTTCTACTCCTGCCTGCTGTGCCAGAGCTTTGCACCCAGCCACGTCTGCGTGATCACACCGGAACGGCTCGGCCTGTGCGGCGCTTACAACTGGCTGGATGGCAAAGCGGCTTATGAAATCGACCCCACCGGGCCCAATCAGCCGCTGCTTAAGGGCGAATGCCTCGACCCGGTGCGCGGGCAGTGGAAAAATATCAACGACTACGTTTACGCCAATTCCAAGCACACGATCCACACGCTCAACGCCTATTCGCTGCTGGAACACCCGATGACGAGCTGCGGTTGTTTTGAGGCCATCGTGGCACTGCTGCCTGAGGCCAACGGCGTCATGATCGTCAACCGGGAGTACACCGGCGAGACTCCGGCGGGCATGAAGTTCTCGACGCTGGCGAACATGACCGGGGGCGGCCAGCAGGTGCCGGGCTTCATTGGTGTGGGCAAGGCGTATGTAGCCAGCCGCAAATTCATCGCCGCCGAGGGTGGGCACAAGCGCATCGTCTGGATGCCCAAAGAGTTGAAGGAGACGCTGGGCGAGGAGTTGATCCAGATCGGCGAGCGGCTGGGCATTCCGAACTTCATCGATTTGATTGCCGACGAGACGCACGGCACCACGGCCGAAACGGTCCGCCAGTACATGGAGCAGGTGGGACATCCGGCGCTCGCGATGCCGGAGATCACTGCGGAGCAGGAGACGGCCGCGCCGGCAGCATCCCCTGCCCCCGTTACGGTCACCGTAAATGGCTCAGCCAAGCCAGTCGCGGTGGTTGAGGCGCCGCCGGTTGCGGCACCACCGGCTCCTGTCTTGGCGGCAGCGACAGACGGGATCGGGGCTATCATTTCAGTACTCGAGCGCCTGCGTCATGCGCCTCTCGAAACCGAGGTGCACTCCGGTATGACTCCGCAACAGCAGATGGCCGCGCTGCAGGCCGGCACCGCTCTTCACCTGCTGCACGCCGGAACAAACATGTTGCTGATGTACAGCGGCCTGCTCGGGCAAGCGCCGGTGCCCGCTCGCACTATCTCAGCGCCTCCGCCTCCGCCGCCTCCCGTGTTAGAGGTCGTGGCGGCGCCGTTTCCAGTCGCCGCGCCGGCGCCGCCCCCATTAGGTGAGCGACCCCTCACCTCCGCGGCGATCGTGATTCCCACCTCCTTCACCGTGGCCGCCGACACCTGTCAGTGTCCCATTCGCAAGGTAACGTTGGGCGGCAGCGGAACGCGTACCTCCGCGGTGACCGTCGGCGGCGCCGAGGTGCTCCCCTTCCGCCACTACGAAGGCAACCCGGGTCTGCGTCCAGTGGTGGCGATGGAGGTGTTCGACCGCCCGCCGAAGAGTTACCCGGATAGCCTGCGCGCGGCCTTCGGGGACCTGTTGAAGGATCCGGCCGCGATGGCTCGCCACTGCGTCGAGAAACTGGGAGCCGAGGTCATCAGTGTGCGGCTACTGGGAGCCCATCCGGAGAATGGCGACATCCCGCCGGAGGCCGCGGCCGAGGTGGTCGGAGCCGTGCTGAAGTCCGTCGGCGTGCCCCTCATCGTCACCGGCCCCAACCATTTCGAAAAGAGCAACGCCGTGATGAAGCACGTCGCCGCCGCGTTCCCGGGGGAGAACCTCGCGCTCAACTGGGTGGAGACCGACAACTACAAGACCATCGCGGCGGCCGCCATGGGCTATGGCCATTGCGTCATCGCGCAAACCTCGATCGATGTCAACATGTGCAAACAGCTCAATATCCTGTTGACCAACCTCGGGGTGGCCGCGGAGAAGATCCTGATAGACCCGATGACCTGCGCGGTCGGCTACGGCCTGGAATACACCTACTCGGTGATGGAGCGGATTCGCACTTCCGCTTTCACCGGCGACTCGATGTTGGCCATGCCCATGCTCTCGACTCCGGGATGGGAGGTGGCCCGTACCAAAGAGGCGCGTGCCCCGAAGCGGGATTTCCCGCTGTGGGGCGCCGAGGGAGAGCGTGGAGCATTGCTCGAGATCGCCACCGCCATCAGCTTCCTGAATGCGGGCGCCGACCTGCTGGTGCTACACCATCCGGTGGCCGCGCGCACGGTGAAACGCAAGATCGAAGAAATGATGCAGGTGGCGAGGAACTGAATCATGGCTCTAACCGGCTTACAGATCTTTAAGCTGCTGCCCAAGACCAATTGCGGCGAGTGCGGCATTCCCACGTGCATGGCGTTTGCCATGAAACTGGCGGCCAAGAATGCGGATCTGGCCGCGTGTCCGTATGCTTCGGCGGAGGCCAAGAAGACGATCGGGGCCGCCAGCAAGCCACCCATCCGATTGGTGAAGATCGGCCCGCCGGGCCACGAAGTCTCTCTCGGCAACGAGACCGTCATCTTCCGGCACGAGAAGACGTTTGTGCATCCAACGGCCCTCGCCATCGCCTTCGCGGACAACCAGCCCATCGCGGAACTCTGTCACACCATCGCCGAGGCCCGCGAGTACTGCCTGGAACGGGTCGGTGAGAAACTGCGCCTCGACCTGGTGCTGGTCGATAATTTCAGCGAAGAAGTGAAGCCGTTCGTCGCGTTGGTGAAATCGGTCGCCGGCGCCACCGGTATGGGCATCATCCTGCGCAGCACGAACGCCGCCGCGCTGGAGGCCGGATTGCAGATCCTGGAGGGCCAGCGCCCGCTGATCCACGCCGCCACGCCGGCGAATGCGGAGGAGATCGCCGCCCTCGCTCTGAAATATAACGCTCCGCTGGTGGCGCGCGCCGCCACGCTCGACGAACTGGCCGGGCTCACCAGCCGGCTGGCCGCGCTGGGTGTGAAGGACCTGGTGCTCGACCTGCCCGCCGATAATCCCGCCGCCACACTCCAGCACAACACGATCATCCGCAAGGCCGCGCTGATGGGCAGCTTCGAACCCCTCGGCTACCCGATTCTCAACTTCGCCACCGGGCTGGATGCGCCGTCGATTGTGGCCGACGCCTGCACGTCGATTTGTAAGTACGGCTCCGTCCTGGTGCTCGACCGCATGCAGTTCGAAGTGCTGCTACCCCTGATGATGCTGCGGCAGAATATCTACACCGATCCGCAGAAGCCGATTCAGGTGGAGCCCAAACTATACCCCATCGGCGAGCCGGGTCCCGAATCCCCGGTTCTCGCAACCACGAACTTCTCGCTGACTTACTTCCTGATCTCAGGCGAGATCGAGAACTCCGGCGTGCCCGCCCATCTGGTGGTGGTGGAGAGCGAGGGTATGAGCGTTCTGACGGCGTGGGCCGCGGGCAAGTTCTCCGGCGCAAAAGTAGCTGCCGCGATAAAGGCCAGCGGCATCGAGGGCCAACTTGCCAAGCGCCGCCTCATCCTCCCAGGGTACGTCGCGCAGATCTCGGGCGAGGTGGAAGAGGCGCTTCCCGGATGGGAAGTTCTGGTCGGGCCCAGCGAGTCGGTGGACCTCGGTCCATTCCTGAAGAGGCAGGCCGGAAGGTAAACCTCATGCCCCTGGTGCGTTTTCTGCCCGCGGAAATCGAAGTCGAGGTTGCGGCCGGCACCCTGATCCACGAGGCGGCCATTCGCGCCGGGTTGCTCACGCTGGATCTTCCCTGCGGCGGGCAGGGCACCTGCGGGTTGTGCCTGGTGGAGGCGGTTGGTGCGGACGGCGAGAGCCGTGAGGTGCCGGCCTGCCAGACGCGCATCGATCGAGACCTCACCGTTCGCCTCCCCGATACGCGTGACGCTGCCATGCGCGTGCTGGGCGACAGCCATCACCTGGTCAGCCGGGAGCTGCTTCCCGATCCGGCGCATCTCGCGCCGCTGTGCCGTCTGGTTCGCCTCACAATTCCGCCGGCGTCGATCGACGAACACTACAGCGACTGGTCGCGTCTCCTCCGTGAGTTGTGCCGCGGCAGCGAAACGCCCGTGGTGGCGGCCCCTCTCCCGGTATTGCAGACTCTCGCCGGTGCTTTACGCGCCCAGGACGGCAGAGTCACGTTGCTGGTTCAGCATACGGCGGCGGGTCTTGAGGTGCTCGAAATCGAAGCCGGGCACGGCGCGCGGCGCGTCCTCGGTCTCGCCCTGGACATCGGCACCACCACCATCGCCGCGCAACTGGTGGATCTTGAGAACGGACGGGTTCTCGCGACCCGCACTTCCTACAACGCGCAGGTCCGCCGCGGCGCTGATGTGATCAGCCGCATCGATTACGCCCGCACCGCGGAACGTCTGGCGGAATTGCGCGCACTGGTGCTCGACACCATCAACACGCTGATCGTCCAGATGGAAAACGACGTGATGGTCGAGGCCCGGCAAATTCGCGCCGCGTTCGTAGCCGGCAACACCACCATGATCCACCTGCTTCTGGGGCTGCCGCCGTGCTACATTCGCGAGTCGCCGTATGTGCCGACGGTGACCGTCGTACCCGCGCTCACCGCAGCCGCGGTCGGGTTGGAAATTCATCCGGAGGCGGTGGTGGAGTGTGCGCCGGGAGTGGGAAGTTACGTCGGCGGCGATATCACCGCCGGGCTGCTGTGCACCGAACTCGCCACCAACCACGAAGACGTGTTTCTGTTTCTCGATATCGGCACCAACGGCGAGATCGTGATCGGCAACGCCGAATGGAGAGTGGCTTGCGCCTGTTCGGCGGGCCCCGCATTCGAGGGGGCGGGCATCCGCTGCGGGATGCGCGCCACTGCGGGCGCCATCGAGCATGTGGAGATCGCTCCGGAAGGCGCGCTGCGCTACCGGGTGGTCGGCGGGGGCAAACCGGCCGGCATCTGCGGCTCGGGTCTGATCTGCCTGTTGGGCGAAATGCTGAAGCACGGCATTGTCGATCGGGCGGGACGCCTGCAGTCGGGTGACAGCCGCGGCTTTCTCGTCGAATCGGCTGAACGGACCGCTACGGGCGAGGACTTGGTCATCACCGACGCCGACCTGGAGAACCTGGTCCGGACCAAAGCGGCCATCTATGCCGCTTGCGCGCGCATTCTCGATAACGTCGGGCTCGAATGGGACGCTGTCGCGCGCGTCTACATCGCCGGAGGTTTCGGCCGCTACATTCAGATTGCCGATGCCGTGCGCATCGGTATGCTGCCCGATCTGCCGCACGAGAAATTTCGTTACATTGGGAATTCCGCTCTGACCGGCGCGTACATCGCGCTGCTTTCGCGGGAGCATCGCGACCGGCTGGCCGCCATCGCCGCGCGTACCACCTACGTGGACCTCAGTTCGGATCCACGTTACATGGATAGCTACGTTCAAGCCATGTTCCTGCCGCACACGGATCGGAAACGCTTTCCCTCCGTTGCGCTCGAACTGGCAAACACAGGGAGAAACTGACGATGAAGAATTTGCTGGAAAGAATTGCCGCCGGCGAGGTTTTGATCTCCGACGGCGCGATGGGAACCTTCCTCTACGCTAAGGGATTGACCGCCGGTGAGTGTCCCGAGTCCTGGTGCGTCTCTCACCCCGGCACGGTCCGGGACATCGCCGCGGCCTATGTGTCCGCCGGCTCAGATATTGTCGAGACCAACTCGTTCGGCGCCTCCGCATATAAGCTCAAGCCGTACGGATTCGCGGATAAAGTAACGGAGTTCAACCGCGCCGCCGCAGCCCTGGCGAAGGCGGCCATCGGCCAGCGGGGCTACGTCGCCGCATCGGTGGGCCCCACCGGCCACATGGTCGAGGCGGAAGGCGGCGACGTCAGCGAGCAACAATTGTACGAGGTTTTCAAGGAGCAGGTCCTGGCTCTGGCCTCTGGCGGCGCCGACGCCATCTGCGTGGAGACCATGTCGTCGCTTGCAGAAGCGGTTCAGGCAATCCGGGCAGCGAAGGAAAACACCAACTTGCCGGTGATTTGCACGTTCACGTTCGAGCCCGGTATCAAAGGTTTCCGCACGATGATGGGGTTGAGGCCGGACCGGGCGGCTCGCGAAGCCGCGGCGGCCGGAGCGGACATCGTGGGCGCCAACTGCGGCAACGGCATCGCCAACATGATCCAGATCACGAAGCAGATGCGTGCCGCCGTGCCGGACGTCCCCATTCTGATCCACGCCAACGCCGGGTCTCCGGTGGTTGAGGACGGCAAAACGGTCTTCAAGGAGACGCCCGACTACATGGCGTCGTGCGTCCGGGAGTTGGTGGATGCCGGAGCCAACATCATCGGCGGCTGTTGCGGAACGAATCCCGACCACATTCGCGCGATGGCGATGGCCGTGCGGTCAGCACCGGCCAGAGCGTGACAAGCCACGATTGATGGAAGGCACGGACCAAGAGTCCGCAGTAAGTAGTCTAATCCGTCTGAACGGCTGGTTTACGCCGTGGCGGTACTCCTTTCGTGTGGCAGTCGATGCACTTCACGAAATGGACGTTGTGCTTGCTGGACGGCGTAAGGAATGTCGTGCGGCTCCCGCTCGCTCCCTCAGTGAGGCCGAGCGCGAGGCGCTCCGCGGATTCAAGACTGCGCTTTATGGAACACAAAAAGGAATACGGTCACACTCAGGCTTGCCAGCAAATGAATTAGCGATATCAACAGCGCCATCGCAGCTACCGCACCACCCATAAAACCCGAGATGTCACGGATGAAGCCCAACACCAGCAGAACGGTTAGCAGAATCATGCCGATCAATGCGAAGAACGCTGCACTCTTGACAGTCATGGCGGGAGTATAGCACCTACCGCTTCGCTCCCCGCAGTCTCTTCCCGATCACTTCACCGATCGCTTCTTCTTGGGGGAATGACGATTGCGGCGCGGCGCGAACTCGCGCACCACATTGGCGCCCGCCTCGGCCGCCAGTCCGATGCCTGCCGTGGAGGCGCCACTTCCGGCGGCCAGCGCTCCCTGTGTGAACGCGCCCGCCGCTGCGTGTCCGGCCAGGCGCCCCGCGGCGGGCGTGCGTTTGCCGGTCTTCGTGTTGCGCGTGACCACGGTGCTGGTCAGGGCATGCGCCAATCGCGGCGCGACGCCGTGCTTGGTGGAGCGGTGGTAGTTCAGATCTTCATGCAGCCGCGCCGCTACTCCGTGCTCCACGGTGGTCTTCACCGCGTTGGTCGCAAACCCGGCGCCCAGGCGTTTGCCGAAACCGGAGGCGCCGCCGCCATACTTCCGCGGCGTCTTACGTAGCTGCGCCACCCCGGCGCCGGCCGCTACGCGTCCCAGCGCGCCCTTCCCGACGGTGGCATGCTTC
>OCZT010003756.1_pt1 | contig 15494 bp, 11 predicted proteins | sample 1539031 | NCBI WGS metagenome assembly OCZT01 (sample SAMEA3539308, study PRJEB22396) | soil metagenome | biome: tundra; feature: field; material: soil | place: USA | collected 2010-05 | depth 0.15 m | reverse complement strand
CAGCGGCTGGATTCAGGAAATGCTCGGCTATAAAAATTTCTTTATCTGGATTACGATAACGACGATTCCCGGATTTATTGTGGCGGCGTTGGTAAAGATTGATCCAGACTATGGAAAGAAATATAAGAAAGAACCAAGGCGCTAGCCCGGCAGTTTACCCGGGTATGCCGGGGTTTAAGGATAAAGATAGTGACAATTTATGAGTAACGAGAAGAAAAGCGAAAGGGCAAGGGATAAAAAAGCCGACCCGTAGAGACGTTGCATGCAACGTCTCTACAAAGACATCATTTAATAAAAAAGGTTGCTGGTGGAACCGCTACGTTTGTTCCACCCTACAATATGGACGTAAAAATATATGCCAAGCAAACACATTAACACAGCATTTATTCTGGGCGCGGGGTTGGGCACTAGGCTCAGACCGCTGACGAAAAATGTTCCTAAACCGCTTTTAAAGATCAATAAGCGTCCGATGATTACTTATGCTATGGAGCATCTATGTTCAATTGGCGTGGAACGGTTTATTGTCAATACTCATCACTGTGCTGATAAATATAAAGAGGCGTTCCCGAAAAACAACTGGCAAGGCATTCCGATCATTTTCCGGCATGAGCCGATTCTTTTAGATACCGCAGGCGGCATCAAAAACATTGAAGATCTGATTGCCAATGAAGAACGCATTATCGTTTACAATGGCGACATTATCACCAATCTGCCCATCGCGCCTTTGCTTGCCAAACATTTTGCACTGAAAACAGAAGTCACCATCGCGCTGCGCAGTAACGGCCCACTGCTGAATGTCAACATTGATCAGAACGGTTTCATCTGCGATATGCGGCATACTTTGAAAAATCCGGGAATCCAGAGTTGCCTTTTTGCCGGAATTTATATTATCGAAACAAAGTTTTTACAGCGGCTGGAAGCAGGCCGTGTGGAGTCGATTGTCCCGCCACTGGTTAAAAGAATTAAAGAAAACCCCCGTTCTGTCGGCGGCATCGTAATTGACGATGGTTATTGGTATGATGTAGGCACTATGCATGAATACAATGGGCTAAACATGGCAGGCTTTTGAAAAACGATTAAGGAACTTATGAACAAAGAAATACAAAAATTTTTAAACGATCATCTGGGTGCGGTAGAGGTCGAACGGATCCCCATTAAAAAAGGCGGTTCTGACCGCAGCTTTTTTCGGGTTTGCCTGCCGGATAAAACCAGTTACATTTTTATGCTCTATGGCACTGAAGTGGAAGAAAATGCTTGTTGGGCGGGGATCAACAAGTTTCTGGCGGGTCTTGAAATTTCCGTACCGCAAATTGTTGCGCAAGATATAAAACGACATTTCATCTTGCTTACAGATTTAGGCGATATTGATTTATGGTCACAAAGGGCTCTGCCCTGGGATAGAAGGAGCGATTACTATTTCCAAGCGCTTGAGCAAATTCGGCGGCTGCATGCCTATCCGCTAGTATCAATCCCTGTGGATTTAAAATTGTCCGAAAGCTATGGCCCCAGGCTTTATAAGTGGGAGCATGACTATTTTCTGGAAAACCTTGTTCAGGAAGTTTATAAGATAAAGCATCCATTATCTTTGATTAAAGAATTAAAAAAGGAATTAGAATCACTTAACACACGCCTGCAAAAAATAGAACCTTGTCTAATCCATCGTGATTTTCAATCCCAGAATATCATGATTAAAAACGGCAAGCCGGTGTTAATTGATTTTCAGGGGATGCGCAAAGGTTGCCTTTTTTACGATCTGGGCTCGCTGATTTGTGATCCTTACGTTACCTTTACCGCTGAAGAAAGAAACGAATTGATTAGCTTTTATTATGAGCTCATGAAGCCGGCTTATAGCCGTGATGTGTTTGTTGATAATTTTTGGGAGGCTTCAGCCCAGCGGTTGATGCAGGCGCTGGGGGCCTATGGCTTTTTGGGGTTAAAAAAGAACAAACCGACTTTTCTTGCGCATATCGATAACGGCATCAAGAATTTATTGACAGCCACGACTCATGCGGAAACCTTACCAGTCCTCCATGAGCTGGCGAGTGAGTGTATCCAAAAGCTGGCAAAAGATAGTTAATAAATGAGTACTTACCGTCGCGCATATCAACCGGGTGGTTGCTACTTTTTCACGGTGGTGACACATGAGCGTCGCGCCATCCTGACCAATCCTGATGTTCTGGAAAGACTGCGTGCGGCATTTCATCATGTGCAGACAGCTCGGTCTTTTACTATTGACGCCATTGTGGTTCTTCCCGATCATCTTCATTGTCTATGGCATTTGCCGGAGGATAACCATGATTTTTCGACACGCTGGAGAATGATCAAACATTATGTGTCCACAGGTATTGATGCACCACTCAATAACCGGAAGGAAAAACTGTTCTGGCAACGTCGTTTCTGGGAGCATTTGATTCGTGATGAAGAGGATTGGCGCCGACATATGGATTATATTCACTACAACTCGGTTAAGCATGGACATGTGGCAAAGGTATCTGACTGGCCGCATTCTTCATTTCATCGAGCTTTGAAAGAAGATTTGTATCCGCTGGATTGGAGCGTCTTTGAACCGGATAATGTTAAAAAGATGGATATAGAATGAATGAAGGAAGTTTGGTGGAACCGCTACGTTTGTTCCACCCTACATAATATTACACAGAAAATGGTATAAAATGTAAATGTAGGGTGGATGAAGCGTCAGCGCATCCACCAGCATCCTAATACATTTTCCCCATGATAAAGGGATTGAAAGCACGTCTTTGATATGCTAGACAAACTACACAATATTTTGGCTTGGAGAGATTATTGATCATGAAGTACGAACCAATCGCAATTGAAGAAAAATGGCAAAAAAAATGGGAGGATGAAAAAGCCTTCAAAGTTACTGAAGATCCCCAAAAGAAAAAATATTATCTGCTGGAAATGTTTCCTTATCCTTCCGGCAAAATTCATATCGGCCATGTCCGTAATTATACTATCGGCGATGTCGTTGCCCGCTATAAACGCATGAAAGGTTTTAACGTTCTGCATCCGATGGGCTGGGACGCCTTCGGCCTGCCTGCTGAAAACGCCGCCATTGAACATAAAATTCATCCCGCCCAGTGGACTAGCGAAAATATCAATCACATGAAAAAGCAGCTCAAACGCATGGGCTTCAGTTACGACTGGGATCGGGAAGTATCCACCTGTGAGCCGAAATATTACCGCTGGGAACAGCTATTCTTTATCTGGATGTATGAAAAAGGTCTGGCTTACAAAAAACGCTCCACGGTTAATTTTTGCAGCAAGTGTGATACGGTGCTGGCTAACGAACAGGTCGAAGGCGGTTTTTGCTGGCGCTGCAGCACTGAAGTTCAGGAGAAAGTGCTTGATCAATGGTTTTTCAAAATTACAGCCTATATCGAGGAATTGCTTGACTACTGTGACAAGTTGCCCGGCTGGCCCGAGCGTGTTATGACCATGCAAAAAAACTGGATTGGAAAAAGCTACGGTTGCGAAGTAAGTTTTCCGCTGGTCGGCTCCAAGGACGCTATCAAAGTCTTCACCACGAGGCAGGACACGCTCTTTGGAGCAACCTTTATGCTGGTTGCCGCCGAGCATCCTCTGGTTACGGAATTATCCAAAGGCAAAGCCATCGAAAAAGATGTTTTGCAGTTTGTGGAAAAAGTAAAAAAACAAGACAAGCTGATGCGCACTTCCGAGTATTATGAAAAGGAAGGGATTTTTCTGGAAGCTTACTGCGAAAATCCCCTGACCGGTAAAAAGATGCCGGTTTACGCCACCAATTTTGTTCTGGCCGATTACGGCACCGGTTGCGTCATGGCTGTGCCCACGCACGATCAGCGTGATTTTGAGTTTGCCAAGAAATTTAACTTGCCGCTGATTATTGTCATTGCGCCCAAAGGTAAACAGCTCGACGCAGATAAGATGACCGAAGCGTATGTGGAAGAGGGAATTTTAGTCAACTCCGGGAAGTTTGACGGTATGGAAAATCTGAAGGCTCTGGAGAGTATTGCCGAATATCTGGAATCCATAGGCAAAGGCAAACGCACCATCCAATACCGCCTGCGTGACTGGGGTATTTCCCGCCAGCGTTACTGGGGAGCGCCGATTCCCATGATCAACTGCGATAAATGCGGGATCGTTCCGGCCAAAGAATCAGATCTGCCCATTGTGCTGCCGCAAAATGTTGTTTTCAACCCGGCAGGAGGCTCGCCGCTTGCGGCCCTAAAAGAATTTGTCAATACGACCTGCCCCAAATGCGGCGGCAAGGCAGCCCGTGAAACGGACACCATGGATACATTTGTGGAATCGTCCTGGTATTTCGACCGCTATTGCAGCCCGGATTGCGAAACCAAACCCGGTCTGGATCGCAAGAAACTGGATTACTGGATGCCGGTTGATCAATATATCGGCGGCATTGAACATGCCATCTTGCATCTGCTCTACGCGCGCTTTTACACCAAGATGCTGCGCGACTTCGGTGTGATCGGCGTGGACGAACCGTTCACCAATTTGCTGACGCAGGGCATGGTTTGTAAAGAAACACTGAAATGCAAAGAGCATGGTTATCTTTTCCCGGAGCAGGCAGCCGAAGGCAAATGCCACATCTGCGGGAAAGAAGTAATTATCGGCAAGACGGAAAAAATGTCTAAATCGCTCAAGAACGTTATCGATCCCGATTATCTGGTAAAAACCTACGGCGCGGATACGGCGCGGATATTCTGCCTGTTTGCCGCGCCGCCGGAGAAAGACCTGGAATGGAGCGATCAGGGTGTGGAAGGCTCCTTCCGCTTTATGGGACGGCTGTGGCGCATCTTTGAGGAATATCTTGACGACATCAAAGAAATCAAGCCACTGTCTGCAAGCGTCAATCTGGAAGGTGAGCTCAAAGCCCTGCGGCGCAAAACTCATCAGACTATCCGTAAGGTAACAATAGATATCGAAGACCGTTTCCATTTCAATACCGCCATCAGCGCGGTCATGGAACTGGTCAACACCGTCTATCAAATCAAACGTCCCGGCAGTGATGATAAGATAGCACTTGCTACAGTCCGGGAAGCGCTGGAGACGGCTGTAATTCTACTGGTGCCGATTGTGCCGCATATAACCGAAGAACTCTGGCAGATGCTTGGCCATAAAACGTTAGCGGCCGATGTTCCCTGGCCTGACTTTGATCCCGCGATTGCCAGTGAAGAAGAAATGACAATAGTTGTGCAGATTAATGGCAAGCTGCGCAGCCGCATGACGGTTGCCGTCGATAAAGACGCGGAAAAAATAAAACAGATCGCGCTAGCCGATGAAAAAATCATTGCCCTGCTTTCAGGCGCGAAGGTTTTGAAAGTTATTTACGTGCCCAAGAAACTGGTCAACATTGTTGTTGCCCAACCACGGGTATGAACCATACCCCGAAAGGTAGGGTTCATACCCTCAGCTTGGGGCGGGACTGTTCGATTTACAAATTTCAATGCACTTCGTTTTTGAAATTTGAATCTCACTAATAAAAAGAGGTGGTTTTTATGAGAAAACAAAACCGGCGATTATTTATTAAAACCGGAGTGATTTGTCTTTTTTTCGCGCTGATATTGAGCTGCGGCTATGTCTTTGCCCCGCAGGGCGAATATATCGACAAACGCATTACTACAGTTTATGTCCAATCCTTCGAGAATAAGACGTCACAGGCGGAGCTGGAAAATTATGTGCGCACAGCATTTATCGATCAGTTCATTCTCTCTGGCCGGTTTAAAATTGTGCAGAATGTAGAGTCGGCAGACGCCATAATCAAGGGCAGCGTCCTTAATATCAGCACATCGCCTCTTTCTTATCGCGCCAATACTCTGGTGGCCGAAGAGCGGGCAACGATGACACTGGAAATAAATTTTCGGGAAAAAGAAAGCGGCAAAACTATCTGGAGCTCGAATAATGTAACCGGCACAGTGGACTATAAAATGGAAAACAATATAAACATATACCCCGCCACCAGAAAAAATGCTTTCATTAAACTATCCAACGATACAGCGGAAAAAACATTTAACATGATGATGTCCGGATTTTGACAAACTATCGCTGCCATAAAACTATGACGCCTTTAGCCTTTAAATTTGGCAGGTATTTGCTTGCGGCTGTGGATGATGAAAAAGAGGCGATAAGTGTATGGCCAGCCAGTGCTTTGAAGATTAAGAATATCCGCCATCTTTCTTCTTTCCTGAGAAAAATATCAGGGAAATATCTGCTGGCGGTCACTTGCTCAAATGTAGTTAAATGCGATGAACAATCGGTGCGCCGTTTTCTGCAGATTGCCAGCGACACGCAAGCCGGGATCATCTATTCAGATTTTATTGAACAGAAGAAAAACGATTCCATTCCCCATCCGCTCATAGATTATCAGTCCGGCAGTATTCGCGATGATTTTAATTTTGGTCATGTTTTACTTTTTTCGATGGCGGCCATTAAAACCGCCCTGCATAAATACGGCCGGCTGCCCCTGGATGAAAATGCTGCCTTTTACGATTTACGCCTGAAAATATCTATTGATCATGCGATCTTGCGCGCCCCGGAATTTCTCTACACAGTTACACAACCAAAGGCAGTTGCCGAAACAAAAGGCGCTAATCAAATTGAGGACCATTTTGACTATGTGGCCGCGGAAAATTTCGCGTGGCAAAAGAAGCTGGAAAAAGTTGCCACAGACTATTTAAAGCTAACCGGCACATATTTAAGAGCACGCGCACGGAAAGCTCCCCGCGCATCGGAGCGCTTTCCGGTAGAAGCAAGTATTGTTATTCCCGTGCTCAATCGTAAAAAGACAATCAATGATGCCTTGCGGAGCGCTTTGGCTCAAGAAACAAATTTTAATTTTAACATCATTGTTGTGGATAATCATTCTACAGACGGAACCACTCAGATTATTAAAAAGATGGCTTCACAAAATCCCAAGATAGCGCAGATCATTCCTGAGCGCCGCGATCTGGGTATTGGCGGCTGCTGGAATGAAGCCATTTATTCGCCACACTGCGGCCGCTATGCCGTCCAGCTTGATTCCGATGATCTTTACAGCTCGCCTGCCACGCTGCAAAAAACTGTTGATGCCTTGCGTAAAGGGAATTACGCGATGATTGTTGGCTCTTATACAATAGTCAATGAGCAGCTGAAACAAATTTCTTCGGGTCTGATTGATCATCGGGAATGGACACAGGCCAACGGCCATAACAATTTGCTGCGCGTAAACGGAATGGGCGCTCCCCGCGCTTTCAACACAGCGATCATCCGTAAAATCGGTTTCCCCAATGTCAGCTATGGTGAAGATTATGCGGTGGGACTGCGCATTGCCCGAGAATATAAAATCGGCCGCATATACGAAAGTCTTTATCTGTGCCGCCGCTGGCAAGATAACACCGATGCCGGCCTTTCTGTGGAAAAACAAAACCGCAATGATTTTTACAAGGATAAGCTCCGCACGATGGAAATTAGAGCTCGACAAGCAATGAACATATAAGTCTGTCATTGAGAGGGAATCGCGGCAATCTCGATGATGTCGGAATACGATGTAGGGAACGGTCACGACCGTTCCCTACATTTTCAACACAATCGAATGACTTGAAGGAGATCATTTGGAAAGACATATTTTTGTCGAATATCCCGGAAAAGATAATTTGCCGCTACCCAATCTCTGCGAAAAATTATTTGACGCGCAAAAGAAAAGCCGGCCAAGGCTGGCTGACGCCTGCCGTGATTTGGCTTCCCTGCGTACGAAGGAAATTATCTGCGGCAGTTATAATGTTCATCTGCAATACAATCCCAATCGCGCGGTAAGCAGCGGCGCGGCGGTCGATGCAGAATCGATCAAAAAACGCCCGTGTTTTTTATGCGCCGATAATCTTCCCGGCGAGCAGCAGGGCATTTTGTACCGCAAGGATTACATGATTCTTTGCAATCCGGCACCGATCTTTGATCAACATTTTACTATTGTAACGCTGCAACACCAACCGCAGGAAATAGGCTCATCACTGGCCTCGCTTTTACAAATGGCCGCCGATCTATCGCCTGGATATACAGTTTTTTATAATGGTCCGGCCTGCGGTGCTTCCGCTCCCGATCATCTGCACTTTCAGATGATCCCGGCAGATGCTCTTCCTTTTCTCAATACATTAAAAACTTTACCTTTGGTGAAAGAGATTCCGTCTGTCCGGTTTTATAAAGGAGATAATCTTGATCGCTGTGTTGTTATTCTGGAATCAAAAAACCGGGAAGCCTTGCGGGAGCGGTTTGCACATTTTGTTAAAGTGACGCAGAAAACAGTTCCAACAAATAACGAACCACTGATGAATGTTCTTTGCACCTGTGAAAACGACACTTGGCGTCTGGTGATATTTCTTAGGCAGAAACACAGACCGGATGCTTATTCCGCGGAAGGTGAAAAAAAGATTTTTATCTCGCCTGGCGCTGTGGATATGGCCGGAGTGATTATCACGCCGCTGTTCACCGATTTCAATCGCCTGGATTGTGACACTATCCGCGGCATCTATCGGGAAGTATCACTGCCGGAAAAAATGATGAATATAATAATGAATGAACTATAACGGAGATTAGCCAATGACTGATAACGAAGAAATAATTGTCGACAGCGCTATAAGTTTTTCTGACGCTATTGAAGGGACAAATGCCCCGGAACAAATAGTGGACAGTTTATCGCTGGTCGATGTGCTTTACTATTCGTTTGATGACAAAAGGCATCAGGGGCAGATTATTGTGAACAACGATCTGGAAGAAGATATCTATGAAATCTTTGCCTTGATTGAAAAAATCAAATTTCCTGTAGGCCGTGTCATTCCAATTGTTGCTTACGGGTGGGATGATCACAGTTCCATGGCTGATAACAATTCTTCCAGCTTTAACTTTCGCGTAATTGAAGGGACAACTAAATTATCGCTGCATTCTTTCGGACGTGCTGTGGATATTAACCCGGTGCAAAATCCCGTCATTTATCCCAATGGCGTTATCGTACCGGAAGGCGCGAAATATTCTCCACCAAATGCCGGAACATTCAGTGCGAAAAATCCGGTTGTGCAGGAATTTGTGAAACGCGGCTGGCACTGGGGCGGCGATTTCGAACAGCCGAAAGATTATCATCATTTTGAAAAGCCGTGACACCAATTCCACATCAAAGCGCTATCGGCGTCGTCGGCTTCCTCAATCCGCCGCGGCGGACCTGCGTCGCCTTGATATCATCTTTGATTTGAAATCGGTATAACACAATTTACTCGGTCATCGAAAGCATAGCGAAGCAACCTCTTGCTAAGAGGCTGGGATATTTGGTGTTGTCTGCGGTTCATCATCACCAACTTTTTTTGCATGATGATCATAAGCCAGCAGCAAATACATCGCGGGAACAACAAACAGGGTGAACACAGTGCCAATGGCGATACCGGTGGTGATCACCAGACCCATGTTGTAGCGGCCCGCCGCGCCGGCGCCGGAGGCGAATACCAAGGGCAGCACGCCCAGCACCATAGCCGCTGTAGTCATCAGAATCGGCCGCAGACGAGTGGCCGAAGCCTGTTCAATAGCCTCGTGCTTGCTTTTCCCCTCACGCTGCAGGTCGTTGGCAAACTGCACGATGAGGATACCGTGCTTGCTGATGAGACCGATGAGCGTCACCAGGCCTACCTCGGTATAGATGTTCAGGCTGGCGTCGCCGATGCCGAGGCTGATGAAAATCAGCGCCCCGCAGATGGACATGGGCACGCTGATGAGCACAATGATCGGGTCGCGGAAACTTTCGAACAACGCGGCCAGAACCAGGAAAATAATGATCAGCGCGAAGGCGAATGTGATCAATAGCGCGCTGGACTCCTTCAAATACTGCCGCGACTCTCCGCCATAGTCGATACTGTAACCCTCAGGCAACACCTGCCCGGCAATGGTCTTGAGTTGATCGAGCCCTTGCCCCAGGGTGATGCCGGGGGTGAGGATGCCTGATATCGTTGAGGAGTTGAGCTGTTGGAAGTGGTTGATAGACACGGGCACCACGGCGGTTTTGAGCGTGGCAAAAGTGGAAACAGCAATGTCGTCACCGCTTACGGTCTTGATATGGTAGTCCAGCAGCTGTTCTGAGATAAGTCTTTCGCTCTGTTTGACCTGCGGGATAACTTTATAGGAACGGCCGGACATACTGAAGTAGTTGACATAGCCCCCGCCGAGCATGGAAGCCATTGCCGCGCCGACATCCTGCATGGTCAGGCCCATCTGGGCCAGCTTGTCGCGGTCTACCTCCAACATAGTCTGTGGCTTATCGATTTTGAGGTCCGCATCCACATACATAAACAAGCCGCTTAAGCGCGCCTTATCCAGAAAAGCCTGTGATACCTCATTGAGCCGGATGAAGGAATCGGTTGTACCGATGACAAACTGCACCGGCAACCCATGGCCCGTGCCGGGTAAAGGCGGCGGTTGAAAGACCACCGCGTTAGCGCCGGCGATCTGGCCGATCCTGTTTTGTATTTCCGGTTGTAGTGCCTTGGTTGTGCGGGTCCGATCATCCCACGGCTTGAGCACGAGTCCGGCAAATCCTGAATTAAGGCCGGAGAATCCCTCGACCTGGAAAAGATGCGCGATTTCCGGAGTGTTCGACAGAATTTGCGCCAACTGCAGCGAATAGAGCTGTGTCTGCTGGAGAGTGGCATCGGGGGCAGCCGTGAGCATGGACATCATAAAACCCTGATCATCCTGAGGCGCAAGTTCGCTCTTGGAATTGACAAACAGGAAATAATTGCTCCCGAGGATGATGGCGGCAAAAACCAGGACCACGGGCAGAGAGTTGAGTGCTCCCCGCAGTAGGCCGGTATAACCATTCCGAATCCGGTTAAACTGACCATCGATAAATTCCGTGAAGCGGTGCCGCTCATTCGGTCCGGAGACTTTCAGAAAGCGCGAGCACATCATGGGCGATAGCGTCAGCGCAATGATGGCCGACACGAGCACGGCGCCGGCAAGTGTGTAGGCAAACTCGGTAAAAAGCGCACCGGTGAGACCGCCCATAAATCCGATGGGCAAATACACGGCAATCAGCACAACCGTCATGGCGATAATCGGCCCTCCAAGTTCGCGGGCGCCCAGAATGGCCGACTGTAGAAGCGGAACGCCTTCCTCCATGTGGCGGTGCACGTTTTCGACCACAATGATGGCATCGTCCACAACCAGGCCGATAGCGAGCACCAGGGCCAGCAAGGTCATCAGATTGATCGTGTAACCCAGAGCCAGCATGATGAGAAACGCGCCCACCAGCGACAGGGGGATGGCTACTGTGGGGATAATCACCGAACGGACCGAACCTAAAGACAGAAAGATGACCAGCGTGACAATGAACAGCGCCTCGAGAAGCGTAATTACTACCTCTTTAATGGAACTGTTCACATAATCGGTTGCGTCATAAACAATGCGGCCGTCAAGTCCCTGAGGCAATTGATGTTCGATGGATGGAAAGACTTTGCGAATGTCCTTCGCAACAGAAAGCAAGTTGGCGTTGGGCGCAACCTTGATGCTCATGAATACGGCTGCTTTGCCGTCGAAGCGCACGGCCGAATCATAGTTTTCCGCACCGAGGGTGACATGAGCGACATCCTCCAGTCGGACAATGGCGCCGCCGACTGACTTGATCACCAGATTGCGAAACTCACTCACCGTGTGCAGGCCTGTGGCCGCCGTGATATCGACCGTCACCATTTGTCCCTGGGTCCTGCCCAGCGCCGATATGAAGTTGTTGGCGGCAAGCGCGTTGCTCACATCCGTGGCGCTTACACCGTGGGCAGCCATCTTAGCCGGATCAAGCCAGGCCCGCAGGGCAAATTCCTGCTTGCCCAGAATCTCTGCCGTCTGAACGCCTTCCACCGCTTGTAGCTTGGGCTGCACTACCCGAATCAAATAGTCCGTGATATTGGTGGTGGGCAGGTCTTTACTGTAGAAACCCGCAATCATGGAACCGATATCCTCGCCGGTGGAGATAGTGATCACCGGCTGTTGTGATGCCCTGGGCAACTGGTTGAGTACTGCATTGACCTTGGTGTTAATTTCGGCAAGCGCTGCGTTCGCATCGTAGTTGAGACGCATGTTCGCAGTGATGTTGCTGACACTTTGCGTGCTCGACGAGGTCAGATAGTCGATGCCGTTGGCCTGGGCGATGGAGTTCTCCAAGGGTGTGGTGATGAAGCCGGACACCAGTTCCGGGTCGGCCCCGATATAGACGGTGGTGACATTCACCACGGCGTTCTGGGTTTTGGGATATTCTCGGACAGGAAGCAGATTAATGGAACGCAACCCCAGCACCAGAATCAGCAGGCTTAAGACTATGGCCAGCACCGGACGTTTTATGAAGATGTCGGTGAATTTCATGATCGTGGTTTCTCCATTACGGCTCCGCAGGGACAGGATTGGCGTCACTTGCCGGCTGCACCTGGTTATTGATCACAACCGGGTTGCCGCTCTTGAGTTTGAGCTGGCCGCTTGTGACTATGCGTTCACCCTCTTTGACTCCTTTGATGATCGCCACCTGGTCGCCCCGCGCTGGTCCCAAAGTGACGAACGTTTGTCTTACAAACAGCGATGGCTTACCGTCTTTCGTCGCGCCTTTTTCCTCCACAATATAAACGGTCTCGCCGTAAGGGTTGAAGGTCACTGCCGTCCGGGGAATCGTCAGATATCGTTTGGCTTTGCCTGCCTGAACCTTGATTGTGGCATACATGCCCGGAAGTAGTTCATGCCGCGGATTGGCAATGAGGGCTTCAATCTGGACATTGCGCGTTTGCGAATCAACCTTCGGGCTGATGGCGGAAATCTTACCGTTAAATTTTTTATCGGGGTAGGTATCGGTTGCGGCTGCAACGGCTTGCCCGGATGAAACACGGGAGAGCTCCTGCTGGGGCAGATAGAAATCAACGTAAATCGAATCGAGCGCCTGCAGAGTAACGATCTTGTCTCCCGGGTTCAGATACTGGCCGGGATTAACCGAACTGATGCCGAGACGGCCGGCAAAAGGTGCGCGGATGGTCTTTTTGCTCACCAGGGATTCCTGCTGGGCCACTTGCGCCTGTTTGATCTTGAGGTCGGCGGCATCGGCGTCCAGCGAGGCCTTGCTTACGGCCTGGGCAAGAAATTGTTTCTTGTTTCGTTCATAGATACTCTGGGATAGTTCGCGGGCGGCCGTGAGTGTTTGCAATTGGGCGATGTCGGAATCGGCGTTAAGCTGCACTAGAAGTTGACCAGTCGTAACAGTGTTGCCTGATTTAAAATGCACGTTTTGCACCAGACCGGCAATTTCATTGGCCACCTCGACGCCGCGCACGGCCCGCAGGCTGCCCACCGCCGATATTTGCGGCTGCCATTCGCCCGTGACGGCAGTGACGGCCGACACCGTGACCGCCGGGGCAGTGGCCGATGACATGTATTTTTTTATCATGTAGGATCGAAATTCCAGATATCCGAAAATTCCGCCAAAAATCACGCCGACAATGATCAGCATGATGACCATTCGCTTAGTCATTCTTCATCACCTCTTTAGGATAAATCAAGCCAATGTCCACCTTTTCTTTTAATCCGGCATTCGCGGATGTCGATGGACGGTTCCACCAGCCGCCACCCAATGCCTGGAAAAGCGCGGCAGTGTCCGCATACCGTTGCGCCTGCGCGGCAATCAAATTCATCCGTGTTTTCTGATAATCCCGCTGGGCGATCAGCAGCGACGGATAACTCACCGCGCCCAACTCATATTGTTTTTCAATCAGCGCAAGCGCCGCTTTCGCAGCGGCCTCGGCCTGCGCCTGCGCCTGTAATGTCCGGGCGTCTGCTTCCAGCGCGCGCAGGACATCCGCCACATCCTGAAAAGCCTTCAAGACCGTCTGCCGGTATTGAGCCGCCGCCTGATCATAGGCGGCAATGGCGCTACGCCGCCGTGCGGTAAGTTCTCCGCCACGGAAAATCGGCTGCAAGAGACCGGCGCCCAGGTTCCAGACCACGCTTTGTCCGTTGAAGAGAATGTCAGTGCTGATGGCCTGAAATCCATAACCACCACTCAGGGTGATCTGTGGGTACAGATTGGCCGTCGCCACTCCGACTGCCGCGCATGCCTGGTGCAAGAGTGCTTCAGAGGCACGAATGTCGGGACGTTGGCGCGCCAGGAGTGAGGGCAAGCTGACGGGCAATTCTTCCGGCAAATGCAATGATTCCAAGCTGAATTCAGGCAGTTTCCCTTCGCCGGGGAACTGTCCGATCAGTACCGAGAGAGCATGACGGGTCAGGTCAAGCTGCTTTTCGAGGGGCGGCAATCCCGCTTTGCTCATGGCCAGTTCCGTCTCTTGCGACAGCACTGCCGTTTTAGATACCGCGCCCAGTTCAAATTGTTTTTTAATCACATCAAGTTGTTTTTGCTCGGCCGCAAGGATTTCCCCTGTTGAATTAATCTGCGCCCGCGACGATGCTTCCAGGATAGCCGTCGTCACAATATTAGCGGTCAGGGTCAGATAGGTCGCCTCAAAGATGTAGCGCTGATAATCAACTTGAGCCTGATACGCTTCGATCTGGCGTCGTCCGCCGCCGAAAAGATCAAGGGTGTAGGACACGCTGACGGAAGCGTTGTAAAGATTGAAGGTGTCGCTGGGTCCCATGTCTGCATTGCCGGAGGTGCGCTGGCGTGTCGCCTGCAGACCAGCATTGACAGCCGGATACAAGATCGATCCGCTCACCGCGCGCAGATCTTCCTCGGCCCTGCGGAGTGCGGCCTGGGCGGCCGCAAGCGTCGGACTGTCGGCAAGACCTTGTTTAATCATCTTGTCAAGCACAGGGGAGCGAAAGAGGGTCCACCACTCGCCGGGCAGGTCTTCGGCAAAGGCGAAACGCTGCGCTGCTCCGCTCTCTGACTGCGCACTGGCCGTTTGTGCAGGCAGAGGCGCTGCGATATAGTGGCCGGGTGTCGCCATATCCGGAGAACGGAAATCCGGGCCGACGGCACAACTGGACAAGGTGACTAAGGCGATAATGATAGAGGATGTGCGTGGGAAAAAGGTTTTCATGACTTTTGACTCTTTTTCAATGTTGTTTCCTGCTTGGCCGGAAGGCGTGGTTCCAGACCAGCCATCATGGTCTCCACATACTGACGGATCCGGGCAGCATTGGGTTTTTGCGCCATCAACTGGTCATCCATGGCCATTTGAACACTGATCATACACAAGCATTTTGCGGCAGCCTGGGGAATAACGCTTTCGGCAACCCGCCCCAACCGCTGCTCCGCAGCCAGATACACGGCCAGCCCTTCGATGGCGAGTTGCGGGTCAATCTCTCGTTCTTTCATTATTTCCTGCATACGGGCGCGCAACTGATGATCGGCAAATACCGAGCAGATGATCGGCACGATCTCATAATGGGAATGATAGACCACGTGCAATACTTCTTCTAAATTTTCTGACAACGTGCGCAGTCCCACCTTCAAGGGCATGTTCTGTAGCAGATCG
>OCZT010003755.1_pt1 | contig 15494 bp, 12 predicted proteins | sample 1539031 | NCBI WGS metagenome assembly OCZT01 (sample SAMEA3539308, study PRJEB22396) | soil metagenome | biome: tundra; feature: field; material: soil | place: USA | collected 2010-05 | depth 0.15 m | reverse complement strand
CTCGCCCCGCCATCCGGGCGCCCGAGGCAGCAGCCATCAGCTGCGCGCCGGGCTCGCCCCGCCATCCGGGCGCCCGAGGCAGCAGCCATCAGCTGCGCGCCGGGCTCTACCACTCCCCCAGAATCGGCCCCAGCACCCCCGGTCCTATACTCGCCGCACTATGCCAGACGATCGCGGAACCGGGCTCATCGACCTCCGAAGCGACACTGTCACCCAGCCCTCGCCGGCCATGCGCAAGGCCATGTATGAGGCGGAGCTGGGCGACGACGTCTTCGGCGACGACCCCACGGTCAACGCTCTCCAGGATCGGGCGGCGCAGATCCTCGGCAAGGAAGCGGCGCTTTTCGTGGCCAGCGGCTCGATGGCGAACCTGGTCAGCCAACTCGCCCATCTGGGGCGCGGCCAGGAAACGATCGCCGGGGCGAGCGCCCACATCGTGGACGACGAGCAGGCCGGCCACGCAGTGATCGTTGGGACCTCGATCCGCCAGATGCGCGAGGGTCCGGACGGGCAATTCGACCTCGATGGGCCGGACGGACTCGACGAAGCCTTCCGCGACCCGTCGGACCCGCACGAGCCGACCACCGGCCTCGTAACCCTGGAGAACACCCACGCTCACTCAATGGGCCGGCCGCTCAGCCTCGGCTACACGCGGCAGGTCGCGGAGATTGCCCACGCCCACGGCGTCCCGCTTCACATCGACGGCGCCCGCTTCTTCAACGCCACGATTGCGCTCGGGCTCACGCCCGCGCAGCTCGCCGCACCGGCCGACTCGATTGCCTTCTGCCTCTCGAAGGGGCTGGCCTGTCCCGTAGGTTCGATGGTGGTCGGCTCGCGCGAATTCATCCACAAGGCCTGGCGCGGTCGCAAGCTGGCGGCCGGCGGGATGCGGCAGGTCGGCGTTCTGGCGGCGGCCGGCCTGGTCGCCCTGAGCGACGGTCCCGATGGAATGATCGAGAGACTGACCGAGGACCACGCCACCGCCCGGCAACCGGCGGTCGGCCTGGCCGAAATGGATGGCATCGAATCCGCCGGCGGCATCGCCCAACCGACTCCCGGCCGCTGGACCCCGCCCGCGTCACCACCAACTTCGTGGTTTTCCGCGTGCGCCGAGACCGAGCTGCCTTCCTCGCCGCGCTCAAGTCGCGCGGCATTCTCATGATCGGGTACAGCCACGGCACCGTCCGAGCGGTGACCCACTACGGCGTGACCGCCGCAGACATCGAGCGGGTACGCGCGGCCTGTGCCGCGGCCCTTCGCGAAACCACCCCACTGGAGAGATAGATGGCCGAACTCGCTCTGCCCCGCCCGGTTTCGCAGCCCACCGAAGGCCCGCTCGACTCGAAGTTCTGGAATATGGTGGAGTCGGACTTCCGGCGCGCACTCGTCCGCCATCCGATGCTCGCCACGTTCATCGGCATTCACGATCACGACGATGAGTTGGACGACGGCAGCCGCGACGCGCTCGTGCTCGACTACGAGGAAGGCCGCCAGTTGCTTGCCGGCCTGAATTCAATCGATCCAGCCGGACTGTCGGAGAGCGTCCGCTTCGAGCGCGATCTGGCCCTCCACAACGTCCGGCGCGAGTTGTTCAACTGCGAGACGCATCGGGTCTGGGAGCGGCGCTCGGGCGCTATGGACGGCGTCGGCGACGGGCTCTTCAGCATTTTCGCCCGCGACTTTGCCCCACTTGGCGAGCGTTTGGCCTCGATCACGTCGCGCCTGGAGGCCGTCCCGACATACCTCGAGCAGCACAAGACTCGCGCCACGGCCCCACAGGTCCGGCTCTGGCAGGAGCTGGAGATCGACTCCGGCCAGCAGATGCCGTTCCTCTTCGACGAGATCAAGGCGGCCGGCCACGGCGTGCTGGACGAAAAGGCCCAGCTCCGCCTGGACAAGGCCGTCCAGACCGCCTCCGCCGCAACCGCCGCCTATGTCGAGCACCTGAAGGGCAAGATGGGCTCCGCGGTTGAAGACTGGGCCCTCGGCTCGAACGACTACGACCAGCTAGTCGGCCTGCGCGCCTTCGACGGCCTGGACGCCTCCCAGATCCTGGAGATCGGCTACGAGCAGCTGGCCCTGAACAAGGAAGCCCGCGTCGAGGCCGCCCGCCGCATCGACCCGTCGGTCCCAGAGTCCGTCGTTGTCGATCGCATCAAGTCGAACCAGCCGGCCAACTTCGTTTCGGCGCTGGCCGCGTACAAGGACGCCATGCTCCGGGCTCGCGCCCACATCATCGAGCACGACATCGTCACGATGCCCCCGGGCGAGCAGATCTCGGTCATCCCGACGCCGGAATACCTGCGCCAGGTAATCCCTTTCGCCGCCTACTTCGAGCCGCCCAAGTTCGACAAGCACCCGTCGGGCATCTACATCGTCACGCCATCGGTCGGCGACGACCCCAACGCGATGCGGGAGCACAACTTCGCCTCGATCAGCAACACCAGCGTCCACGAGGCGTACCCGGGCCACCACCTCCAGCTGTCGGCCGCCACTCGCCACCCGTCAATCGTGCGCCTGCTCACCGACGCCCCCGAGTTCGTCGAGGGCTGGGGCATGTACAGCGAGCAGATGATGCGTGAGCAGGGCTTCGACGCCGGCCCGGAATTCATGGTGGCGTTGCGCACGGACGCGATCTGGCGAGCCTGCCGGATCATCCTGGACGTGCGCATGCACCGCGGGGAACTGACCGTTGACGAGGCGACCGCGTTTCTCATCGAACACACGGCTTTTGAGCACGCCAACGCCCAGGCCGAGGTCTTCCGGTACACATACACACCCACGTACCAGCTCAGCTATCTGCTGGGCAAGGTTCTGCTCCTGCAGCTCCGCGCCGACGAGCAGAAACGCCTGGGCGACAGGTTCAGCCTCAAGAACTTCCACGACCTTCTGATGCGGAACGGGTCACTGCCGATCAGCTTCCATCGTCGGCTATTCGCGGCCGAAGCCGCAGCCGGCCGGTAGCGGCCGAACCGTGCAAGTCGTCCCCTCTATCGACGTCCTCAACGGCCGCTCGCGCCTGGTCTACTGGCCCGGCGCGTCGACCGGGGTAGGCGCGCCTACCGACCGGCCGGAACGGATCGCGGAGCAGTTCGTGGCGGCCGGCGCCACGTCGATCCACCTCGTGGACATGGACGGTGCCCGCGCCGGCCACCCGATGATTCTGGAGGCCCTCGGACGCGTGGCTTTGCGGACGGCAGTGCCACTCCAGGTAGCCGGGGGCATGGAAAGTGCCGACGGAATCCGGCTCGCGTTTGCCGCCGGAGCTACCCGCGTTGTCGTGTCGATGGCCCTCGCAGACCGCCCGGAATTGCTCCACGAATGCCTTGAAGTGGCCGGCGACTGGCTGGCTGTCGGGTTGGACCCACGCCCGGACCGCATTGCCGCGTATCCTTGGCGAAGAAACGCGCCTCCGAGCCTGGTCGACCTGGTCGGAGAGCTGGTGGACCATGGCGTCCGCCGACTCGTTCTGTCGCACGGCGGCGCGGTTCCGGACATGGCGTTCCTGGCCGAACTGGCGCGAACCACCCGCGCGGAACTGTTTGTGGCGGGCGGGTCCGTAAACATAGAAATGATCAAACGCCTGAGAGACATTTCAGTCGCAGGCATCATCCTTGGAGAGCCGCTCCTGTCCGGAGCCGTCGACTTCGCCAAAGCCCTGGAGGCCGCTGCATGATCCTCGCGTTCACCAAGTCACCCGCCCGCCGGCTCGCGACCGTCGGCCTCGTCGCGGTGATGGTTGCCGGGTGCGCCACGCCCACCGTTACTCCTAGCGCGGCACCTTCCGCGCTGCCAACGCTGGCGCCTCCCGCTCCGGCCTACACCCTCGGCCCCAGCATGTCGCCCGACGGTGCAACGGGCGCCTGCCCCACCTCGGCGCCGCCGGCCTTCAGCGGCAAGGCGACCGTCACGATGACCACCAACTTCGGTGACATCGTCATCTCCGTCGACGGCAGCCTCGGCGCCAACGCGGCCGGAGCTTTCATCGCCCTGTCGCGCTGCGGTTACTACAACAACATCATCTTCCACCGCCTGGTGCCGGGCTTCATCATCCAGGCCGGCGACGGGACCAACGCCCGCCTGCCCAAGCCCTCGCTGGACTGCCTGATGGGCACCGGTGGCCCGAAATGGACCGTCCAGGACGACAAGGTGACCACGCCCTACAAGCGCGGCACCATCGCCATGGCCCGCAATAGCGCGGCCAACTCCGGCAGCTCGCAGTTCTTCATCGTCCTAGCTGATTCGGCTGGGTCCACGCTCGGGGACCCCACCTCGGCCAACAACTACGCTATCTTCGGTGACGTAACTAAGGGCATGGACGTTGCGGACGCGATCGCAGTGGTTCCCACCGGTGGCGATGCATGCCCCGGCGCCGGCGCCGCAACGCAGCCGCTCGCACCGATCGTCATCACGAGCACGATCGTCTCGTAGGCGATTCTGTCGCGGGGCCTTGGGCCCTCAAAGCGCCACTCAAAGAACCGGCGGGACCTCCCCGCCGGTTCTTTCTTGCCCCGGTCTGCGCCCCGGCCGATGCCCCGGCCGACCGGCGGCGCACCGCCAAAGCCCATCCGTGGCACCCTTGTCCACGACAACCCCTGAGGAGAGAGCCATGACCAAGGCAACGATCGACACGGACAAGGGCGTCATCGAAATCGAACTCGCGGACACCGCCGCGCCCAAGGCGACCGCCAACTTCATCGAGTTGGCCAAGAAGGGCTACTACGACGGCGTCGTCTTCCATCGCCTGGTTCCGGGTTTCGTCATCCAGGGCGGCGATGGCGAGCACGGCCACATCGACAAGCTGAACCGCGGCAGCCTCGGCACCGGCGGTCCCGGCTACAAGTTCGCCGACGAACCGTTCGAGGGCGACTACGTCCGCGGCACCGTGGCGATGGCCAACGCCGGCCCGAACACCAACGGCAGCCAGTTCTTCATCGTCCTGGCCGACCTTTCGAACGGCGGGCTGCCTAAGAAGTACACGCTCTTTGGTCACGTTACGTCCGGAATGGACGCCGTGGATGCTATCGCGGCAGCCAAACGAGACGGCCGCGACCAGCCGAACGAACCCACCGCGATGCGCAAGGTCACCATCACCGAGTAAACGGCGGCCGACGGCTCGGCCGGATCCGGCCCTCGGACGGCCCAATTGGGCGGTACAGGGCCATCTGACCGGGCCTGGCGGGCCAACCGGCAGAGGCGCTTGTGACGCTTTCCCCGGGCCGTTTCACCAGGCGACACAAAGCCGTAACCTAACGGTCACTAAGTTGCGGGATTTTAACCCAAAAACCCGTCAAAACCCTTGGAATGAAGGCAAAAGAGGCCGTATACTTTCGAAGCTGCCAGTCAGCCTGCTGCTCCAGTTACAAGGTCATGGGTAGGTCGGGTTAGGGTAGTCGGTCAAGCCGACGTGATAGATGCCTTTGTAGCGTGGCAGAAGTCAATCCGCTTCGGCGGAAAACCTTCACCGGGACAGCAACGAAACGGCTCCTTCGGGAGCCGTTTCGATTTAAGCCGCGGGTTGTGGGACCGGTCCGATGCGCGAGTCCGATACAGGTGACGCTCACGCGGCCGCCCGGATCCGATCCTGGGGCGGGAGCCGAAGAGTCGGTGGCAGCCTTTCTCCGGGACACCCGTGGGGCCGGTGTTATGGGACAAGCGGCCGCAGCGACGCGGTCTTGAGCATCTAATTGGATCCGTGCCGGCCTCTCAGAGATGTTTAGTCGTGCTCTACTGCCCCGCAAAGTAGCCACCAATTGACCCTCGGGTCCGCCGGCCGCGCGACCATGCCCCGTAGTACCGGCCCGGCTGGTATTGCGGAGAAACCGCCGTCGGCCGCTCGGCGGCCCCGTCAGACTCTTCGCCTCTAGTAACATGACAGCGCTTCAGGGCTTCACCAACGGCCGGCGATGGGCCCGGCCGAAGGGCGCGCCGGAGCCGGTGGATCCGGGTTAGGCCGCCGGAGGGGCGGCGGCCCGAGGGGCGCCGAAACTTGGATTCCGCGCTACGCCGCCGGAACACCAAGCGACAGGCTCGTGCCGTCATTGCTGAGGCACACGATCCCGGCCGGGCCAACTGCGTACTCCCCAGACCCGTTGGAACCCGGGACAGGTCCGGTCGCCACAAGGGTCTTGACCGAGAGGTCGTCCCCTATGATTCCGACCGTGGGCATCCCGCCGTCCGGCAAAGTCACCACCACGATGCCATGCCGACCGTCGGTATAGACCCGGCCACTCAGCAGGCTCGCCGGCGACGGCACGGGCTTCCAATCCTGGCCGTTGGAACTGACCCAGACGATCTGCGTCATGGTCGATGCCGCGGTGGTCGATGCCGCGTTCCATTCCGTCGCCGTTGCCATCAGGACCTGGTCAGTGATACGAGTCACGGACATCATGGCGTCGTCGGCGGGGGTGGCCCCGGCCAGCTTGACTCGTGTCCAACTTGATCCCGTTGCCGACCACCACAACGAAGGGGTGAGCTGATTGAACCCGCCGCAGCCCTCGTCGCCCTGGAGCGCGCCCCCGACGACGTAGCCCGACGCGAAGCCGGTGGCGCCGTTCAGGACGAAAGTGCCGGTCGTGACCGTCGGCACGGCGGCACGGCGCCACGCCCGCCCGTCCGTGGACACCCAGATTGCCTGGGTCGTCCCGTCCTTCAACGTGCCCGTAGCGATGAAGCCGACGGAGCCGCCGTCCACCGTGTAGATGCTTGCCGAGGCGAAGTCGGCGGGCGGCGTGACGCGAGACCAGCTAGAGCCGTCCGGCGACGTCCAGAAAGCCTCAACCGTGGTCGGACCGCCGCAGGCAGTGGCCCCGTAGTAGCCGAGTGCGAGCAGATCAGACGGACCTTCGACCACCTCGCTGACGAATATCGCGCCCTTCAGACCCGTGATGTCCATCGGCCGGCCCGCCGTCCAATGCACGCCGTCTCCAGACGACGTGGAGACCGTCTCGGTCTTAGCCGGACTGTTGTCGGTACTGATGTCATACGCGGTCCGGAAGCCGATGTAGCCCTTGCTCCAGCCGAACAGGCTGTTCTGCGTGCCGCCGTCTCCAGTCGAGGGGGTTGGCGTCTGCGGGAAGACCGTGTGCTGGTCTGTCCACTTGAGGCTCGACCACGTGCCGGATGGCGCCGGGCCGGTGGTCGCCGGGGCTTCACTCGACGAAGACGCGGCCCACGCCGAGGCAACGGCGGACGGGCTCGATGAGTCGGCTGCCGACGGCGAGGCTTGCGAGGCCGAGGGCGAGACCGCAGCCACCGAACAGCCGGTTACCAGCCCGGCTAGCGCGAGAGCCGCGCCCACGGTCTTGATCATTCCGATAGTCGATCGAAACTGCGTTGCGGTGCCCATCGGTTTCCCCCTGCATGCTGTGGTCGGCCTGTCGTCACAAAGGTAACGCCAGATGCCGCGCGGCGAGGCGCGTTTTGATGCGGGCGCTGCGCGGCTGAGTCGCCCCGCCCGGCGCGTACCCTCTAGTAACATGGCAAGCCTTCAAAGGCTATCTCACTACGGTGATCAATCTTGGGCGAAGATCGAGCACGGGTGCCGTCAGCGGCGATTTCTGTGCCCACAACCGAACCGGGCACGGCGCCGAGAGCCGGGTCGAGTGATGGGCAGGGCACGGTGCCGAGCGCCGGGTCGAGTGATGGGCAGGGCAAGGCGCCGACGCCCGCGCCCGACGGTACCCGATTCGCGACCGTCGGCGGCCTCCGCATCCGCTACCGGACCATGGGCAAGGGCGCGCCACTCGTCCTGCTCCACGGCTGGGGAACGTCGTTGGACACGTTTCGGCCGATGGCGGAGGACCTGGGGCGGTTCCACACGGTCACGAGCTTCGATTTCCCGGGGCACGGGCAATCGGATCTGCCGCCGGGGGCCTGGGCGGTCGACGACTTCGTGGGGCTGACGCTGGACCTGATGGCGGAGCTGGGGATCGAGAAGGCGTCCGTGCTCGGCCATTCGTTCGGCGGGCGCGTTGCGATCAAGCTGGCAGCCGCTCATCCGGAGAAGGTCGATCGGCTGGTGCTGGTCGATGCAGCGGGCGTGCCGCCGGCTCAGACGGTCAGGCGCAGGCTCAAGCGGTTCGCGTCGAGGTTCGCCAATTCGGTCGGGCGGCTCGGGCAGCCGGGGCAGGCGGTTCGCCGCAAGATCGTGGCCCGGATCGCGTCCCCGGACTACATGAACGCCGGCCCGCTCCGCGGCACCTTCCTGGCGGTCATCAGGGAGGATCTGCGGCCGGTAATGCCGCTCATCAAGGTCCCCACCTTCCTGATCTGGGGCGACTTGGACGAGGACACCCCGCCGTCCGACGCCCGCACGATGGAGCGGCTGATCCCCGGCGCCAGGCTGCTGCTGCTCAAGAGCGCGGGCCACTTTTCGTATCTCGATCAGTACGGGCGCTTCAGGCTGGCAGTCATGCCGTTTCTGGCCGTTCCTGAATGACTGATTTGTTGAGCGGCGCGGAATGGGTTCAAGGCGTGGTGCTGACGTGCCTGCTCGTCGTATGCGTGCTGCGCACGACCCGACTTCTGACCGCCAGCATCCATGCGCTGCAACAAGACGACTACTCGAACGTGCGGTTCTGGGGCTGGTACAAGGCATCTGGTGCCAGGACGCTGTTCAGCCGGACCCTCGTCGTTCTTTTTGCCGCAGCCGTCGCAGAGGCGATCCTCTCGCTGACCTCCAACAGATGGCTCTCTTATCCGATCCCAGCGCTCGTAGCGGTCTGCGCGATCGTTGCCGACCTCGCTAGGAAGCGCGCCCCGCGCAAGAAGCCACTCGTTTACACCGGCAGGGCGAATCGGCTGCTAGCGGCATCTCTAGTACTCGTGGCTTTCACCTTCACCTTCTTCCTATGGCTGGCCACAATCGCGGTATCGCCAAGAACCGGGCTGGTGGACCTTGGCGAGGGATTTGTCACCGGGTTCGGCATCCTGTGTGGGGCATCGTTCGCCTTGCTGTTGGTACCGTTGGCCGCCATGCTCGCCAACTTCCTCCTCTGGCCCTATCAGGCCTTCATCAACTGGACCTTCCGCTTCCGCGCCGGGCGCAAAATGCGCCGCTTCCACCCCATGGTCGTGGGAATCACGGGCAGCTACGGCAAGACTTCCACCAAGTACTTCACCGAGGCGCTGATGGAGTCGCGCTATCGGGTGCTGAAGACGCGAGCGAGCTTCAACACGATCCTGGGCATATGCCGCGCGGTGAATGAGGAACTCGGGCCGGAGCATCAGGCCTTCATCGTGGAGATGGGCGCCTACCGTCGGGGCGAGGTCCGCGACATGGCTCGGCTCACTCGGCCGCATATCGGCGTCCTGACGGCCATCGGGCCGCAGCATCTGGAGCGGTTCGGCAGTATCGAGACGGTGGAGCGGGCGAAGTTCGAGTTGCTGGAGGCGCTGAAGCCGGACGGCATCGCGGTCATCAACAACGACGATCCGATTGTCCGGCGGCTGGCCGACGGCCTGAGCGGGCCGGCGATTCGGCGATACGGCATCGACCGGACGGCCGACGAGCTGGACCTGGCGGCCGAGTCGATCGAGCACGGGCCCGACGGTCTGACGTTCACCTTGATCGACCGCGAAGGCAAGCGGGTGACCGTCAAGACTCGGCTGATCGGCCTCCACAACGTCTCGAATATCCTCGCCGCCGCGTCGGTCGCCCGGGCGGCAGACGTCAGCATGCGCGAGATCGCCGGCGCGATCGGGCGGCTCCAGCCCGTCCCTCACCGGCTCGAGGTCCACACCGGAGCGGACGGCGTAACGATCATCGACGACGCCTACAACTCCAATCCGGTCGGTGCAGCGGGGGCGCTGGCCGCGCTCGCCGAGTTCAAGACCGGCCGCAAGATCCTGGTCACGCCGGGCATGGTTGAGCTGGGAACGGAGCAGGACGCGCGCAACCAGGAGTTCGGTGCCGCGGCGGCGAAGGTCTGCGACTACATCATTCTGGTGGGGAGAAACCAGACCGCGGCCATCCGTCGCGGCATCTTTGCGACGGACTTTGCCGCGGACCGCGCCATCTCGGTGAAGAACCTCACCGACGGCCTGGAGGCGATGCGGGGTATCGTTCGTTCCGGCGACATCGTCCTGTTCGAGAATGATCTACCCGACCTCTACGACGAGGAGTAACCCGTTTTGGCAAATCCAACCGTGGCCGTCCTGTTCGGCGGCAGATCCGTCGAGCACGAGGTGTCCGTCATCTCGGGCCATCAGGCCATGGATGCTCTCGACCAGGCGGGCTACCCCGTCCTGCCGATCTTCATCACCAAGCAGGGCGACTGGTACGCCGGCGAGGGTCTGCGCAACCTCGATCTGTACCGCGAGCAGACCTTCCACGCGGCGGGGCTGAAGAACGTTTATCGCGTCAGCCTGAGCCCGGACCGATCCGTCCGGCAGTTGATCGTTCATCCGGGCGTCGGAGGCGGCCTGCTGGGCGGCAAGAGCCCGAAGCTCTGGGCCGACGTCTTCTTCCCGGTCCTGCACGGCACCCACGGCGAAGACGGCTCGATGCAGGGGCTGTTCGAGCTGGCGGACGTGCCGTATGTCGGATCCGGCGTGCTGGCTTCGGCGCTGGGCATGGACAAGGTCCGGCAGAAGCAGGTCCTTCGCCAGGCGGGAATTCCGGTTCTGGATTGCGTGGAAGTTTCGCGCGCCGAGTGGGATCTCTACTCCGAGGCGTTCATCGGGCGCGTGGAGGCAGGCGCCGGTTATCCGGCGATAGTGAAGCCGGTCTGCCTGGGGAGCAGCGTGGGAGTGACGCGGTGTCTCGATCGCGCGGCGCTCCGAGATGCCATCGACCTGGCTTTGGAGCTTGACGGCCGGGCGCTGGTGGAAGAGGCTTTGACCGATTTCATCGAGATCAACTGCTCCGTGATGGGTCCGCCGGAGAAGGCCTCGGCCTGCGAGCAGCCGATGGGCTACCAGGAAGTGCTTTCCTTCGACGACAAGTACAAGCACGGCGGCAAGAAGCTGGGGGCTTCGGGGAGTGGCGGCGCGAGTGGCGGCGCGAGTGGCGGCGCGAGTGGCGGCGCGGCGTTAGCGGCCCCGAGCGCCGGCATGGCCGGCCAGCGGCGCGTGGTCCCCGCCCCGATCGGCGACGAACTGACCACCAAAGTCCAGGGCCTGGCAGTGGCCGCGTTCCACGCCATCGGCGCGAGCGGCGTCGTCCGGGTGGACTTCCTCTACCAGGCAGCCAAGAAGCGGCTGCTCCTCAACGAGATCAACACGACGCCGGGGTCGCTCAGCTACTACCTCTGGGAAGAGGAGGGGCTTCGATTTGACCAGCTCGTGACCAAGCTCGTGGCGATTGCGCTGGAGCGGCACGAGCGTGACCGCGCGACGGTGTACTCCTTCTCGGCGAATCTGCTGACGAAGTAGGGGCGAGGGGCTGGGGCGGGGCGCGGCCTCCGGGGCGCGATCTCGAGTTTGTCCGGCCCAGCCGGACAAGATTGGGGCGCTCGGCAGGATCGGCAGCCACCGGGTCCCCGAATGGCTCCAAAATCTTGCCCTCGAGAGCGAGTGGAGCACGCTAACGCCGGGATTCGAGCCTCCTTAGCCACGCCGGGCCGGTCAGCGGCCAGCCATCGAGGCCAGAAACCTGCAACTAACCGATTCTTGTCCGGCGTGACCGGACAAACGCAGGATCGGGACGAGCACAACCTCCGGGTGCCGGACCGGACTCTCATCGTCATCTCACGTCGGTCCCCGAGGATGCCAGCGACGGGCCGATGCGCGGGGCCAATCGAGCATCATCACCAGATGGCTGCTCGTGAGGCAATGGCGACGGCTGCGAGCGCGGGAAACGGCCGAACTTCAGTCCGCGGGCGGAATCGGCGACACCGACGCGGCGCCGGGCCGGCCGACTCCGGCACCCGGCTTGCTGGACCCAGCCGCGGCCATCTGACCGGGCTTGCTGGACCCGCGAACCAGGCTGGCCACGATGCCGACGCAGCAGATCAGCGCCGCAACGATGAAGGAGTCGTGAATCGCCGAAGTCAGCGCGGCGGTTCTCATGGCGGCCGTCGGGATGCCGTGGCTCAACTCGGCCAGGTGCACCGGCAGCCGCGTGGCGAAGATCGCGCCGCTGATCGCGATGCCCAAAGCCTGACCGTTGACCCGCATCTGGGCCAGCGTCCCGGATGCTGTGCCCACTCGCTCGCGCGGCACGGAGCCGAGGACGGCACTGCTGTTGGGGCTCATGAATAGACCCTGTCCCAAACCGAGCAGCATCAGCCGCCAGATGAGATCCGGCAGGGCGAAGTCGGCGGGGAGCTGGGTGAGGGCCAGCAAGCCCAGAACCATGATCGCCACACCGGTGCTCGCAAGGGCCCGCTGCCCAAATCGGTCCGAGGCGGCACCGCTGAAGGGCGCGACCACGGCCATCGTCAGCGGAACCGGCGTCAACAGCATCCCCGCCTCTATCGGCGAGAAACCGCGCCCCTGCTGGAGCAGGAACGGCAGCAGGAACGAGGTAGCCGTCAGGGCGGAGAACGTGACCACAACGCTGGCCAGACCGGCCGAAAACGGGCGGATCTTGAACAACGCCAGATCGATCATCGGCTGGATGGTGCGGCGCTCAACTGCGATGAACGCAGTGCCCAGAACCGCGAAGGCTGCAAATAGACCGATAACGGCCGGACTGTTCCAGCCCCAGGCCTGGCCTTCGCTCAGGGCCAGCAGCAGCGCGAACAGAGACACGCCGGAGAGGGCGGCGCCCTTCATGTCGAATGACCGGCCTCGGCCTGGAGCCTCGTCCGGAAGAATTCGGGCGGCCCAGATGATGGCAAGAATGCCGATCGGGAGATTGATCAGGAAGATCGCCCGCCACGTTGCGGCCTGCGTCAGCAATCCGCCGAGCGCAGGGCCCAGGCTGAGCCCCACGGAAACCGCGACGCCATTGAACCCCAGCGCGCGTCCTCGCTCCCCCGGGGCAAACGTTCGAGCAACGATCGCCGGGCCCATGGCCATGATCATGGCCGCGCCGACGCCCTGAACCACTCGGAATGCAATCAGCACCGACTCATTCGGCGCCGCACCGCAGCAGACGCTCGCCAGCGTGAAGACCGCGAAACCGACCAGATAAACCCGCTTGAAGGTCAGAATCTCGCCCAGCCGACCGAATGGCAGAAGCAGGCTACCGACGACCAGCAGGTATGCGACGACGACCCACAGGACCTTGCTGACGTCCGCCCCGAATCTTTCCTGGATGGATGGCAGGGCGATGTTGACGATGCTGCCGTCCAGCGTCGCCATAAGCGAGCCAAGCGACACGCTCGTCAGGATCAGCCACTTACGTTCCATCGAGATTGCTCACTCCACGAATGGGGGCGGAACGACGGAGCCTACTCCACTCCCTCGATGACGGCGAGGATCTCCGGGCCGTACCTCTCCAGCTTGGCGGGGCCCATGCCTTTGATCCTGCGGAGGGCCGGCAGCGAGCGGGGTCGCTCGTCGGCGATGGCCGCGAGCGTAGTGTCGTGGAAGACGACATACGCGGGCACGGCGTCTTCAGTGGCGCGCTCGCGGCGCCAGCGGCGGAGGGCCTCGAGAAGAGCATCGTCCGGGCCCGGGGCGGCGCCGGCGATGGGGGCACCGGGGAGAATCCTGACCTTGCCCGGGCCGGTTCCGCGCACGCCCGACCGCCCGGAGCCACGCCCGCCGCCCGGCCTCGGCGGCTCGATCATCTCCAGGAACCGCGATGGCTTGCGGGAGGACGTGGAGATGGCCAGGAATCGCCGGGCGCGGGTGATACCGACATACAGCAGCCGCCGCTCTTCGGCGATCTCCTCCGCTTCCTTGGCCTGTCGGATCGGGAGCGTGCCTTCCTCCAGCGCGGGCAGGTAGACGGCATCCCATTCCAGGCCCTTGGCCCGATGGTATGTGAGCAAATTCACGCCTTCGGTGGAGCCGGCCGACTCGGCGGCGGCGCGGCGATCCAGCTCCGCCAGGGCGTCGGCGATCGTGGTGTCCGGCTTAGCCGCTGCCAGGTCCTCGACGATGCCCAGGAGAAGTTCCAACGACGCGGCTCGCTCGCGGCCTTCCTGACCGGCATCCGCGGCGATGTCGTCCAAGCCCAGGCGTTCGACAAAGAGACGCTCGATGGCGACGACCAGCGCAGCGCCCGCCTCAGCCGGCTTGTCGTGCCGCAGCAGCCGGAGCGCTTCCTTGATCTCGCGGCGATCGAAGAAGCGTCCGCCGCGAACCGTGAACCCGATCCCCGCACGGGTCAGCGCATCCTCGATCGGCGGCAGCTGGGCGTTCATGCGGACCAGCACGGCAATCTCCGTCGGGGCGATCCCTGCCTCGCCGACGGCGCGCAGCCAGGCCAGCAAGCCGCGGATTTCCGCCTCGGGGTCCAGGTACCGGGCGATCGCGGGCGGGGTTCCGGCCGGCTTGGTCGCCACCAGCGGCTCCCGTCCGCCGACGGCCAGGAGCCGGTTGGCCAGCTCCAGAATCTGCGGGCTGGATCGATAGTTCTCGGCCAGCATGACCGTTCGGGCGCCGGGATGCCGTCGTTCGAATCCGGTCAGGTAGTCCGGCGTGGCCCCCGTGAACGTGTAGATCGTCTGGTCCGGGTCCCCAACCACCGCCAGATCGTCCGACTCACCGAGCCACAACTCCAGGAGCCGCTCACAGAGCGGGTTGGTGTCCTGGTACTCGTCCACGCTGAACCAGCACTTGCGGGACTGGACGAGAGCGGCGACCGCCGGATCCGTCTCGAGGAGTTCGACGGTCTGGACGAGCATGTCCTCGAAGTCCAGCCGGCCGGCCTCGCGCTTGACCCGCTCGTAGTTTCGGTAGACGCCGGCGAAGAGCTCCGGAGGAATTGGGGCGCGGTCTCCGCCTTCCGCGAGCCAGCGCTCCGGCTTGATGCGGCGGACCTTGGCCCATTCGATCGTGTCCGCGATGTCCTTGGAGGGCTGGAACCTATATCCGCCCGGTAGCCGGCCGACTAGCGGCACGAGGAGCCGCAGCTTGGAATCCAGGATGGACGGCAGCGGCGCGCCATCGTGGCGGCTCGGCCAGAAGTGCCTGAGCTGGGCGAGCGCCGCCGCGTGGAACGTCCGGGCCATGACGCCGCGGTGGCCCAGGGCCACCATCCGCTCGACCATTTCGCCGGCAGCCTTCTCCGTAAAGGTCACGAGCAATATCTGGTCCGACGCGGCCGCGCCCGTCTCTATGGCATACGCCGCACGGCGACTGATGACGCGCGTCTTGCCCGAGCCCGCGCCGGCGATGATCGCCAACGGACCCGAAGTCGCCATCACCGCCTCGCGCTGGGAGGGGTTCAGGTCTTCGAGGAGTCGATCGGGCTGGGGCGCTGCGGTCAAGTGATGGGCCTCGGGAAAACGTGGACCTCCGACGAGAGGCTCACCGGAGAGTACCAGCAGGTCGTTCATTCCGGCTTATGTCCCCGATTCGGCGCGGGGAGCGGCGGCGGGAGTGGGCGCGGGAGTGGGCGCGGTTAGCGGCGCGGGAGTGGGCGCGGCAACGGG
>OCZT010003754.1_pt1 | contig 15498 bp, 16 predicted proteins | sample 1539031 | NCBI WGS metagenome assembly OCZT01 (sample SAMEA3539308, study PRJEB22396) | soil metagenome | biome: tundra; feature: field; material: soil | place: USA | collected 2010-05 | depth 0.15 m | reverse complement strand
CACCCGCCGATGGGACCGTAGAGGCGAATGATCGCCACCCTACCGGGCCGAAGCCGCGACCGACCGCCGATCATTGTGCGGAGGGACGCCGAAAGCGAGCCTCTCATGAAGCAATCGTGACGGCTGCCGTCAGCCGCGGGTCTCGCGAGGGTGGAGGGCCCGAAGGGCGGGACGCTACCGTTGCGCCACAATGATCCGGTGGGCGGCCGATTCCGGCAACGACACGGCAGCAGGAGATCAGGCATGACCGACGTCGTTACGTTTGGGGAGGCGATGATCCGGCTCTCCGCGCCCGTGGGGCGCCGGCTCGAGCAGGCGACTTCCCTCGACCTCGCCGTCGGAGGCGCGGAGCTCAACGTGGCTGCCGGCCTGGCGCGACTCGGGCTGTCGAGCGCCTGGGTCTCCTGTCTGCCCGACAACGCGCTCGGCCGGATCGTCCGCAACAAGGCGCGCGAATTCGGTGTTGACGTGTCCAGCGTGGCGTGGGACAGGACCGGCCGGATGGGCCTCTATTTCGTGGAGTACGGCGCGTCGCCGCGGCCGAGCAGCGTCCTCTACGACCGCGGCAATTCTGCGATCGCCGAACTGCGAGACGTGCACTTCGACTGGAAGGCGATTCTTACCGGCTGCCGCGCCTACCACACCACGGGGATAACGGCCGCCCTAAGCGACCGCGCCGCGTCCGAGGTGGCAAAAGGCCTTTCCGCGGCACGCGCGGCGGGGCTCCTGACCAGCTACGACCTCAACTACCGGGCGCGGCTGTGGCGTCCGGAGCGTGCCCGCCAGGTCCAGGAGCCGCTCATGAGTCTGGTCGACGTCCTCATCACGACCGAGGAAGACACGAAGACCGTCCTCGGGATCGAAGGCACCGACTACCGGGAAGTGGCTCGCCGGCTCGCCGACAAGTACGGGTTCAAGGTGGTGGCGATCACGCTGCGGGGCGACACGTCTGTGCTGCGGAACACCTGGACGTCGATCGCCTACGCCGGCGGGGTGTTCTTCGACGACCGAACGTACGAGATCGAGCTGTTCGATCGAATCGGCGGGGGCGACGCCTTTGCGGATGGATTCCTGCATGGCCTGCTCACCGGCGACGTCGCGACCGGTGTCCGGCGCGGAAACGCGTTCAGCGCGCTGAAGCAAACCTCATGGGGCGACCTGAACTACGCCACTCGCGACGAGGTGGACTCGTTGGTTCGAGGCGGCGGAACGAGGATCGTTCGCTAGCCGCCCCAGTGGCGGACACGTGGAGCGGTCAGCCTCCGGTCGGCTCCGGGTTTGAGGTGCCTACGACGGGGTCGGAGGCCGGCTTGTCGATGCCCAGACTCGTCGGCCACCAGTTCCAGCGACCCAGGAGCACCACCACGGAAGGCACCAGGAGCGAGCGGACGAAGAACGTGTCCATGAGCACGCCGGCCGCGATGCCGTATCCGATCTGCTGGATCTGCTCGGCGCCAGCCGTCCCGCCCACCGCAATCGCGAGAACGGCGAAGCTGCCACCCAGGATCACGCCGGCTGTAGTGACCGTGCTCCCGGTTCTACCGATCGCCTTTGCCACTGCGTCACGCAAGGGAAGGTGGTGGGCCTCCTCTCGAATGCGGCTCATGACCAGGATGTTGTAGTCGGACCCGAGCGCCATGAGGAACACGAACATCAGGAACGGCAGCACGAAGTTGAGACCTGCCTGCCCCCCGAGATGCACGAAGATGATCCCGGTCAAGCCCAGGGCGCCCAGATAGGACACGACGACGCTCGCCACCAGGTACAGCGGCGCGATCGCGCTCCGCATGACCACCGCCAGCAGGATGGCGATCAGGATCGCCACGATGGGGATGATCCGCTGCAGGTCCGAAGCCGAGATCGCGCGGATGTCGTAGGAGAACTCCAAGTTGCCGAGCAGCCCGGTCGCGGTCGCACCGGCCGATGCACCGACGGCGTTGACTTCGTCGCGCAAACCCGGGACGGTGTCGAGCGCTGCCGGGCTCGACGAATCGCCGCCGCCTACCTCGGCCGAATACTCGACCGTGAGACCGTCGGGGCTGATCAGCTGTCCTTCGGCCCTGTAGGCGTTGTACTGATCCTTGGGCACGGCCGATGTCGTTGACACGGGCGGGAGGCTGAGGGGCGGCCCGAGAGCCGTGTGGAGCTGGGTCAGTTGGTCGGTCGTGAGCGGGATGCCGTTCGGATTGAGCGGCCCTACGACGCTCTTGAATTGAGGCAACGCGCTGAGCCCGGCCTGAGCCGTCGCAAGCTTGGCGGGGTCTTCCCACACTGGCCGGGCGAACTGGAACAGAACCAGCGTCCGCACGACCTTAGAGGACGGGAAGTGGGCGTTGAGCGCATCGGCCCCCGCCGCCGAATCGGTGCCCTTGGCGCTGGCGGCCACGGTGCCGAAGCCGGATGTGCCGGTGACCAGCAGCGTGGAGGCCATTCCGCCGAACAAAATGGCGCCGAGGATGAGGGTCAGGGCGGGGCGACGCGTGGCGATGATGCCTACGCGGTCCCAGAACCCGACCCGCTGGACTTTACGGTGGACGACGTCGCTCGGCCAGAAGACCCACCGGCCGAAGAGGGCCAGCAGCGCCGGAAGCAGGGTGAGCCCCGCCCCCAGCATCAGGGCGATGCCGATCGCGAGCGCCGGACCCATGCTCTGGTACAGCCCGAACTCGGCCAGAGCGACACTGGACAGAGCCGCGATGACGGTGAACGCCGAGAACGTGATCGACTCGCCGACCCGAGTGACCGAGCGGATGACGGCGTCAGGACCGGATAACCCATGGCGCAGCTCTTCGCGAACCCGGAAGACGAGGAAGACGCCGTAGTCCGTGCCCGCACCCAGGATCAGGACGATGAGCATGAACTCGGTTATCGAGGAGACCTGTATTCCCGCGCTGGCTGCTTGGGCGATGACCGGCCCCGAAAGCACGAGCACGATCACGGCCGGAATGAGCGTCACGAAGGGTGCGAGCAACGCCCGGTAGGCAAGCACGAGCAGCACGATGATGAAGAGCAGCGAGAAGGTCTGGGTCCGATCCTGTGAAGCTCCGGACGCACTGGCGTTGTCGACCAGGTCGGGGATTTCGCCGGTCAGATGAGTCTGGAGTCCGGCCGGGGCTGCCTTGGTGGCGGCACTGCGAATGGCGGCCACGAGATCGACGGGCCCGCCGCCGCCGGTGAACTGCGCGACCTGCGCCTCGATGAGGATCTGGCGGGCCGCGCCGTCGCCCGAGATGCCCAGGTCCACCACCACCTTGACCGTGTCGAGCGTCTTGATCCGACTCTCCAGGGCGTCGATGGCCGTGTTGTCGGCGGGAGTCAGACCTCCGTCGCGTACGGCGATGAGATTTGCCGTCCCGAGACTGACGTCGATGAAGGGCGACGCCATGTTGGACGCCTTGATGCTGGCCACGTTGGCCGGCAGGAAGCCGCTCGTCGTGTCCTTGGCGACACTGTTCAGGGAAGGCAGAGTCTTGACGGCGACGATGGTGATGACTATCCATGCCACCACGATCAGGAAGCGGAAGCGGACGCTCGCGACGCCGATCAGGGCAAAGATCCGGTTCATGGCTTCCTCTCTCTTGGCGCTCGCTGCTCGCGGTTAGGAGAGGTTCGCACCCATGGCGATTCGGACCCGATTCCGGAGCGGCCGATTGCGCGGTGCGAGTCGCGGGTCAGCGGGCCACGTCGCGACGACGCATGCCCCAGCCGCCGAGCAGCAGGCCGCCGGCCGCTATGACGAGGCATGCGGCTACGCCACTGGCGTCCCAGTTGCCCACCATCGGCTGGCCCATGTGCGCAGTGAGAGCGAGCTGATGCACCCAGTCCGGCAGGTTGAGGGCCGGCACGATGAAATCGACAAGGTACGTAGCGACCACGACCAGGGCCGCTGCCTCGGCGGCGATTGACGTCCGGAACAGGCCGCCGACGGCGAAGCCCACTCCGGCCAGCGCCGCGGCATATAGTCCCAGCGTGATCGTCCCCGCCATCGGCGTGAGTGCGTCACTCCCGGCTCCGAGCGCGCCGATCCCGATGGCGACTCCCATGATCGCCGTCATCACCGCGATCGCGCCGTATACCCCCAGGCCGCCGGAGACAGCCCACCGGCTTCGGGCGAGCGGCGTGGTGAGCAGCATCTCGAGCCTGCCGGACGTTTCGTCGGAGGCCCAGCCGGCGACGAGAGTTACGGCCGCAAAGCCCACGACGATGAACGCCAGCGAGATCAGCAGCTGCAGCAAACCGCCGGCGGTGGCGATATTGAAGTTCGGGAAGATCCGGTCGAAAGTGCTGGCCAGATCGGGCGACTTGTTGAACTCGTCGACCAGCGAGCGGCTTGCCCCTGCCATCACGAGTCCGAAGACGCCGAGGCCGATGGCCCACGCCATAGCCACAGGAAGGCGTTCGCTGAAGGCGCGACCCACCGGACTGCCCAACCCTCGCAACGCGCGAGGTGCGCTCGGCGTCCCCAACGAGGTCGAGGCGCCCAGGTCGCGCCGTACGAAGGCCTCGAGTCCAACGGCTAGCAGCAGGAACGCGACGACCGCCGTAAACACCAGCGAGGCCCAGTCGTATTGACCTCCGAGCGGAACGTGGTTGGCGGTCCAGGCCCACGGGGTCAGGTCGGCCGGAATGCGGAATGCGGGCACGGTGGCGCTGTAGCCGTTCAGGATCCAGCCGGCGAAGAGAGCCGCGCCGGCGATCCCCGCGGCCGCGCCCCGGCCTATGAACGGCGAGAGAACCAGAGCAAGGCCGCCGAACACGAGCGCCACCAGCCCGATCCACAGGGCGAAGCCGATTGCCGCCTGCGGCGGAATCGCGTCGCCGGGCACCTTGCCGAATATCGCAGCTGTCAGCCACCCGGCGAATGCCAGGATCGCCAGCACGAGCGCCATCACGGTCAAATGCGCGGCGAGCTTCTCGAAGGCGATGCGGCGCTTGCCGAAGGGCGACGTCGCCACGAACTCCAGGCTGCCCTTCTGAGCTTCGCCGGCGAGCGTAGACGAGAGAGCCAGGATCGACCACAGGGACGCACTGATTACGAAGATCGGCCCGTACTTCCACGACACGTAGCCGCCCAGCGTTCCGACGTTGATCGGCTTTCCGGCGACTCCCGACGCCACGGAGCCCAGGTCGTTGGCCAGGCGCACGATATCGTCCCGAGCGGCCTGCGTCGAGAGAAGGTTGGGAATGGCGGCCCCAACGACGAACATGACGCCGCCGAGAAGTCCGGCCATGATCAGGAAGGCGAGACGGGAGTCGCGCATCGTCTTGGCATAGATGCTCCCGAGGCCGTAGACGCGGCTCCACGGACGAGTTTCCGGCGCGGGCCGGCGGGACTGCGCCGAGGGGGCATCGGCCGTCATGATCGGCTCGCCTCCGGGGCCGGCTGGCTGTACTGCGCCAGGAACGTCTCTTCGAGGCTGGGTTCACGGGAGACGAAATCGGCGAGCTCGTAGCGGGACGCCGCTTTGACGACGGGGGCAATCGGCCCGGTCACGTGCATGCGCAGGACGTGATCCTCGGCTACGACGCTGCTGACGCCCGGGATCTTCTCGAACTCCGCCGCGGGCACGGGGCCGGTGAAACGCAGCTCGACCTGGTGCGCGGCCAGGTCGCGCAGGGCATCGACCCTGTCGACCATCACGATCCGTCCGTCCCGGATGATCGCCACTCGGTCGCAAGCCTTCTCCGCCTCGGAGAGGACGTGACTCGAGAGGAATACCGTACGGCCGTCGGCGACGGCTTCGCGCACGACGGCAAAGAAAGTCTGCTGCACGAGGGGATCGAGACCGGACGTCGGTTCGTCGAGGACCAGCAGCTCGGGCTTGTGCTGCAGTGCGGCGACCAGACCGACTTTCTGCTTGTTGCCCTTCGAGTATTCCTTGAACTTGCGCGATGGATCGAGGTCGAAGCGCTCGATCAGACTCGCCTGGTATTCGCGGTCGACACCGCCGCGCAGATTGCCGAAGTACTCGAGGGTGTCGCCGCCGGTGAGCTTGTCGTACAGGGTGAACTCGCCCGGCAGGTAGCCGATCCGCCTGTGGATCGCGACCGGATCGACGGTCGATTCGATGCCGAAGACGAACGCCTTGCCGCCGGTCGGCCTGATGAGGTCGAGCAGGACACGGATCGTGGTCGTCTTGCCGGCGCCATTGGGACCCAGGAAGCCGAAAACCTCTCCCTGCTGGACCTCGAGGTCGACGTCGACGATGCCGCGGTGGGAACCGTACGACTTGGTCAGCTTCTCGGTCTTGATGATGGCGACCACTGGTGCTCCTTTGGGAACTGGGTCAGTCGAACCAGAAGTGCAGGACCTTCTCGTCCGCCGGCGGCCACGACTCGGCCGGAAGCCCGAGGATCCGCTCGAAGGCCTCCGAATAGGCCGCGATGGTGAACTCGACCTCTTCGAACGAAATCGCCCCGGCCCGGCGAGCCAGGAGCAACTGGCCGGCTGCGTCGTTGAGCCCAAGGACCAGGGCCACGAAGACACTGGCCGTGTGTTCCGGGGAGCGGCAGGAGAACGCATTCTCGGTCACGCGCTGCCGCACGATCGCCGCCAGCAGCGGCGTCAACCTGGCCTGGACCCCGCGCCGGAGCCGATCCCGGACGACAGCGTTGCCGTCCGAGAACCAGACCCGGACGAGCTCGATCATCAGGTCGGTTCGTTCTCCCTTCCATTGGGCGATCTCGGCGAACAGACCCGTGAGTTTGTCGAGGGCCGGCTGGTCGGGATCGTTCACCGTCGCCCGCGCCGTGGCTGTCGCTGCCTCGACCATTCGATCCACGACGGCAGCGAGCAGCGCTTCCTTCGAGTCGAAGTAGTGGTAGAAGGCGCCCTTGGACGCGTCCAGCTCGCCGAGAATCACCTCGATGCTCATCTGCTCGTAGCCCTTCGTCTGGATCAGGCGCTGGGCGACGTCGACGAAGGCGTCCCGCCTCAGGGCATGAGCTGCTGGATCGAGCGTGCGACCAATAACAGACCGACGGTCGGTCTGATAATAGCCCCGTGCCGACGGCGGAGTCAACGGCTCAAGGGAGGCCCCGCCGGTGCGGCAGCACCGCCGCGCATGCGGTGCAGGTGATCGATGACGGCCTACGGTCAGGAAGGTCGCCCAGGAGAAACGACCCGGACCGCCTGACGAGCGGATCCAATGGCACCCGGGCGCCTCGCCACTCAGGATGCCCGGCGGCGGTTCTGGCCGAAAACCCAAAGGCCTGCGAGGATCTGCAGTATGTGGACACTCGGCACGCCTGCAATCGAACTGGTGATCCGCGCCCTGCTCGTCTACTTCTTGTTCTTTGCCGCCCTGCGGTTGTTCGGGAAGCGCGAGATCGGCCAGTTCACGCTGTTCGATCTCGCTCTCGTCCTGCTAGTCGCGAACGCCCTCCAGCCGGCCGTAACCGGGCCGGACGACTCGATCACTGGCGGGGCGATCGTGATCGTGACGCTCTTCGCTATCGACCGAGGGGTCGCCTTCGCGCGCGTACGCAGCAAGCTTGTCCGCCGCATCCTCGAGTTCGGGCCGACCGTGGTTGGGCGCAACGGCGCCTGGCTTCTGCCGGTTCTCGCTCGACAGGGCCTGGACCTGGTCGACGTGGAGGCCGCGCTCCGCGAGCACGGCCTCGACGACGTCAAGGAGATGAAGCTCGCGACTCTCGAGGCGGACGGTTCAATCAGCATCGTGGGATACGACGGCGGCAAAACCGCTGGGGGCCGGCGACGGCGGGTCCGTTCACGCCGGCCGATCTAGCCGGGGCCTGCCCGGCGGTTCCGGCGGCCGGTAGAGTACGGTGATGGCCTCCTCGGTCCGCGCATTCGTCCTGCACCACACGCGCCTCCGCCCCGTGCCCGGTCTCGAGGAGATCCGCATCCATTTGGCCGACGAGGTGGTGCCTCTGTGGCACGCCGTCCAGATCGAGACGTCCGATCCGGACCCCGCGCTTCCCTACTGGGCCTTCGCTTGGGGCGGCGGGCTTGCGATCGGCCGGTACCTGCGGGAGCATCCGGAGGCGGTGGCTGGTCGGCGGGTGTTCGACCTGGCATCCGGCTCCGGGCTGTGCGCGATAGCGTCGATGCATGCCGGCGCGGCAGGGGCGACCGGTGTCGATATCGACGCCTTCGCCGCCGCGGCGATCGAAATCAACGCCCGAGCCAACGGCCGCCGGGTGACGGTCCTGAAGCGCGACGTCCTCGACGAAGAGCCGCCCGACTTCGACGTCGTCCTGGCCGGCGACTGCTGGTACGAAGCCCGACTGGCCGAGCGCGTCCTGCCGTGGCTTCAGCGGTGTCGGGACCGCGGGATCGAAGTCCTGGTCGGCGACCCCGGCCGCCGCTACCTGCCCGCCGACGAGCTGGTCGAGCTCGCCTCGTACGAAGTCCGCACAACGACCGAGCTCGAGGACCTCGAGCTCAAGCAGGGCCGGGTATATGCCTTGCGCCCGGCCGGCGACACGAGGTAGCGTCGAGCCGCGAGGCAGTGCCCGATCAGCAGGTCACGTGCAGGATTGCGTAGACATCGGCGGGGTCGATGTCGGCGAGCAGGCGGCATGCCTCGCTGGTCGGAAGCGCCTCGATTGCGATCCCCCGTCGCTGCGCCTCCTCGCCCACTTCAGCGGCGATGGGAAGTTGGCCGCGAGCGCCGGTGCCGATGATGAGCCGCTTGCCGCCCCATGGGATCTGCTCGGCGGCGGACAGCGGCGTGTGACGGGACCGGCCTTTCAACGCCTTCGAAGGGCCCTTGTCCCGCTTGCGAATCTCTCCGCCCTCGATAACGACGTCGCGGTGGTAGCGCTCACCCTCGATCTTGAGTTCTCCGAACGCAACCAGCTCAACCTTCACCCATGCATTTTCCCACCGCCGGGCCGGGTTGCCGGCGCACAGTCGGGCGGGCTGCGTCAGTCGGGACGTCCCGGTGAACGGCCGGCCCCGGCGCCCGAGCAAGACCGCTTGTCGTTACGGTTTGGCCGGTGGCAACCCGATCGCAGCCCGAAGGGCGTTGGCGCTGGTCAGCAGTTCGGTCGCAGCAGGCGTGAGTTCGGCATATGCGGCCAGGAAGGCCGACCCGTCATTCGCGTTCACCATCTTCGCCACGATCGCGTCTATCTTGTCCATCACCGTCTCGACGGCGTCGGCCTTGGACTGTGCCGGACCCCAGTTGACGGCCTTCATTTCCGCGACAACCTGGTCGTAGACGGCCAGGCAATCCTTGGCGGCTATCTTTCCCTTCGCAAGTTCGCCATTGGCGGCAGCCTTGTCTTTCTCGCACTGAGTGAGCGCCGCGCTCCCTTTATCCGAGATGGCGACGTACTGGGTCGCCAAAGCCGCCAGGACAGCCGACGGGTCCGGCGTTGGCGTCGGGGTGGGCGTTGGGGTCGCGCTGACCGAGGACGTCTGACTGGACGCACTCGCCCCGGCAGACGAAGCTGTCGCGGAGCCGCCGCCGCAGCCGGCCACGATCAGAACCGCCACGGCCAAAGTCGCGAGATGTTTGGTGCCGGCCATTACCGCTCCCCTTCGTGCACGCAGATGACGGACGCGCCGACAATGGTATGCCTTCGCAGGGATGGGGGCGACCAGCGAGCTGAACGCGTCGGCCCGCGGCCATGTGTTCTCGGTCCATACCGACGGGCCTTGGCCGGAGGGCGACCTGACGGTCGTGTCGATGATCCAGCACGATGTCACGACCGAGTACCGGGTAGTCGGCGCCGCGGCCCCGGCAGGAGTCGTTGACCTCGAGCCGGGGCTGGAAGACGCCTACGTCTGGTTGATGCGATCGGGCCGCCAGGCAGCCGTGGCCGCGGCCTGAGGCTTGAGGCGAGCGGCGCCGCCGGGCCCCGGATAGACCGGGGCCGTTTCAGCTGCGCGCCGCACAGGGCTCAGTACGTCCTGGCTTCCGATTCCTCGACGATCCAGACCTGAGGCGGCCCCTCGACACCACCGCGAGCCATCGCCGCGGGCAGCGACGGGTCCTGCGAGAAGGCTCGGGCGCCTTCGACTGTCGCGAATTCGTTCACGATGACGATCGTGTTCGGGTCGGCCACGTCGCGGCTGATTGAGTGGCCGGTCGCTCCGTTCTGCCGGCGGACGGCCTCGTGCTCGTTGAATACAGGGAGCCAGCGGTCGTAGTCGGCCACGTGGTGCTGAACGATCACCTTAGTCATAGCGGGACGCTTCCTTCTCCTTCGACCGCGCCTTCTGGCCGGTCCGGGGCTGACTATATAGTTAGACGGTTTATTGTCAACGCCTGTATCATTCCGGTCATGCCGAAGATCCAGATGCCCGACGACTTCTACCAGCTGACTCCCGACGCGAACGTCCTGGCGACCGAAGGGGCGATGAACACCATTCGAACGGCCGACATGCTTTTCGACCGGATCGGACGGCTCCTCCGTCCGCTCGGTGTCAGCGCGGCAGGCGGTCTCGTGCTCGGGATCCTCCGTGACCACGGGCCGATGTCTCCTTCGGAGCTCGGTGAACGGTTGATCGTCTCCCGCGCTGCTGTCACCGGCCTCCTGGACTCGCTCGAGCGGCGGGGATTCGTCAGCCGTTCCGCGAACCCTGCCGACCGTCGGAGCCTGCTGGTCGAGATCACGCCGCCCGGGCTCACCGTGGTCCAGGAGCTCCGGACGATCGTCCATCGCAACGAGAAGAACTGGCTGGGTGCCCTCTCCGACGCGGAGCTGCGCACCTACATCGACCTGCTACACAGGATCCAGGACCGCCTCGCCGCGCTCTAGCGATCAAAGTCACCTGCGAGGTGGGTCGATCGCCGGCCGGCCGAGTGTGTCGCCCGGCGGCGGTTCGGAGCGCCCACCGAACCAGGCCCGTGTGACGACCTTGACGTTGCCGGGCATCTGCGACCATCGGCGGCGTGAACGCTTCAGCGGCCGCCGGCGCCGGCGCCGACCGACCCTACGACCCCAGCGCAGCACGCACCGTTGAGCGAACTTACCTTGTGCTGACGCTGCTCACGACACTGGCGGCGTCGTTCATCTGGGGCATCAACACCCTGTTCCTGCTGGACGCTGGGCTCAACAACGCCGAGGCGTTCGCGGCCAACGCCTTCTTCGCCGCCGGACAGGTCCTCTTCGAGGTACCCACCGGAGTGGTTGCCGACACGCGCGGCCGCCAGCTTTCGTTCCTCCTGGGTGCCGCCACGCTGCTCGTTTCGACGCTGCTCTATCTGGTGATGTGGCAGATCCACGCCGCGTTGTGGGGTTGGGCCGTGGCGTCGGTCCTCCTCGGTCTGGGCTTCACGTTCTTCTCCGGCGCGACCGAGGCCTGGCTGGTCGACGCACTCAATGCGACCGGCTTCACCGGCGAACTCGAGTCGGTCTTCGGCCGGGCGCAGAGCGTCAGCGGCGTGGCGATGCTGATCGGTTCGGTCTCGGGCGGAGTCATCGCCCAGGAGACGAACCTCGGAGTGCCGTACGTAGCTCGCGCGGCAATGCTCGGGGTGACCCTCGTGGTCGCGTTCGTTTTCATGCACGACATAGGTTTCACCCCGCGACACGGAGCCAGCGTCGTCACCGACGTGCGAACCGTGCTGCGTGGCTCGATCGACGGCGGGCTGCGGAACCCGCCGGTGCGCTGGCTCATGTTCGCTGCCCCGTTCAGCGCCGGAGTCGGCTTCTACACCTTCTATGCTCTCCAGCCATATCTGCTCCAGCTATACGGCGACAAGAGCGCATACGGCATCGCCGGCCTGGCGGCGGCCATGATCGCCGGGGCGCAGATCGTCGGGGGTCTCATCGTTCCGCGCGTTCGAAGGTTGTTCGCCAGGCGTACGGACGCGCTCCTGCTGGGCGGCGGGCTCGGTCTGATCGGGCTGGCGCTGGTCGGCCTGACCCACAACTTCGCGCTGGCGCTCGTTCTGGTGGCGGCCCAATCGCTCGTCTTCGCGCTCCAGATGCCGTTCCGCCAGGCCTTCATGAACGGATTGATTCCGTCGAGCGAGCGGGCGACTGTGCTGTCGTTCGATTCCCTGATGGGCTCGACCGGCGGCATCGTGGCGCCACCGATCCTCGGCAGAACGGCCGACGTCTACGGTTATCCCGCCTCGTATGTCGTGGCCGCGAGCATTGGGACGCTGGCCCTGCCGTTCGTCTTCCTGGCCAGGCACGAGCACGCAGTCTCGGATCCGATCAGCGCCGTTGTCGGAGAATCGTCGGATGGCTAGCGCATTGAGCCTGAGCGAATCACGGTTGGGGTCGCCTCGAGGGGAACCTAGTTGTAGTCGTGGTTCGAGGTCGCCGCGCGCCGGGCATCTCCGATCGCACCGAGCCGGACCCTCAGCCCCATCTGGCTGAGCATCTGCTGCATCGGCGGTCCCATGTGCCCGGCCACGACCGCGTTGACGCCGTGCTCGGCCAGGAAACGGGCGATGCGAGCGTGATGGCCGCCTTCGGTGTCCCGGTCGTGCAGGCTGTCCCAGCCGACCTCGAACTCCTGCCAGCTGGCGATCGTTCCGCCGACCACTGTGGCGACGGCAACTCGATTCGCTCGACCCCAACCACCAGCCACTTGCCCGTCGACCGTCACCGGGATGCAAACCACCATCTGTGCGCCTCCACTTCTTCTGCCACCCACGATACGCCCGCTGGTGGAAAAGGAGCTCCGCTGGCGCAGCACCTGATTGGCCTCACCGTTCCATGGCGGCTCGGTGGCCTGAGAGGCAGCGAGTACTCGACCCGGATCCTCAATCGTTCGATCGAAGTCGGCGACACGGCGGTCAGGACACTTGGCCTGGTGTGGCTGGCCGTCGCGATCGCCTTCGTAGTAGTCGGGGTGATGGTCTGGCGTGGCCACCCTTGGGCCCGTCGAACGACGATCGCCCTGCTCCTGGGCTCTGCTCTTGTCTGCACAATCGACCTGCCCGCTTCGGTGATTGGGCTGGCCATCGATGTCGTCCTGGTCGTGCTTCTAGCGGTCGCGCCGGACAGGCTGATCGTTCGAGCCGACGGCCGGGCCGACGGCTAAGGTCCTCACGCGTTGGCGGTGGCCGCCTCGAACGTCGCCGAACCATCGCTTGTGCCTAGACGCCCAACGAAGCCGCCACGGTAGCCGCAATAGGGCCCCTCGTGGAGGGCGAGCCTAGGGCGACTCTACGGCTGCCGGCTCTATGCGCGCCCGCGGTATCGGTGGCCCGACCAGTCGAGCGAACTCATCGCGGATGACTTCGTAGCACTCACAGGTTGCGCCCTCGAGCCCGGCCCGATCGACGATCTCGACGAAGCCTCGGCGGTAGACGATCAAGCCTTGCTGGCACAGGCGAGATACAACGGCTGACAAGGTCTGACGTCGCACCCCAAGCATGAATGCCAGAAATTCATGGGTCATGGTGAGTTCGTCTTGTGGCACACGGTCGTCCATCTCGAGCAGCCATCGAGCAGCCCTAGCCTCCACGGCGTGAAAGCGCTCGCAGCCGATGATCTGGGCGCGAATCTCCAGAACGGCTTGGGTGTACCCGTGCAGGACGGTGAGCAACGGCGCATTCCGGGCGACTTCGGCCCGGAACTCCGCAGCCCTCATGCGCAGGAACGTTCCCGGCGCCTGGCAGATCACCTCCATCGGAAAGGTGACACCGCCCAGATAGACAGCGAGGCCCACCATGCCGTCACTGCCGACGAGGTTGACTGACACGGCCGAGCCGTTCCGCATCTGCTGGATCACAGACAGAACGCCGGTCTCCGGGAAGTAGACGTGCCGGATCGGCTTGTCCGGCGCCATAACTCCGGCGTGAAGCTCCAGCTCAACCGACTCGAGGCCTTCCCGCAACTGCGCTTCGGCAGCCGGGTCGGCGGTGCGTAGCGCCGCGAGGAGACGGTTTCGGGCCGGGAGCAAGTCCCCCATGCTTGCGATCCTTTCCGCGCCACAGACCACGTGACCTCACGGCCACCATCGCGATCGCTAGATTGTCGCGCCCCTCGGGCCCTTCAACAAGAGTGTCGCCCAGCAGGCGGACTCGCGAATAGCCGATGGGCAGCCTTTCGACACAACTGGCTAAGCACTGGTGTTGTCGGCAAGAAGTCGGTTGGCCGCAGATAGGCCTTTCGAACCGAGTTGGGCCGTGGGATTGGCGCTCGTCCGCCGCAAACGGATCGACCGCCCCACAGAAAGGGACCGACCTTGCCATCCACCAGAAAGACCGCAGCCATCGTTGGGCTGCTGTTCCTGACTCAGACCGTTGCCTTCATCATCGCTGAACAACTCATCGGGGCGGTTCTGAAGCGCCCGAACTACTTGACCGGTATATCCGGAGACGCCAACGCCCTGGCCCTCGGCGGGCTACTTGCGGGCGTCTCGGGTGTCGCGGTCGTGGGCATCTCAGTCCTCTTGTTTCCGCTCCTAAAGCGCACCAGCGAACCGCTGGCCCTCGGATACGTCTGTGAGCGAGTGATCGAACTCGTCCTGCAGGTTCTCTTCTTCATGGTGGCTCCGCTCCTCATGATCGCGATCGGTAGCGGATTGCGCGACGGCACAGTCGATGCATCTTCGTCGCAATCGCTGGGCTCGGTGCTCAAGGGGCTACACGACGTGGCGATCGTGGTCCTGTATCTGGTCACGAGTGTGGGCGGAACGATATTGGCAGTCTTGCTGCTTCGATCACACCTGGTCCCGCGCCCGCTCGCACTCCTCGCGCTCATCGGCTATCCGATGCTGTTCGCAGGTTGCGTCCTGGACATGTTCGGTGCGACCGATGTGACACAGGGCTCCGGGCTGCTGGCCGTTGCCCCAGGCGGACTCTTCGAGTTGATCCTCCCGATCTGGCTCCTGGCCAAGGGATTCAGCCATCCGGTGATGGCGGAAGAGAAGTCCCTGGACCCGACCGCTCGCGTGCCCATCAAGGCCTCAGGTCAGGCCACCACCAGGCCGTAGGGTGGCGACCCGCCGATCTCAGGATCACGCGGCCGGGGGCACATTACCGCCGCCACTGGTCCCGATGCAGTCGGAACCCGCCATAGCTGGAGCGAACACAATGAAGGCAATGGTTCAAGACAAGTACGGCTCAGCCGAGGTCGTGGAACTCAGGGACATCGACAAGCCCCAGGTCGGCGACAAGGAGGTGCTGGTTCGCGTTCGGGCCGCTGGCGTCAACCTGGCCGACTGGGCTGTGATGAGCGGCCTGCCGTACATCGCTCGCCCGGTGTACGGGCTGCGCAAGCCCAAGAACGGTGTTCGCGGGACTGATGTGGCGGGGGAGGTCGAGGCGGTAGGTGCTGGCGTGACGCGGCTTCGGCCCGGTGACGAGGTCTTTGGTTGGTGCGACGGCTCGTTTGCCGACTATGCGGCCGCCTCCGAAAACGCGCTGGCACCGAAGCCGGCCAACCTCACCTTCGAACAGGCTGCGTCTGTTCCCATGGCCGGCCTCGTCGCCCTTCAGGCGGTTCGCGATCACGGCAAGGTTCACGCCGGGCAGAAGGTCCTGATCAACGGGGCGTCGGGTGGCATCGGCACCTTTGCGGTGCAGATCGCCAAGTCATTCGGCGCGGAGGTCACCG
>OCZT010003753.1_pt1 | contig 15499 bp, 30 predicted proteins | sample 1539031 | NCBI WGS metagenome assembly OCZT01 (sample SAMEA3539308, study PRJEB22396) | soil metagenome | biome: tundra; feature: field; material: soil | place: USA | collected 2010-05 | depth 0.15 m | reverse complement strand
TTGGCGTGACTGGAGTTCAGACGTGTGCTCTTCCGATCTGGGTGACGTTTGTTCCAGAGCGGGTCTTTGGTGGTTATTTTTTCGATTATTTCTTGTAGGTTGTAAAGTTCAATCCACCACTCGACGCTACCGGGAATGTACAGTTGCAAGTGGTCTTCTATTTCGTCCAGCAATTGCATCACTCTGAACTGTTGCTGCGTCATGACTAAAAACGTTATCTTTTTCTGTTACCAAGCTGTGGCGGTATCGTTTGGATTGAAAATTCTAGGTACTCATCACATTCTCTAAATTGTAACAAAAACATTTGCGAGTCGCCTAAAATGTGGTCGTGCGCTTCCATTAAAAACAATTCAAATGCTGCGCGTATTACTTTCAAGTTGCTGTGTACCATGCTCATTTGCATTAAAGTGTACCTTTCCTTTTTCTTGCATGCGCGCGCGCGCGCCTTGCGTTTAAGTCTCGGTTTTGTTTCAAAAATGCCGCTATTCGTTTCGGGTGTTCTCCAATAAAATACGATTGATTTAGTTTGTTGATTTCTTCGCGCACAGTCATACCGTGTTTTGTGCGGCGTTTCTGGAACGGTCCTAGACGGTTTGCCATTTAACTACCTTTCGCCGTACTATCTCTCTCATGGTACGGATGGGCTTCTATCTTTCCGCATGCTTCGCATGGAAATGCTTTATCAACGGCGTACCTTCCGGCTTGTGCCTTTCGTCCCTTGTGCCGCACGTCGCCGCGAAAATTCATGCACCGGACATCTTCCGTTGAAATTCCATTCGGGCAGCAGCGGCATGGAATGTTTTTCATTGCGCCATTTTCCGTATGCGGTCAATTGACTCCAAATCTGCCGCGTCCCATCCGTATTTTTTGTCGTACAGCTTCAAGGCGTCGCGCAGAATGGCGCGGTAAAAATCGCGGGACATTATCGTGCTCGGCACACCATGCTCTGCGCGTGGGCGTCGCACGTCAAGGGTGAGAAGCTTTGTTAGGTGTGGTTTCATGTTTACTCTGTGTGTCCTATAGGTCCCAGCGTCCTCTAGGCGTGTGCTTGTCTCGTGCGCGCGCAGTTAATACTTCCTCTGTATGTATCGTTTCCCTTTTTTCGGAGTCGCTCTTTGCTATTTCAAGCAATTCCGTCAGAACGCTTGACCGTCCGGATTGAAACAACAAATCGCATATAGACAGAAATACTGCCGTTTCGGTTGGCATTGTTATACCAAGCGCTTTAGCATTTTGCTCTATGCAATTCACTATTCTCGCCGGTATCTTTTCGTTAAGTCTGTGCATTGTGTCCTCCTATTTCGACGTTGTATCACGCGCAGCCATGCGAGCATTTGAGAATATGTCTCGCGCTTGGCTGTCTGTGTTGGTGTAAAATCTTACTTCGTCAATTGTTTTGTATTTTTCTACGCATAAATCCGTCACGTTTCCGTCAAACTCGATTAAGCGGATTTCTACTCTGTAATTCATTGTGTGAATTTCTTAGAGCGCAATAACCTATACCTTGCATCACGCTCTGCACGCTGGAAAACTTCTGGTGGTATGTAGCATGCCGATTCATTGCCTAGCGGCGGGAGTGAAATTTCAAACTTGTTCGTGCAACTCATGCAAATATAATGTTCGCATGATTTCATGCTGTGCGGACAATTCCGCTTTTCCATCCTACCATCGCATAACGGGCATTTCATGTTTTTGGTTCCTTTCTCGTGATTGTTGCTAGTGAAATTTTTCCGATATTCAAGCGCGGTATTACTTCCTCGCCACGGTCAACTTTGCCGAAAAAATCGCACGACGCGTACCGCCCGCGAAGCCATTTTTCTATTACACAGTGAGCTAGACTTTCCTCTGTGTGTTCCGTGCAAGTACAGTAGTGATCTGCTACGCGATAAAAGCCGCTCCCTTGTATTGCTTCGTCCTCTGTATCGGATGCGAAAAACAAACTTGCGGCTTGTATGATTCGCTCGTGTCGCAACAGATTTGCACACGTCCTATAAATATCAGACCCTAGGCGCAATTCCCATGCAATGCGCTCGACCTGACGCATGTTATCAGCTAACTGCACGAACGCGTGGAAGTGCTTTGACGTTTGAGATGGAAACAGCCACACGCTCCTAACGTCAAGTTTTTTGCAAAGAAAAGCGGCACGCAATCGGCGGCGAAAGGATTCTAGCTTCTTTGCAGGTTCGCCGGAGCGACCGTCAATGTCAATTAGCAACTCATCATCCTTTGCAACGTACCAAGCTATCAATTTGGTTTTTCCAATTGCACAGAGGACCAGTCCACCATTGTTGCTAAAAGATAGTCTGTTAGAGCCTGCATCGCAAGCGCAACTGAACCGGCTGGTTCGTCGGCGAAGGTTGCTTCCACAAACGGCGCTATTTCGTTTACAATCACCTGTACTGTGTTCGGGTTATGTCTCGGCGCAATACCACGCAAAATGTTATCGCGGTTTGCAATTACAAAATCAATCTGCTTTTCCGAAAACTTATGCTTTAAGTTTTTTGCCACGTTTAACCCCTCGTGCATGTTTCATTTTCTTGCTCTTGCGTGCGCGACGTGTTCGCCATCCCTTTAGCGCCGCTCGGTGTCGTGCGGCCTTTGTATGCTTCCGTGCCGGTTTCTTCTTGCGTTGCTTTGTGGCCTTGCGCTCGGCGCGGTCCTCTGTTGATTCGTCTTCGCGCTCTAGTGCTTCCTCTGTCTCTGATTCGCTTGCCTTGCGTGGTGTGTCCAACTTGACGTGATACTTTGCAGCGACCCTTTCCAAGTATTTCATCACTGCAAAATCAAATCCAGTGGAATTTTTCGCTGACTCTGTTAGTGCGGTTTCCCAGTCATCGTCCCGCCAATCTGTTAGTAACTTGTTTTTCCAGAGGATTGTTGCGCTGTAACCTTCTGGCAATGCGTACTCTTTTTCCTTTAACGATTCGTATAGAATTGGCAATCCCTTTTTAACGCCGACACCGGACGGAAACTCTGCCTGTACTCTAAGCCACAACTTGCGAAGTTTTTTCGGCATTAGTATAAATCCTCGTCGCCAAAATCCCAGTAGTTATAATCCATATCTGCCGCTTCGTCCAATTCTTCTTCTGCCTCAACTTCGCGGCGCGGGCGGTCCGGTGCGCTGCTGCCAGAGGCGATGCTCTTATCGGGAGTGAAATAACTGTCATAAAGTCCAGATACACCACCTTGACGTGCAGGGACACGTGCGCGGCTCGGCATCTTAATACTTTGCCGTTTGTAGCGTGTTCCACCATGTGACCTGCTACGTTTCCACGTCATACCGGAAACGAAGCGACCCGTTGACGCATCTCTGTATATCGTGCGTTTCATCGCAGGTGTTCTTGCCATCTATCGCCTAGTGACTTGTCAAACTTTATAGGTTCGTATTGCGGCTCTTGTGAAATCGCTTGAGCGAATTTGTAATCCCAAGGACGCGCTGCAATTTCGGCAGTATCTGACGCTTGCCTAATGCGAATAGGGGCGTTGATTCTCGCATCTGCACACGGCAAAGAGGACTCTTGAATAAAGTTGATAGTTTCGATTTTCATGTTACTTTCTTTTTTCCGCGCCTATTCCCTCTACCGTGCCTTAGGCTGTGTTCCGTCAAACACCGTTGACACCGTTTCCATTTAACAGCCGGATACCTCAAACAGCGCAAGCATAGTCCCTTTTCTCGCGCTAAGATTCTCCGCAATCGTACCGGCATGCCACACTTCTTTTTCCATCCCGCTTGCCTGTTTTTCAGATATTGTTTTCGTCGCATTTCAAGATTTGTCGTGTGAGCCTTTAGCTGCCGGGTTTCTTCCCGTAGCTGACCTTTCTTCTCTGCCCGTTTATCCGCTGTACGGTGCTATGCCCCAGTCTCAACGGCGAAGTAGGTACGGGCGAAGCGACCTAAGCACGTCTGCCGCTCACACGTTCCACGCGTGGAAACTACGCCCGCTTGACTTCGACCTCGAACAACACAAGCGGCGATTCCTTGCCGGAGTCTTCTTCTCCGACACACGTTATCGTCACCAAGTCACCGGCGAACAAATCCCGGACCTCGGCGGCGTCCAGAGCCATTTGGAAACCTTTCAGTGCGCCAACGGACCACTTGCGACCCATCACCGGGCCGGATTGCACTGGCGAAACCAAGGAACCGTCAACTGTCATCGGCGCTTCGCTTTCGATCAGGTAGCAGGTTCCTTGTGCCGTTTGAAAGGCGCGAACTACACGCCCTTTGAGGATGCTGCCGTTTTTCCAAAACTTCGCGGACAGAATAGGGCCGCCCGCATCTGTTGACCTTCCTTTGAAAATTTTTGCCATTTCGTAATTCTCCTTTGTGTTGGCCTTGTCAATGCGCGCATCACGCGCAGACGCGGGCAGGTTCGCCCGCGTTTCGGCCTTACTTCTTGGCTGGCGGTTTCGCCGATGTCGGCGCGACCTTGCGGACGAAAAGGGTGTTCTTGTTCAAATCGTGCGTGACCCGGACAGAGTGACCCATTTTCATCAAGCGACGCTGCAACGCGTACCGTACGTGCTTTTTCAGTTCGTCCATCGGAATTGCCAAAGCCCCTCCTGCCGGACATCTGCCAAGCGCTTCAGCAATCGCGGAAGCGACATGTTGAAATTCCGTGTTTGTTACCTTCTGCGGAACGTCTGACTCCTTAACGAATGTTACCTGCCTAATTTGCATGTTTGTGACCTCCCAGTCACTAAGTAATTCTCGCCGTTTGCTTCTACCGTGTCAAGTTATTTGATTTTTAACACTAGCGAACAAATGGCGAACACTAAACCGAAACTGTAAAATACATTTTCTCGAAAGTTTCAGAAGTTGACCTGCATTTTCCAGACGCGCAGTAATACTCCCCAAAATGCTCAGTGCGAATTGACGGCGACGCGGGACCGCCACACCTAGGACAGCTAACCTTTTTCGACATTCCCGCTACCTGTTCCGGTTGCCGGAATAAGTGCTTCTGTTGTGGGTTCATTAGCGTTCTCTCCGGCTGGTACGGTACTATAAACATTTGATTCACCGTTTCCAGACCAGTGAAAAATTTCTCCGGGAATTATTTCGCCGCCATCTTTTCTCCGGTCCTCTGTCCTTCTCAGCATCATCACCGCATCACGCGCTTCCTCGCCGCATCGTTTCTGGATTCCGTCCAAATCTGACGGCTCTATAATGTTCCAGAAATAAAACTCTTTTGTGTTCGCTGTAATGTCTCTATGAACCATTGCGAACCGTTGAGTAATATAGGTTATGTCAAGCGCTTGATGACGGCCTGTAATTATTGATTCCCACAAAAACAACGGGCAAGAGTGGTTAGTACAGAGCATGTGAGCCTCATCTATCAGCATCATCATATTTCCGCGCTCGAAACACGCCCGCACAAAGTAATCAAAGTCTGGAAAAACGTACCTGTTCTTTTCTACATAGGAACCTGCACGTTTCACTCGGTATATAAGCCGAAATTGTGGCGCTCCGATCTGTAACGCAAACTTGTGCATATCGCCGTCTATGATGTCATCCGCGCCGCCAAGATAACCGGCATCTTGCGCTAGGATTTGGTACACAGCTGCACGCTCTTGCTTAGCGAAAATTTCAGCGGCAAGGTGTGTCTTACCGCTCCCGGTTGGCCCAATTATCCCGATGATATTATTTTGCACGCGTCACACGGTTACATCTGGCGGCTTTTCTTCACCGTCTGGAAACTTGAACCCGAGTTTGTGCTTGGCGACAATCAGCAACACAACGGCGAACGGATACAGGAACGCAAGCCAACGGTTGCGAATTGTAACCTTTTCTTCTGGTACCTCAAACTCGACGCCGAAAATGCTTTCCAAAAACTCGACCGCTTCGTCTAGTCCTTCCTTGTCGTCTTCGTCTAGTTCTATTCCATTCGCCTTGAGGATTTTTGCCGGAATACTTGTTAAAATCTTTTTGCCTTTTTTCGGCGTGGCCTTGATTCTGCGAACGCGCTTTTCCGGTTCAAGTGGGATGCCTTGATCTGTTGCTTCTGGTATTGCCGTAACTTCCGCAGCAAGATTCTCGGCTTCTTCACCTTCAGCCGGGAGTGTGGCGGCAAAATCAGACATACGCGCTTGCGCGGTTTCTTCTGCTGGCGGCGCGGCTCCTGCCGCTTCTTGCAACTCCGCATCACTGTATGAACCATGAGCCGCAGAGTAATGCATTTTCCAGCCACGCAGTGTTTCAAACTCCCGATTTTCTACTGGACAGACAAACATTTTTCCTCCTAACGGCTCGCCGTTGATGCACGTTAAATAGCATGATTATAAGATTCGCAATCATCTCTATAATCCCACACACTGCATTTTCCATGTTAGCCGTCTATAAAATCGTCTTTTTTGCTGCCCTTGCCGTCCTTCTTTTTCTCGGCGTCTTTTTTGTCCTTTTCGCGCCTATCGCGCAGACGTTGCAATGCACATTCGCGGCGGTCCTTTTCCAGAACCCATGCAACATTCAGACCGCAACTGGGACACTCGCCAGAACCTTCTTTTAATTCTACTTCCGCGTCACATTCTGGACAAATCACCGTCTTTTTGACCGGAGTGTTACTTGGCAACTGAACTACCATTTGTTGTCCTCTCTTTCGCTAGTCGTTTTAACAACTTTTCTCGCAACTGGGCGGCGAGCCACGGACCCATAACAGCGCACAACTCGCCTACACCAAGTAGCGAAGCAATCCCGTACATTGACGCATAAATGCGCGCCTTTTGTTTTTCTCCGCGCTCTTTGTTTCTGCGCGTCGCTATTTGTAGCATCCAGCAAGCAAGTTTTTTGATCATGCGTCACCCTATAAGTTTTGGCAATGATTCGTTCGTGAAGTCAAGAAAGCGAACCATAAAATCTACGTCTTCGTCTGTTACCACTTCTCTTTTGTTATAGATTGCGTGCGCCTTTGCCAGTGTTCGCAATGTGACGATTGGACTAATAGGCACTATCTTGCGAACGTACCACTTTTCCGACCCGCCACGATCATTGAAACGCGACAAACCTAGATTAGTTGCGAATGTTACACCAAGGGATTCTAGGCGCGAGGCGTGCAGTTGGTTTATTGTTGGATTTTTTTCCGTGTCAAGTTTAAGGTTTATTTTCGGAAAATTCGCGCCGCTAATCTTGTCCTCGCGCACGGCCTTTTTCAGAGCCTCAATTGCACTGTTACTGTACGCGTAAAAGACTGGAATTATGCGGCGTCGCAATCCTAGTGCAAACCATTTCTTAGTCTGTTTCTGGAACATATCGGGAGTCACCGCAGATATTAAACCTATGGGTTTATGCTGCGCGACCTTTTCTTTTCGCCCATCGTCAACTCTACACGTCCCATCTTGCGTGAGTGTCAAAAGGTTCGCCATAGTTGACTCAACAGTTGATGATTTCCGGGACAGAGTAGGATTCAAGTCAACAGTGATAATCCATCGCAGTTTACCGTCACGGTCCTGCATCATAAGGTCGAATAATCCGTTTGAGCTAAACGAATCGGTTTTATGTATGCTCGGACCATTATACGCTTCTAGCGTTTTGGATTTTGCCGTGCCGCTAGCCGCTACCAGTATCAGCGATACAGGGACGGCGTTTTTGACACAGGCTGTGTACAAAGTGGTTAACACAATTTCTTGTATACCTTCTAGTAACAGGGGTTCGTTATGCAGTGGCATGCTCACGGAATGGAGTATGGTCTAGGGCCGGTAGCTTGTCAAGGCAAAAAATGCCCCTAGGGGATGTGGTAGGTATTTTTACACATATTCTACAGACCTTAAATTAGATGCTCTGTAGATTTTGTGTAAAAAACACCACCGGGCCTAACCATTGATCCGCTCCCGGTTCGGCTCTAGGCTGTGCATGTGTTCGGGTGTTCCCGACGTTGGGACGCTGTGAAAACGGGAGGATTTTTTATGCAGCTTCGCTCGATTGGATGGGCCGCACTGGGACTCATCGGATATAAAGTGGTGCGCGGATTCCTCAACACCACTTTCACCAAGTTTGGCTTGCCGTTCGCTTAAGAAGTTGAGCGGCAACGCGTGAAACAAAATCAACAGCCCGAGAAACAAACGGGCAGGTAGAGGAAAAAAAATGAAGTCAACAAACCTGATTTGGATTGTCGCCGCCGCCGCTCTCGCAGTTGATCTTACGTTTGCGCTTCTCAAGAAGTTTGGTGTTGCGCTTCCGGGCTTGACTGCTTAACAGCGCGCACGAATCACGAACAGAAAAACAATCTCACCCTGCAAGGGAGAATAAGTTTATGGCTCTGACTCGCAAACAGATTTCGCAGATTTATCGCCCGCAAGGTCCCAAGGCTATTTCGCTTGGCTATCCATTCACCGCTGCTGGCGCAAACATTTTGATTTCCAACGCGCAAGTTGATTTGAGCGTGCCGCTCGAAGGACTGCGCCTTATCATCAAATTGCGCGACGTGATTGCGGTTGCGGGCATGACCACGCCGTCACCGCTCGGATACCTGAATATGCTTTCGCGTATCCTTATCACCGGGAAAAATTCCCGCGCTGGCGGCAACGTCACGCTTCTAGACATGGATCTTGCCACGCTTGTTTTGATTCAAGCAAGCGTTCAGCACAAACCGTTTTTCTATAACGGCGTTTCTATTCTCGGCGCGCCGCTTGCCGGAAGTGAAGTTGCGAAAGAGCAACCGTCAACTCCCATCGCAAACTTTTTTACCGGCGCGGTTGGAACGTATGATATTCGTCTCGCCGTTGATATTCCGTTTTTCCCTCCCGAGGCGGCACCTTTCACGCGTGTGGGGTATTTGGTGCGAGCGCAAGAATGGGCCGATTCCGTGCAGATTCGCATTACGACGCCCGCAATTGCGAACGGCGCAACGCACGCGCTCGGCGTTGACGCTGCCGGAACAACGCACGTTTTTACGGCGTTTGGTTCTGCTGCCGGTTCGCCGACAGTTGATATTTACGGTTTGCCGGTCATCATGGGCGTTGACCTTGATGCCGTGCATGCTCCCGGTTTCCTCACGCGCATTGCGACGCCGATTGCTGCTGTACTGCAAGCGGCGGGCGGTCCTAACACGCGTCTCGCCATCCTTGAAAAGAAGGACACAACGCGCGTGTGGACGATTGTCGGAACCTCGGCGGTCAATCCCTCAATGATTACGTTCTCCGACGTGAACCTTTCGACGCTCGGCATGATCATTGCCGGAAACAAAATCGTGCGTGAGAATGATGACGTTTTCGCGCACAAAATGGATCAAACGCGCCGGTATGGAACTCAACCGATTCAGGGACTAACGATGTTTGATTTCGTTCCCTCTGGCAACCCTGACGCCGGTTATGATTCCGGCTCGGCTGGAGAAGGAACGATTTTGGAACTTCGCGGCACGGTTGCGGGCGTCGCAAACGCGCTCGGCATTATCGTGCAGGAAACAGAGCAATACGCTCCGGGCGGTCCGCTCTACGCTGCCTAGTCATACGCAACGCGTAAATTGACGCGTCAAGCAAGGGAGTTTATGTCTGCACTAACTGACGCATACGATAATGCAGTATACGGAAGCGACGTTACCGCTGGAATTTCTAGCGGCGACTCTGGCGGTTTCAGTTTGACTGGACTTGGAACGTTTTTCAGTCAAATTGGGACCGCTGCTGGCGCGATATATAAGGCAGTAAACGTGCCGACAGTTGCCGTACCAAAAACGCAAACCCCGATGACTTCAACGTCACAAATTGCTACAAACTTTTTGAGTAGCAGCATGGGAGAAATTCTCATACTGGGACTTGTGGGCCTTGCTATCGCTTTCGGTGTGAAGTCGTTTCGTGCAAAGTGAAATACGATGATACCAAACGGCGCGCTGGTAACCTACACCGGGCAGTGGAAAACCACGCTTTCACAGTTGGCCGATTCGCTAATCTCTGATATTAGCGTTGCGCTCAACGGTTTGGGACTCCCAGTAAAACAGCAAAGTAACACAGCTTCTTTTTGGTCTACAGGATTTCTCACTCCCTTTCAAGTTACGCTGCAAATGCAAGTTGAAGGTGCGGGATTTTCTGGCCCGGACGATGTTATAGCGCTCGTGCGTCACGCCGTTTTTTCGGTTACTGGAGATTATCCAATCAGCGATTCTTTGCCGTATGTACAGGCTCCGGGCGGCACGGCTCAATCCACTGGGCAACCGGGACAAACCACGCCGCAAGGTACAGGCTGTATTGCCGGAGGCAGTAGCGACCTAACAAACTCTTTTTCTTTTTCGTGTTGGTTTAGCAACTTGACGCAGACTGGCCTTGCGTCTGTTGGTTTCCTTGGGATTTTGGCGGCAACGGGTGTGGGCATCGCACTGTATTTTGGAATGAGACCGAAACACGGTGAAGCATGATTAAACCATTTATTATCGGGTCGGTTGCTGCTCTAGGTGTTGGTGTTGCGCTGCTATTTTCAAAAAGCGCGCAAGCTAACTCTGGAACTTCCGGCGATTTGAGCGGTAAGGTTTCACAACTTGCAAACGCAATAGCGTTTGCGGAAGGATTTCAGGACCGTAACGGAAACATTTTGCAAGAAAACGTTCCAGCGCGATTTCATAATCCCGGCGACCTTGGGCCGGGTGACGCTCCGGGATATGCTTCCGAGTCACACGGCGGCAGTCAAATTGCAGCGTTCCCGGACGATGCAACCGGATGGAAATACCTCACAAACAAAGTGACAAATATTTTGAGCGGAAAGTCTAGCGTCTATACGCTGGATATGACTTTTCTACAAATGGCGAGCAAGTACGCCGGAAATTCTTATGCATGGGCGTTGAACGTAACAGATTATCTCAGCGTCAATGACACAATGACGTTAAGGGAATGGGTGAACTCGTGAAAGAAATTATGCTCTGTCCAGCATGTCATCAGCCGACGGCGACTCAAAAAGAATTTTGCGCGAAGCACGACGTTGTTTTCGAGCCGGGCGGGCAGTGCGACCATTGCGCGAATGAGGGAAGCATTTCTCACGAGACAAAGGAGAAAAACCCTCAAGGTATCGGCGAACTTGAATATTACGGAGGACTGCGCGTTGAGCCGAATCTAAAGCCGCGCTCTGTCAAGCGGCTTTCGTGGCGCGAGGCTCTGGCGCTTGAAAAGGAAAAACTCGATTTGGAGGGTGGCCATGTTTCCACTATTACTGATAGCGGCGCTGGTGGTGGCGGCGACAATCGCCAAGAAGGCGTCCATTACGGCGGCAATTCCTAGCACTACAGGTTCCGGTAACGCAACAGTTGCCTTGCCTCTAGTTGGGAAGTTTAATGGAATTGTTAGCCCAGTTGGGCCGGAACGTGTATTCGGTTTCCGGCTTTCAACTGGAACACCCGCATCTGTGCTTGGTGGAAACTCTGATATGACCGCGCCGGTATTTTTGAAACAAGTTAACAAGGGTGTCGGCGTTGCCGTTGATACCGGCGCACAATCTGGACCATCTGCGGCAGACTCGGCGGCAGGAGCGGCGGCGGCGGCGACGGTGGTTGCGTCTGTGCAACAAAACATAACGCTTCCAGTTGGTTTTACTTGGCCGGGGTTGTAACGTGAAAAAAGAAGAAAAAAATGTTCTCATGGGCGGCGCTCTTGCCGCTCTTGCGCTTGGTTTGATGTATCTTCTAAGTAAGGGCGGTTTGTTGCATGCTTCCGTTTCTGCGGATTTGTTGCAACCTGTGCCGGGAACGAATGTTCTACCTGCCGACAAATTAACCGGCGCTCCGCAATACGATTCGCGCTCACCCGCAACTGTGCCGGAAAGTGAGGCGTTCGCTATCGCGCCGATTGACGGACCTCTAGGTCAAGGTCAAGTAACTAGCAGTTTAATTGACCCTACTAGAGCGACGTGTCCCTTGAACTACGTTTTATGGAAAAATGCCGCCGACGGAAAATACTGGTGCCTACCACAATGAAATTAGGAATAAAAGACATTTCAGATTGGCTAAAAGTTGCGCTTATTACGGCGTCACTTTTTATGGGGTATCAGTCTCTAAGAGACAGGCTACAAGTTGCCGAAAAGGAATTAGTCACCTTGACCGCAACCGTTACGCGAGTTGAAAGGTACCTTGCCTCGCAGGACCAAAGCTACTACGAAAAATCCGCGAAGGTAGAAGGAAATAACGGAAAATGAGTTGTAAGTATCGCATTTCATCGAGCGACGAACTCATCACCTGCATGGGATTGACTCCCATTTACACAGACGCGCAGGTGCAGGTGTATGCCAACAGAGGCGGCGCAGGCGGTATCTCTGGTGGCGGAAACTTTGTGACTCAATTCGTGATAGCGAACCTTCGCGTTAATCGAATGATTCGACCGAACATTCCCGAGGGACCGTGCGGCAACTTGCACGGCGTAGCTACCGGTACGCAAACGGCGTTTGGTGTAATCGGAACCCTTGCGAGTAAGGACGCAGAGCCTATCAGTCACGGAATTTTGGCTGGAATTTCTGCTATCGGTTCATTTTTCAGCGGACTTTTTAGCGGCGCTCCCTCTGCACAAGAATTGCAAGTTGATTGCGCGGTGTGTAGTTACTACAATTCCTTTGCCGATCAGATAGAGGCGGCGATTCGTGGCGGCTCGATTTCGGTTGCTGACGCAATCACACAATTAAATTCTGTGTGTACGCAACTGGACTCGCAACTGCAACAACTATCAGGGTACTCCAAACCAGAATGGGCACCGTTTTTTCACCGGATGTCACTCAACGCGCTGAAACTTTTCAATGCAGAAATTGTCTATCCGTCTATTGTTCCCGCTAACACGCTTTCTAGCTTGACTTCTACCACGACAGGAAAAGGCGTGTTGATTGGCGGCGCGATTTTGTTGGCTAAACTGCTGGGGGTGTTCTAGTGGCTTTTCAAATCGTAACAGCCGCGCAGCCGGTAGCGATTCGCCGCCCAAAAGGTTCAACTATAACCTTCGTAAATCAAAATGCAGGTGGCGGCACAGACGTTTATCTCAGCGCCGACAGAGGACAGCTTTCCTCTAGCGTTTTAGGTGCGGCTCCGGCTGGAATAAGACTAGCGGCGGGAGGGACTACCTTACAATATCCTAACTTTCCCGGTGTTTTGTGGGCGCGTGCTATCGCTGACACTGCCGGGTTAGAAGTGTTGCCGTAATGTGTGGGAAGTGTGCAACCGGATGGCTCCTGATTTTCGCGGGCGTAGCTGTAGGAATTTGGGCGTACTTATCGCGCAAGAAAGTGTGACGTTGTGCCGAACATCCTTTCACAACTAGGACAAATGATAGCTGGCGCGGTTGGTTCTAGTCCGGGCGTGCAAGCACAGCTTACAGAAGCGGAGCAACAAGCGGCGAACGCTTTTTTTACAATCGCCGGTGAAATGCTAATTGTTATCGGTCTTTTAACTCTAATCGCATGGAGGCAGAAATGACTTTTCTCAAAAAGTTGGGCAGTGCGCTCGCAAGTGTGATGTCAATTGCGCTTGGAGTTGGTCCTCTCGTAATGCCGTTTCTCGGAAGTGGCAAGGCGGCAAGCGTGGCCGGAATTGTGGCCAATGATTTCACGGCGATAGGACAAACCGTGTTGACCATCGAGGCGGCTTTTCAGGCACCGGGTACCGGAACACAGAAACTTTCCGCAGCCGTGCCGCTAATTGCCGGTATCGTGAAAACCTCACAAATGCTTGACGGAAAAAAGATTGCCAACGAAACCTTGTTCACGCAGGGATGTGAACAAATCACAAACGGAATGGTGGATATCCTGAACTCCATTCACCCCGACGAAGCCAAGGTTTCTCCCGCAGTTTAACGACAGTCAACCGAAAGGAAAGCCGCGACAATGAAACCAACGCCGAAAAAACCGATGGAACCTTTGACGCCGTTGCGACCATTGTTGCGGCTGTTTTTGCTTCTGTGCGTGTTGCTTTGCATTGGACACACCACGCACGCGCAAGGAATTGAATTAGCTTGCCCGCAAGGTACTTCTATATTAAATCCCGGTGGACAAACATACGATTCTTCTACGGGAAAATTCCGTCAATGGCTGTGTGTTGATTCAAACGGGACCGTTTACCTTGCGACGAAAAACATAAACGGATGGTATTATGCCAGCCAATACCACGGCCCTACTGTAACGAATAAGATTGACCAGTGTTTGGCATCGTTTACTGTGGGCGTGTGCATTATTGACACGTCACTAGGTGCTGGAAACTCAACAAACCCGCCAACGGCAACGCAAACGATTCTTGATTTTCGCAGCGGTTCGCCTTTTACTTTCAGAACTAGCGGAGCATATAGCAACACTGCGGCAGACGTAAATCTACAACTCATACTCGGAAACATTGACCCAATTGGCGAGTTTCAGCGTCAATACGCTGGAAACTTTTTCTCTGACGCCCTAACAATTGCTCATCTAATACCGCCAACGTCAACGCAATTTCAAGCGGACGCAGTAGATGCTATGCTCGTTAATGCGTCAAACAATGCGACAAACGGAGTCGCATACTTAGCAATCTCCCGCGCCGCAGCAAACGGCGCTTCTATTTGGGCAATCAATCCGCTTCTAAGTGACACTGCCTGCACCGGACTAACAGCAACAGAATCGGGAAACACAGTGACGGCGATATCTGCTACTCCATGTTATGTGTACGCTGGCGCTAACATGCTTACGAGTGGGTTTAGTGTTGGTGGATACAATCTCAACCCTATTACCATCGCCACTGTGTCTGCTGATTTCAAAACAATAACTTACAATGACGTTAACGGCAGTTTGGGTGCTGCTACTGGCGGCGTTATTGGAATGACAGGAGCAACTGAATTTAACGAATTTGATTATAACGTACTCAACGCAGGAACTGCCGTTTCTGGCCCAAACCTAAACGGCGCTTGGACGCAAATTCCCTCAGTAGCAAACGGATGGACAGTCAATAAACCAGTTGGAGCGGCAGATACAAAATTCTGGGCCTACGGTTTCGGGTGTGCAATCGGCGCAACTTCTGCCGGTGGTTCTGGATGTGTTAATATGCAACCTATAGCCACTGGAACAAACCAACAATCTCAGTCTATAAACTTTGTTTCCGCTGACCCTGTTTCTGGTACACACGTGGCATATAATTTTTTAGATACAAATGGAAACTGGGCAGTAAACTTACCTTCAAGAGTTTTCTTTTTCAAAACAAACGGAGACACTATTACGCCGGGCGGTGGAATATCCGGCGGCGCGGCTCCAACAGTAACCGGAACTGGAACTTGTTCGACTAGCTCAACGCCGGTTGGCGGCATGGCGGCAGGTTCTATCACCTGTACAGCCGTTAGCGGCGCTGCGACCATTACTTTTACGTTCGCAAACACAGCACCTAATTTCTGGAAGTGTGAAGCATACGATGCAACTACCTTCGCAGACACGCTTGTGCACGGAACGCACACAAACGCAACTTGTGTTTTTAGCGCCGCCGCACTACTGCAAAACGATGTAATCGTTTTTAGTGCAGTTGAGTATTAAAACCACGCACCAAAAGAACTAAAAACTCCACACGCAACCGCTCCCGAGCAGGATCTCGCCGGCCCGATC
>OCZT010003752.1_pt1 | contig 15504 bp, 14 predicted proteins | sample 1539031 | NCBI WGS metagenome assembly OCZT01 (sample SAMEA3539308, study PRJEB22396) | soil metagenome | biome: tundra; feature: field; material: soil | place: USA | collected 2010-05 | depth 0.15 m | reverse complement strand
AGGGTAGCTCGCTGCTCGCAACCCTGGGCTTTGAGCCGGAATCCCGTTGGGATTCGCCCGCCTGACTCGGCCTGACACCACGGGACTAAAAATGTCCTAGGTGCCACCCGTCCCGGTATTTGCGCTGGAGAAAACGATTGGCTTCGGCGCTGTTGGTGACTTTCAGCTTCGCGCTGTCCCACTCCAGTTTCTGCCCGGGCACGCGAATCGCCACGGTGCCGAGCAGGATGGCCTCGGTCATGGGCCCCGTCTGCGCGAAGTGTGACGCCGGCTGCTCGCCCCCAAGGCAGGCGTCCACGAATTGATGATAGTGGTTGAGGGCCGGGAACTTGGGCCGTTGAACGCTGCTGAACTTTTCTTCCGGCAGCAACTGCGGCGGCTCGTTATGCGGGATGAGCAACGAGCCTTCGGTCCCAATCATCATGGACGATTCCGGTGGGTATTCCTTCATGTCCTCGGAGTAGAGCTTGCGGATGCGCTCGGGCGGATAGAATGCGCCGTCAAACCACTCCAGCACTAGCTCACCGCCTGCAATCCTCTCGTTGCCAGGGAATGTCCAGGTGATGTGGTCCCCTTGCGGCCAAGTGTCGGCGCGCCGGGCCGGCGAGTTCTTCCAGGATTCCTGCACCTCGGCCATAACCGTCCGCGGGGCTTGCAGACCAAGCCCTTTCCACACGGGATCAAAGATATGGCAGCCGATGTCGCCCGACCAGCCCGTTCCAAAATCCTGCCATGCGCGCCATTTAGCGGGGTGGTAAATCTCCGGCGCATAAGGTCGCACCGGAGCCGTGCCCGTCCACAGGTTCCAGTTCAAAGTCGAGGGCGGCTCCTGGCCGACAGCCGGACGCGGGCCTTTAAGGCGGTAGGCCTCGACCGCTCCTGGGCGATTCGAGCAGAGATAGGCGTGGGTGACCTTGCCGATCCGGCCCTCTCTCAGCCACTGAACGCCGGTCCGATCATGAATGGTTGCGGCGACCTGCGTCCCGAGCTGGGTATGGACGCCGCGCTTGATCGCCGCCAGGGTCAGGGCGCGCACTTCGGCGACGTCGCGGCACAGGGGCTTTTGACAATAGACATGCTTGCCTCGCTCGATGGCGCTGTAGGCGATGGAGAAATGGGTGTGGTCGGGGACAGCGGCGTTGACAGAGTCAATCTTGTCGCCTTCTTTCTGGAGCAACTCACGCCAGTCGGCGTACAGGCGCGCGCCGGGCACTTCTTTGGCGGCCTTGTCGAGGGTGTTGGAGTCCACGTCGCACAGCGCGACGATCTGAACTCGCTTGTGCTGCCTGAAGTTCTGCAGATCATTATAGCCCATCCCCCCAACCCCGATGCAGGCGTGATTCAGCTTCTCGTTGGCCGGAATCGCTCGCGGTCCCGCCGGCGTGGTGCTGCAGGATATGAATGGCGCGGCAAGGCCGGCGACGGTCGCCGTCCGCAAGAACTGGCGGCGCGACCAGGATTGAGGTGTAGGGTGCGGAGTTGCGGGAGCCGGTGAAGCAGAACGAGTAGTGCTGTCTTTCATACCGGCAGATTGCTGAACCTGCGGGAGGATGACAAGTCTTTCTATTGATCGGAGTTGAATGTGCCGGCGAGTTGGCTCAATCTTTGGCAATGAATCGATGGCGCATCTTGACCTTCCTGCTGGCGCTGGCCGTGTGCGGTGGCTGCACCGGCGGCTGCAAGAAGACGACAACGCCCGCGACCGCGCCAGCGGGAAGGCCGAGCTTGCCGACCGCGACGCAACCAAAACTGCAAACTATGAAACTGTGGCTGGGGGCTGAGGAGCTGGTCGCCGAACTGGCGCTAACCGGGCAGCAATCGCAGACCGGCATGATGTTCCGCACGAACCTGGCGGAGAATGCGGGAATGCTGTTCGTTTTCCCGGCGCCCTACCAAGCCTCGTTTTGGATGAAGAACTGCCCCTTGCCCCTGTCGGCGGCTTACATCGACCCGGAGGGCGTTATTCTGGAGATTCACGACCTCCAGCCCCATAATACGAATTCCGTGTGGGCCTCCTCAGACCGGGTGCAGTTTGTTCTCGAAGTGAACCAAGGCTGGTTTGGGCGCCACAAGGTCACCACCGGGATGGTGGTCCGCACCGAGCACGGCTCGCTGTCGGGCACCTTCTTCCGCGAACGCTGATCGCGGCAGCGCAACTCACTTTCGTTTGCGCCAGAGGACCCAATACCCTGCGAGCCGTTGGCAGAAATCAGCAGGTTTCTCCAGGTAAAACCGCGCTCCGACCGCCATCGCTTTGCGCCGCAACTTGCCTTGGCACCGCTCCGCCAAGCCGCACAGCGTTTTCAACTCATTGGCCTGGCCGTGTCTGCTGCTTAGCTCTTCGACGGTATCCTTCAGCATGACGAGGTCGTGATCGTCTCCCAGATAATCGCTCAATGCTTTTAGTTCCTTGGCCCGTGTCTCAAGTTCCTCCGGCCAAATCCCACACAACAGCCGCAATTGATACCATAAGTCCTTCACCCGCTTGCGCCATTCGTGAAGGTTCTCCGGGGTCGTTCTGGCGACCACCCGTCGGTATGCTTTCCGACCGGACCGGTAGCTCCTGCTGAGTCCGGCGCCCAATGCCGGCCAGCCTTTCTCACGGAGCGAGATCCTCTTGAGGCGTCTGCTGGCCTTCTTGAGATTCCGGGCCGCGCGAATTGAAGCGTTCTGTTTCCGAAATCGCTTCTCCTCTTTCAAACAACGGAGGCGCAATGCCTGCACGAGGTGTCCGAAAGGCCTCGGCGGCAGTTCGCCTCTAAAGCGATCGATCAAATCCTTGATTGCCCTCAATGTCACGTGCGCGTCGCGCGCCGGTCCCAGGTGTCGCGCGGCCTCGCGCAATGCCTTGCTGGCTTTGCAATAAGAGCCCCGATCAATGCTGTCGCGCACGAGCCGCAGAATCGCCCGCAGCTTCTTGATCTCCTTGCGCACAGCATGAATTGCCTCCAGCGAGCCGCTTTGGCTCAATTCTCCGAGCGCCTTAGCGAGACACTCGTGGGTTACGCGCCGCACTGCCTGGGCGGTCGCTTCCTTCCGCTTAATCCGAAAAGCCATAGACCTCATGGGAGCCCGTGACGTTGCTGGCTCCGCAGTATTGTGCCCAGTCGGGCGAAAGGCTTTTCAGCAGGAATCCACCTTCGGTTTCCAATCTTTTCCGCATGCCCCACATTCGACTCATCGCCTCAAATGTCAATCCAGACGGAAATCGTCGCAGAACGGTAGCAGGACGGGCGATTGGCGAGTGGCCAACAGCCGGGCTTCCAAGTGTAATCATTCTGCGTCTCAGCCTCGCACTTCAACCGGCCATCAACGATCGTGCAGACTGCCGCCTTGGATGTCCGCAGTTCATTGATCTTGTCGGCCAGTTGCAACTTCGCCGTAGTGAACACGTCTGTTTCAAGAGTTGCACGAACGGACTTGCCATTTGCCCTAGGCCTCCTTAGTATGTTCCCGCCGGTATGAATTGCATTAAGCCAGCGTGTTTCAGAAGCGTCCGCCAGCGACCATCGTTGGACACGCGGGTTTGTGATTGTCTCCGGATAGGTTGGCTGGGTAGCTCAGTTGGTAGAGCAGAGGACTGAAAATCCTAAAAGGCCGTTTTTCACCACGTTTCAGCACGTCCGCCGGCGTTCCGCAAAACCTCACAAAGGCATTGATTCTACTGGTGGAAACTCACTTTTTGTGCGTTTGACCCGCTCTTCACCGAGGTCTTGACGAAAAGGGTAAAAGAATACATGTGTATTCTTTTTTTACGAGAAGGCACACCTGTAGGTAGCGAAGGACGCATAGCCCCTCGAAAACGTTGATTTTTCATTATCGGCGGCCGATGTTAGCCTCGTCATGGTCGATGTTGTCTTGGCGTCTTTGCGCTTCTCCTGCTACTCTCATCTGGCACGTTGGTTTTCATAGGCGCGATCCCCTTGCTTTGGACTGGCAGCCAAGCGCCTCCTGTCGGCTCGCTTCGCATGAGGAAGGCCACCCACGAGAGCAGCGTGGCGGAGAGCAAGTACGACACTTGCGGGATCGAGACTGCTTATCGCGCCGACGGCAGGACAGACCGGCGAAGGATATCCTGGACTCCATCAAGGCTTACGGAGCGCTAGGGACCAGGGACTCCGCCGTCGGCGAGCCGATTGAGTTGACCGCGCTTGGTGGAACTGGACACCGGCGGCACAACTTCGACCTATTCTGTCGGGCCGAGGAACGGCGGCTTGGAAATCAAGCATCGGCGTAAGGAGATCCTGGGGATCACGCCTCAGTCGCCGCCGGGTCAAACCTTAATGGGCAGGAAAGCGGGCCAGCGTTGTGAGGTCAGGCTTGTCGGTTCGACCGTGAAATATCATATTGTCTCGGCTTCGTCATTAGCCCGCCGCTTCGACTAGCGCAAAGGTGGCGCGGGTCGCGTAAAACCGTCAGCGAGTCAGCGGCGAGGGCGAGGGATTTGGTTGAGGGTGCTGGCGCGGCGCCCGTTTGGCTACCGACTGCGCCGCAGCGGCGGCGCGCGAGATTTGGACCGGAGCATTGTTGATCCTAAACCACGAACTTGAACAACCAATGAACTTGACGAGTCACCTGACGCGGTCTGAACGCATTGAAAGAATTGGGCAGATTTTGGCGAAGGGCGTAGGTCTCCTTCTGACGAGGGAATCAGAGAAAGAACGACTCGCTGAATCAACTGCCTCAACCTGCGATGCCGATCACCCGCGTCTTCATTCCCCAGATCAGCACGACGTCGGCGGTGCAATTGTCCTGGACGGCCAAGAGCAGAGGATTTTGGATTACTTGAAGCGGAAGCCAGACGAAATCGGCACTGGGATGAGCTTTGGCTAGCCTCCTGAGGGGGCAGTGCCCGGTTGCGCCCTTGGTGAGGTAATGCCCAACTTTCGGTTTGCGTGCCACGACGAGCGGTAATATAACTGTCGGAATGACCGGTTTGGAATGGTTCGTAGCTCATACGCGTCCGCGCAGAGAAAAGAAACTGAAGCAGTACTGTGAGAGGGAAAGGATTGTGGTCACTCTTCCCTGTTACCGTACGGCGCACAGGTACCGAGGGAAAACCGTGAGTTTTGAAAAACCGCTTTTCCCTGGGTACGTGTTTCTTCAACTCCTGGCCGATCAGAGGGGAAGAGTGAAACAGAACGACCACGTGGCCAACTTGCTAGTTGTACACGACCAGGAGCTTTTCGTTGGACAGCTTGGCGAAATCCTGAAAGCTCTGGATACGGGGCTTGAAATAGTGTTGGCTCCCGAAATTGGTCCAGGGTCGCGGGTGAGGGTGAAGGGCGGTCCTCTGCGGGGGCTGGAGGGGTGGGTCGAGGAGCGTTACGGGATGACGACCGTTTTGCTGCGGCTGGACTTTATTGGACAGGCCGCCGCGGTCAAGTTGCAGGCTGATGAGTTGGAACTGATTTGAGGGGCCCCAGAGCGGCTATGCGCTCAAACAGGCAGCCTGATGGCTTGGAACGGGATGCCTTGGCCCGAATGATGGCGGATCGGAACACCGCCTCACGGATGGCCGACCTTTTGCGAGCGACCGACCAAACGGCGCACAGCCAAGTCCACTGCCAGACAAATCTACCTACAGAACCACGGGCTTCTTGCAATGTCTTCATCAGGTACTGCCAACTATTTCTCCCTGGATGAGTTTTTTCATCTGCAGCCTTAAAATCAAAGCGGCGCCAGACGAGGGTCGTTACGAAAAAGGTAAAGCCGCCGCCGCAGAAGAGTTGAGTGTCCAACGGGATACTTTTCCAACGATTCTCCGGGCGAGCGGATCTACTCGATGCATTCGCGACCATCCTGATTCTATCAGGTAATCCCTAAACGGTGCCTGAGTTCTGTCGTTCTCCGGACAAAGATCGGGCTAGCGGAGCCGAGGTGATTTATCCGCGAGAAGTTTATCCGCGGCATCCCGGAGCGTGAGGAGATGAGCCGGTCTTTGGACCACCAGGTCCAGGCAAGACTGATCATCAGGGGGATGTCCGGTGTACATTAGAATCGGAGTGGACGGAGATCGCAGCTTGATGACGTGTGCCATTTCCGCGCCAGTCATGCCAGGCATGGCATTGTCAGTTACCACCAAATCGTGGTTTGTCGGATTGAACAGAGCGAGCGCTTCCTCCGCATTCCGCACGGAATCCACTGCATACCCGAAGTTGGTCAGGAACCACTTTGTCGTGACGCGACAATCATCCGAATCATCCACGAGGAGGATCGTCTTTACCGGGGCTGCGGGTGAGCGTGCCATAATTTGTCCGTATTCATGTTTAGCCTTGTGCATCTTGTGATGTCACGTTCTGCCCGAACGGGCGGCCGGCCGGCCCTGTGTGAGACAGCAAGCAGTGACCAGCGGTTTTCCGGCAAAGCTCTCGCGAAGCCGTGCCCGCCAGATCCATAATTGCTGACCACATTTCCCACAACTAAAATTCCAAGACATATAACAAATAACGCTTTGTCGGGTTTAATCGAAACAAAACCAGCCACTTAGCTCAGAACTGCTGCTCGGAGTCCCAAGTGTCCCTCGTGCCAATCTCTTGATTGTGGCGCCCCGCCGATCCGCCCGCCCGCTACCCTTTAACCCGACACCTCATTTGTAACCGTTTATTACTCCGCCGTCCATTCAGCTTTGAGACATCTGTGAGCAGAGAACGGACATGCGAAGAAGGCAGGATTTTCAAGTTTGCTTGCGGCACGGGAACGAATTCCACTGGCACACGGGGTGGGGAAAGGTCCAGCCGCTTGAAAACGACAGTCCAGAGCCGCAAACCGGGGAGGTTGTTCCAGTCTAAAACTATTCCTGTGCTCCGGTGCTGCGAGCCACCATTTAATGAGAATACGAGCGTGCCAGAGCTTTGGAAACCGGCGCACTCATCCGGTTGTAAGGCCTTCCCTTACAGACTTGTCCGTAATCATTGTGTCCCAAATGTGACTACCGTTGTCCCAAACATGTATAGACTTGGGGATGCAGGTCTGGTTGAATTGCGCGACGCTACAATTGTGGGTACACATGCTGTGCTGCAACAGTCGCAAATTTACAACGGGCCGCCCTGACCTGAGGTGAGCGCTTTGGAGGGAACCGTCTGTTAGAAAAGTCTAGAATTATGAGTTTAGAAGCTGCAAATTCTCGGCAGGCTGCCGCTTTAGTTGGCAGTTGGACAACGTGCCTGGGGGAGACAACCTGGGGGAATCAACTGATGAGCCTTCAGGCCGGAGGCCTTGAGAATCATGCGGCGGTGGAGCCGCTATGAATAGGCGAAGCCAAGCGGTGACTTTGCACTGGAGGTGCTGAATGCTTGACCAGGATTATCTGACGCTGCGGATGGTTCGCCTCAAACCGCCGGAAGAATGGATCTCCAAACAAGGCGGACTTTCTTTCATATTCCCTAAGGGAGGTGTCGGAAAATGCCTCTGCGGACCGCTCAACCAACGGCTTGCGCCGGGGGATGCCCTCGTGCTGGACAGTGCTGTCGGCGGCAAGCTCTGTGCGCCTGATCGCGGCGAGATGGTCTTTGCTTGCTTCTCCGTTTGCGCTGAACACTTATTCCCCCTCTTCGCCAGCAATGAGATATGCCTGCTGCAGGGCGTCACCAATGATTTCAAACGGGCCAAGCTGTATCCGGCATCCAGTCCGCTGGCCGTGGAATGCCACCGGCTGCTCGGAGAGGTCCCCCCCCAGTTTAACCTCGATCACCGCAGCCAGTTGCTGCGCGTCGCCGCCGCGATCTTGACCGTTGAATTCAAGAACGCCCACAGCCAGCGAGTCGGGTTTATCCGGCCCGAGGACCACATGATCCAGGTCTTCGAGAAGCTATCCTCCGCCGACCTCGTGGGGTTATCGGTGCCGGAATTGGCGGGCAGATTCGGCTGCAGTCGTCGCCATCTCAACCGCCTGTTTCACCAGCACTTTGGCGTTTCGGTGGCTGCGCTCAGAATGGAAATGCGCCTGTTAAAAGCCGTCGCCTTGCTGCGAAACCCCGACGCCAAAGTCATCAACGTGGCCGAAGAATGCGGTTTCAACCACTTGGGCCTCTTCAATACTTGCTTCAAGAGACGATTCGGCACCAGCCCCGGTCAATGGCGGAAAAAGGGTGTGCCGAATGCAGTGCCGCCGGCTGGATTGGGCGGTACTGCCCCGAATTGTCCGTTGCGAGCAAGCGGTTTGTGCCCGTGGACCGACCAGCCCCAGCACAGCGATGCCGTTCCTCAACCGCCGTCGCATAACCCAACAGCAATTCCGGCAAGGGCTTCGATCCGCGACCAAGCCCCGCATCCCGCTAACGTGTCGCTCATCGCCGGGCAGCAGAAGCTGGGCGAAAGCACCCGTACACGGGCTTTCGGAGCAAACCGCTGAATTCTTGGCGAACCCCATGTCAATATGCCGTATGCCCAGCACGCCCCGCGCCACCCGGAGCCTGTGCTGCTTGCCAACCGCCGCTGTGGCGACTCGCTGGCTCGTCGCGGCGGGCATATTGACCATTCGGCTGGCTTTCGCGCAGGAGGCGCTGCGCAATTCCATGGCCGGCGACGTAGCGGCGGAAGCCATGAGCCACCAGCAGGCATCCGAGGCGTACACCGTCAAGTCGGGCGACTTCAGACTGCTGGTTGCGCCCTCGCTGGGCCTTGATTGGAATGATAATATCAACACTGCCCAGACGAATGCCCTCCAGGATATTATCGTGCTCCCGACGTTGGGATTGACCTTGAGTTATCCCCTCACCCAGCGCAATTTGCTGCAGCTTAACGTGGCCTTCGGCTACCAGGATTATCTGGAGCACAGCCAGTACAGCACTTGGTACATACAGTCTGGCTCCGCGCTCTCCTTCGACATCTTCATCAAGGATTTCCGGATCAACCTCCATGACCGGTTCAGCTACGTCCAGGATTCCTCCCAGCAAGCCGCTGTCGCCAACACGGCTACCTACGGCTCCGCTCAAAACACGCTTGGTGTTAACACCACCTGGGATCTGGAGGACGTGACTCTCAATCTCGGTTACGACCACCAGAATGTCCTCTCTACCGGCCAGGAGTTCAACCAAACTGACCACTCATCTGAAATGGTCGTTGCCCGGGGCGGCTTTAAGTTTCACCCCTCCCTGACCGCCGGCCTCGAGGGCACCGTTTCATCCACCGCCTACGCCCAGCCCCTGATCAACGACAGCATGAACTACAGTGCGGGCGTTTATGCGGACTGGCAGCCCGGCCATTACCTTCACGTCCAGCCCCGCTTCGGCTACACGATTTACCAATTCCAACAGACGAGCCGGTCCATCCCGGCGGTCAATCAGAGCGCGTGGTACTTTGACCTGACCGCAACCCACGATATCAGCGACGCGGTCAGCTACTCCTTTAGCGCTGGGCATGAAGTGACCCCCGGCATCTATGGCGATACCATGGAGGATTGGTATGTCCGCCCCACGCTCACGCTCCGGATTATCAGAAACCTGCCACTCAACACTTCCTTCTCCTACCAGAATGGGAGCCAGGGCATACAACTTGCCCCGGGGTCTCTCACGGAGAACTACGATTGGTTCACCTGGAGCCTCGGTTTCAACTACCAACTCACGAAACGGCTCACCGCCGGGTTAAATTACCAGCTGACCCTGCGGACCTCGAACGATGCCTCCCGGGAATATGCGCAAAACCTTGTGGGCCTTCAGCTTAATTACAACTTCCAGTGAACCCCGTGAACAAGACTCTTGCTAACCGTGGCGAACCGTCCTCCGTCCTCCGTCCTCCGTCCTCTGGTGCTTTACTGACCACCGACGACCGTCCCCAGCCCCCTGAAGCTGGAGAGGCATCCCCTCTCCGTCTCAGCCGGGGAGAGGGTCAGGGAGAGGTGTCGCCCTCCACCCACCCATTTCAAAGTTCAAGGTTCGAGGTTCAAGGTTCGAGGTTCAGCGTTCCGCCTGGCGTCTCGCGCCCACGCCCGGTCTTCCAACTTCCATCTTCCAGCTTCGCCGCAGTGGGTGGGGTCCGACGTCCCGCATTTCTGCTTTCTGCTTTCTGCTTTCTGCTTTCAAATGCCGTCGCCGCCCAACCGAAATTTGCCGAGCTGCCCGTCTGGGTCCAGCCGGCAACAAATGCCCTTCCGGCAACCCCGCGTATGGCATCCAACGCGCCGTCCGGGACTGCATCTGCCGTTTCGCAAGCCACAACGAATCTCTCCCCAGCCGCTTTCACCAACAGCATGGACGCCTTGGACGATCAACACAAACTGGCCATCGGCGACCGCCTGAGCTTCCGCATCGTCGAGGACGAGGAAGATCCCAAGCCCCTCCTGGTCACCGATTCGGGCGACCTCGAACTTCCTTACCTGGGACGTTTCCCTGCCGTGGGCAGGACTTGCAAGCAGTTGGCCCGGCAACTCAAGACCGAGCTCGAAAAAGAATACTACTTCCAGGCCACGGTGATTATTGCCGTTGACATCATGACCAAGAGCCGGGGCAAGGTGTACATCGTCGGCCCGGTGCGCAGTCCCGGACCACAGGAAATCCCGAGCGACGAGGTTCTGACGCTGAGCAAAGCGATTCTTCGCGCCGGCGGCTTCGGCGATTACGCCGACAAGCATAAAGTCAGAGTCACGCGAAAAGGGGCTGGCGCTGGCGGCCAGGACCAGGTCTTAACTATTGACGTCGCCGAGATTCTGGAGAAGGGCAAGACCGAGTCCGACTTGCCCTTGGAACCGGGCGACCTCATCTATGTCCCTGAACGACTGATCCGCTTTTAGCCTCCCCATGAAACTCCCCCCTGACAACTTTCCACCGATTACTGCCCACTACCCGTTTTCAGCTTTTAGCTTTTCTTGGCCCGTGAAGTCTTCCGCCTACTTCACCAGGCAGCTTTCAGCTTTCAGCTTTCAGCGTTTCAGCGTTTTTCCGCAGGGTCTGCACTCCGCACTCCGCACTCCGCTCTCCGCACTCCCGTGAGCCAACTCCCCGCACCACCCAATCCCGACCAGGACTTCGCCATGTTCGGTCCGACAGAAGACTCCCCCGCGCCGGCTTCGTCATTTCGCGTTCAGCGGCTTCTGGCTTTCCTGCTGAAATATTGGTGGGTTCCGGTGTTGACGCTGGCCCTTGGCCTCGGCGCGGGGATTGCTCTGGTTCTCTGGAAGCCACCGACATTCGTCTCCAAGGCCCGCATGGTGCAAACGGAGAAATTACGGCTGCCGGAGGGAGCCATGTTCGCCGAAGATCTCCAGAATTTTCTGGGCACGCAGACCGAGTTGCTCCAAAGCGATGCCCTGCGCCGACGGGCACTGGATCGGCTCAGCACCTTGACTACCAATGTCGTTGTGCCGAAGGGAAGCGACGGTGAACCGCTAGCTGTGCTTATTCGCGTCGCGGGCTCTGCCAAGAGTTCGGTTTACCTGCTCGAAGCCACCAGTTCGCAGGCGGTCTATACCCAGGCTTATCTCGACGCCCTGATGGACGTGTACCTTGAATATAGAAAGAATAGCCGAAAGGAAGTTTCCGGAGTCACTTTGGCCTCGATCACCGAGCAGGTTCAGCGCACAGAAGCGGATCTGAAAAAGGCCCAGGAGGAACTTATGGCTTTCCAAACGAACAAAAACCTGGTCGTTTTGCAGCAGGAGGCCACGATTGCAGGAGGTTACCTGGCCACCCTGAAGACCAAGTTGTCCGATCTCCAATTGGAGGATCGCCTGCTGAAGGCTTCTGTCCTCGAAAAGGATGGGACCGGATCGGGCACAAATAATGGGAGTACGGCTTGGTTTGACGCCGCTTCCGTATCGGGTTCGGGCATCGCATCCGGCGCCTCGGCGGAACGTCAAACCGACTTCAAAGAGCTTGAGCTGCTTAAGATCCAGCGCGTGAAACTCAGCCGGTATCTCCGGCCGAAGCACCCCAAAATCGTGAAAGTGGATGCCGATATCGCGCGCGGCGAAAAGCTGATGGAGATATTTCGCCGCCAGAACCGCGACCAGCTTGAGGCGAGCCGGCAAGCCAACCAATTGAAGGTCGAAACCGTTCAGGCCTCCATCAGGGAATGGGAAAGCAAAGTGGAGAAGTCCAACGCCAACATGGCTGAGGCGGAAGGCCTCAAGCTTAAGGTCCAGCGTGTTCAAAGCGTCTATGATCGATTGATGCTGCTGATGCAGAGCGTGGGACTCAGCCGGAACATAGATCAGGAAACCCTATTAATTCTGGAACGCGCTGCCCCTGCGAAACGCTCCTACACCCAGGAGATCGGCCTCCTGGGAGTGGCGGGTGTCGGCGGCCTTGGTCTTGGCCTCGGGATCATTGTGCTGCTTGCCCTTCGCGATGACCGCTTCACCTCCCTCATCGAGATAAGCGAAAAGCTCGGGCAGAATGTCGTCGGCCAGGTCCCAGAGGTCCAAAGCCTCAAACCCGGTGCGCCTTTGCCCCTGCTGGCCATCGACGATAAACGGCATTTGTTCGCGGAGTCTTACCGCAGCCTTCGGTCGGCAATCCTTTTCATGGCGATTGAAGGCGAGCGCCCAAAGGTCCTGCTCATCACCAGCGCGGTGCCCAACGAAGGCAAATCCACGGTTGCCGCAAACCTTGCCCGGGCCCTCGCCCTCGGCGGCTCACGCGTGGTGCTGGTGGACGCCGACTTGCGCAAAGGGGTCCTCCATCAAATGCTCGGGCTCCAGCGCGAACCGGGCCTGGCGGATGTGCTCCGTCAACCGGGCGACCTGGAGAAAGTGATCCAGAAAGACTCGTTGCTCAATTTCGGCTTCATCTCCAGTGGCCGCGCTTCCGGCAACTCCGGCGACCTCTTCCTGGGCCCGGAGTTTAAGCAGCTTCTTGCCCGGCTGCGCCAGCAGTTCGATTACGTGCTCATTGACAGCAGCCCCGTCTTCGCCGCCGACGATGCGACCACCCTCGCCCCCGCAGTGGACGGCACGCTGTTCGTTGTGCGCAGCCGCTTTTCCGCTGCTCGACCCGTGCGCGAGGCCCTCGACCTTCTTTATCAGCGGCAGGCCAAGGTGCTGGGCATCGTCTTCAACCAGGCCGACGCCTCGGCACGTTCGTACTATTATTACAAGTATGCCGATTATCACGCGGCGGAGGTCAGCAGGCAGTAGTCCATAGTCAGCGGTCAGTGGTCAGTAGTCAGTGATCAGCAGTCAGCATTGGGTTAGATCGCGTAGATTCGGGGCCAAGCGAGAATGGCCCTGCGAATTGACCGGCACGGAGTGTCGCCGCGGAGCGCCGGTATCCAACCGGCTTCAACCGTGTGCTGTTGGGAGTTCGACGATTGCCGGCGCTCGCATCTCCCTCTCCTTCCCGGCAGGGGAACGTCGGGAAGGGGAGGTCCCTCTCCGTTCGGAGTTCAATGTTCGATGTTCAAAGTTCAAGGTTCAAGGTTCAACCTCGGTCTCTTAAGGTGCAAACTCTCATCCCTCAACCCCCAACCGCCCTCGCCCCTTCGCCCGCAGTCAGCCCGCGTGTTGGTCTGGTGAAAACCTGGCTCCCAATTGCCGTCTTCGCCATCCTCTGGCTTGACCTGATCCGCCTCCTGAGCACCCAGTGGGAATCCCGTGAACAATACGCCTACGGATGGTTCGTCCCCTTCTTCGCCGCCGCCCTCCTCTGGCGCCGCTGGCTTGACCGGCCGGGGGAGAAAGCAGAAAGTGGAAAGCAGAAAACAGAAATGGGGCCCGAGGTCCAAGCACCGCGCACCACGGACCACGCGATCTCTGGATTTCAGCTTTCTGCTTTCCCAATTTCTGCTTTTGCTCTGCCTGCTTTCTGCTTTCTGCTTTGCCTTTTGCTCCTTCCCCTCCGCGTCATCTTCGAGATCAACACCGATTGGCCCCTTATCAGTTGGGTTTACACCCTCATCGTTGTCGCCCTCACGTTGTATGCCTTTCACCTTGCTGGTCCGCAATCCGTGATCCGCACGTCTCCCTCTCCGCAGGGGGAGAGGGTGGGGGTGAGGTGGCTCCGGTTCCCCTTCTGCGCTCTTCACTCTCCATTCTCCAGTCCACAGAGATGGTCCGTGGTCTCGCCCTGGGTCCGCCACTTCGCCTTCCCGGTCTGCTTCATCCTGGTCGCCGTCATCTGGCCCTACCGCATTGAAAAGGGGCTGACTCAGGACTTGATGCAGGTGGTCGCCAGCTTGACGGTTGAACTGCTCGGTTGGCTCGACATCCCCGCCCTGCAACGCGGCAACCTCATCGAACTGGGCACCGGCACCGTTGGCATTGACGAAGCTTGCAGCGGCATTCGATCCTTCCAATCCAGCCTCATGGCCGCGTTGCTGATGGGAGAACTCTATCGCCTGCGGCTGCTCCCCCGAGCGGCTCTGGTCGTCAGCGGGATAACCTTGGGTTTCTGCTTCAACGTCATGCGGACCCTTCTGTTGAGCTACCAGGCCAACCAGCAGGGCCTCAGTGCCATCGAAAAGTGGCATGACCCCGCCGGCCTGACCATCACCGTCGCTTGCTTCTTCTGCCTCTGGGCCCTCGCCGTCCTGATCACGAAATGGACCAAGCGCCGTGCCCCGCTGACCTCTGACCTCCGACCTCTGACTTCTGTCAGTCCCGCCGACTCCCTCTCCGCAGGGGGAGAGGGCCGGGGTGAGGTGGTTCAATCTCCCATCTCCCATCTCCCATCTGCTCAAGTCCCCGTTGACCTCCGACCTCTGACTTCTAGTAGTTCAGACTCTCAACTCTCAACTCTCAACCCTCAACCTCCCCAGGTCAATAGTCCCGTAGTCCCATCTTCCATCTTCCATCTTCCATCTTCGCCTGCGATGCGCTTCGCGCTCGCCGTCGGCCTCTGGTCCCTCCTCTGCATCGGCGCCACCGAGGCCTGGTACCGCTCCCATACCCCGAAAGACTCGGGTGTGTTTCATTGGTCGGTTGCCTTGCCGGAAGGCAAGGCCGACTTCGAGAAAGTCGAGTTGGCCCCGAGAACCATCAAGCTGCTGAAATACGACCTGGCGGCCACGGGTAAGTGGAGCGTCGAAGACGGCTCTGAATGGAGTGTAAGTTTCTTCCGGTGGCAGCCGCGCTCGATCGAGTCCGTGATTAATTCCCGCATCCATCGGCCCGAGGTTTGCTTGCCCGCCTCCGGCTTCCGCCAGCTCTCGAGCTCGGAGCTGATTCAGGTCGAGGCGAACGGCTTCGAGCTGCCCTTCCGCAAGTACACCTATGAAATGGACGGCCGGAAACTGTATGTCTTCTTTTGCCAGTGGGAAGACGGAGCGGAGGACCAAGCGGGCATGCAAGCTTCCAAGCAGGCAGATCGTTTGCAGTCCGTCCTCAAGGGGCGGCGCTTGGTGGGACAACAAACCCTGGAAATCATTGTGACTGACTGCAACAGCTTGGAACAGGCCGAACAGCAATTGCGCAAACACCTCCCCGAGCTCATCCAGCTCGAACCCGCGCGTTAGAACCCATTTCAGCTTTCAGGTTTCAGCGTTTCAGCATTTTCCAAGTGACCACTGACCACGGACCGAATGGCGCTTAGTTAAGGCCCCAGCAAAAGCGGGGGCTTGACAACGGTTCTT
>OCZT010003751.1_pt1 | contig 15506 bp, 11 predicted proteins | sample 1539031 | NCBI WGS metagenome assembly OCZT01 (sample SAMEA3539308, study PRJEB22396) | soil metagenome | biome: tundra; feature: field; material: soil | place: USA | collected 2010-05 | depth 0.15 m | reverse complement strand
CGCGATGTGGAAACACTTCCATCAGTTTTGATGTCATCGCCACATAAGGCGATTCCTCCGCGTTCTCACCGACAATTTCGACTTTCCAACCACCCGTTTTTGCGCAGAGCAGCAGCGCCGACGCGAATTGCGAGCTTTCCTTGATGCTCACGGTGCAACCCCTGGTAGGGACGCGCTGCCGCGCGTCCTGGTCCCGCAATGCGGGATCGGCCCTACCGAAAATCGTCGCCGGCAATTTATCGTTCGGCGAATCCACGCGATAACCCAGTTCGCGCAACGCCTTGAACAACGCCGCCTGCGGACGCTCGTGCATTCGCGGCACGCCGCTCAGGCGATACACGCCCTGCCCCAGACAAACCAGCGCGGACAGAAACCGCGCCGCCGTGCCGGCGTTGCCCACGAACAGTTCCAGGGGATTTTCCACCGTGCCGCCACCGGGGACTTTCCCGCCCTGCCCATAAACCGTAATGGTGCGATTGCACACTTCATCCGGGTCGGGCGCAACATTCACCATGAAGCCAAGTTCCTGCAAACACTCGACCATGATTTGTGTGTCCTCGCTCCACAGCGCGCCTTCGAGGGTCACTTCGCCGTCCGCCAGCGCCGCGAGGATGAGCGCGCGGTTCGTGATGCTCTTCGAACCGGGCACGGTGATTTCCGCGCGCACCGGTTTGTCGAGCGGCACAATTTCGATGAGGTCGGGTAAGGCCATTTTAACCAGGGATGGATACGGATGAACACGGATGGGTAGGGCGGGCAGCCTGCTCGCGATTCATCGGAGTCCCCTGCCCGCCGAGGCGCTGGTTATAACCGACCGGCGCGCACGGAGTGACGCGCCTTACCATTAAAAAAAATCCGTGTTTATCCGTGTTCATCTGTGGTTGATTCATTCCGGTGACGGCGAGGCGCAGCCGGCGCACCAATTGTCGCGGCGTTTTTTGGCCGTTTCAAAAAACTTTGCCATGGTCTTCGCGTCGGCTTTTTTCAGCACGCGCCGGAATTTTTGCAAATCGGCGATGAAAGCATCCAGCGACTTCGCCAGATTCTTGCGATTGGCCAGGGCGATGTCGCGCCACATTTCGGGCGAGCCGGACGCGATGCGCGTTGTGTCGCGAAAACCGTTTGCGCAAAGCGCGGCCTGATGTCTGGGATGCGCCGGATTCAAAACATGGCTGGCCAAAGTCGCCGCGATGATGTGCGGCAAATGGCTCGACCGGCTCACGAGTGAGTCATGAATTTCCGGCGTCAATCGCAGCACGCGCGACCCAATCGCCCGCCAAAACTGTTCCACTTTTTTCAGCGCGGCCTGGTTTGTCTTTTTCGCCGGTGTCATGACGCAAACGGTGTTGACAAACAAATCCGCGCGCGCGGCGCTTACGCCGGTTTTTTCCGCGCCGGCCATCGGATGACTGCCGACAAAATGCGCGCCAGCTTTGGCCACCAGCGATTCGAGTTCGCGCACGACGCTGGCTTTGACGCTGCCGACGTCGGTGACAATGGCACCGCGCTTCAATGCCGGAAGCATTTCCCTGACGCGCGAACGCATTTGCGACAGCGGCAGGCATAGGATGACGAGGTCGGCATCCCAAACAGCCGCCAGCAAATCGGTGGTGGCGAAATCCACCGCCTCCGCCCTTTCACAGTCTTTCAGGCTGGCGCGACGGCGAACGAAACCCGCGATCTGGCGCGCGAGTTTCCGGCGTCTGACGGCCAGTCCGATGGACCCGCCGAGCAGGCCGACGCCGATGATGGTTATCTTCCGAAAATGCACGACGGAAGCATAAAGGATGGAGGATGGTGGATGGAAGATGGAAATGTGCGGTAGCAAGTGCGCAAAAAAAGCGCCAGAGGGCTGGCGCACTCCAAAACGCTCGCGCGTAAACCGGAGTCACCAGGATATCCGAAAGGTCTTGGAGTGCGGCGGCCCTCCGCCGCTTTGCGACATTATAGTGTAACCCCCACCGAACCGTTTCGCGCGGACTCGAAGCACGCATCCATCACCTGCTGCGTTTTCAGCGCCCACATCGGCCAGTCGTCGTTGAGTTTGCCGGAAAAAACCTGGTCGGCGAAGTTGTGGAACATTCGGGTGTCCTGCGCGGTTGGGTGGCCCATTTCAGCCGGGTCTGAAACAGCGGATTGCACTTGAACGCCAACCGCGGCCCGGAGGCGAATTTCGCTCCGGTTGACCTCAAAAGCGGGTTCGTAGCTGTCGAACGGGTGGACGAAATCGGGCAGCCGCAGCCAGCCTTTCACGCCGCCGATGTTGACCCATTGCTGCTGCGCCGCGAGAAACGAACAGTAAAAACCCGCGGAAACGCCGCCGTCAAAAAACAATTCGCCGGAAAATTCCGTCGGCGCGGGCGCACGTCCTGGACCGACGTCAGACTGGGAAAGGAGGCGGCCGGTGACCGTGTGCGGCAGTTGCCAGTTCATCGCCCAAAGCGTGAATCGGAGGCAATACCAACCCAGATCCCCGAGGCAACCGGCGGGTTCGAGCCGGCCGTCCACGCGGATGTTGTCGTGGAAAAAATCTTCGCCGGCATAAAAACTAAAGGCCGAGGAAATCCGCCGCACCGGGCCGACGCTCTTGCCGTCGTCGAGCACTTCACGGACGCGCGCCAGACGCGGACTGTGCATGAACATGACGCCGTCCATGAACTGCACACGATTTTTGCGGCAGGCGGAAATCATCTCCTGAAGGTCGGCCGCGTTCACGGCACAGGGTTTCTCGCAGACCACGTGCTTGCCCGCTTCCGCCGCGCGCAGAACCCATTCCTTCCGCAAGCCGGTGGGCAGCGGGACGTAAACGGCGTCCACGTTTTTGGACGCGAGCAATTCCTCGTAACTGCCGAGTGGCGCCGGCGGAGTTTCAAACGGCGTTTCCGCCTGACACTCCGCGATGAATTGGCGGCTGCGCTTCACATCGCGGCTGGCCACGGCGGTTACGACGCAATTGCCGGAACTGAAAATTGCCTTCCAGTTTTTCCGCGCGATGCCCGCTGTGCTCAATATTCCAAATCGAAGTTTGTTCATAAAATTAATCGTAATCCTCCTCGTTCTCGTCCTCCTCCTCGAATTTTTAATTTTCGATTACGAGGACGACGACGAGGACGAATCATCTCGCCGCCTCTTTGACCCGTTCCAAAATCACGTCGGCGATGTGCGGTTCGCTGCCGATGGCGGGCGAATACCAGACGAGTTTGCCGTTCTTCTCCGTCGGATTGCGCCACGCCGGCCGGCCGGCGGCCAGGCGTTGCTCGACGACCCGTCTCGCCTCGCCGAGCAAAACCGGAATGTCTTCCTGCGTGTGCAGCCCATCGCTGATGAAAAACGGCACCACCACCAGGTTTTTCGATTCCGCCAGCGCATAACAATCAGCGATGCGCGGCGATTCTTCGAGAAAAATCCCGTGGACGCCGGCATAAATTTTCCGGGCGCGGACCAGTTCCACCTGCCGTTCGATGGGCTTCCGCGAATTTTCATTTTTCTCCGTGCCATGTCCGGCAATGAAAAGCGTGATGTCCTTCGGCTTCGGCGCGCGCGGAAACGGAAATTTTTCCACCATTTCTTTCGCGCGGGACAGAAGCACGGCGGTCATGCTGTCGTGCGAGCCAACGGGCTGGCAGTAGTAAATGGTTGAGGGTTGAGGGCGTAAAGCCCCGTGAGGGCCACGCCCCTTTATGGGGTTGAGGGTTGAGTGTTCAGAAAAGCCGAGTTCGCGCGGGATGACTTCGTCGCTGAAGTAACCTTCGCTGATGAACAGCGGCACGATGAATACGCGCGATGCGGAAATCTCCGGCAAAACCTTTTTGATTTGCGGCTCCTGTTTCCAGAACGCCTCGCGGACTTCGGTAAAAATTTTCCGTCGGCGCAATTCCGCCGTGTGCTGATACACCGGCGCGGCGGAACCGTCATTTTGCGTCGTGCCGTGGCCGAGCACCACCAGTGCGGCCTCGGAAAAATTTTCACCGTTCACGTGGCAAGGTTGGCGCACGAACAAACCATTCGCAAGCCGCGCTTCGGAACCGGCTTTTGGCAGTGGGTTGGTTTGGTGGGGCGAGCGTACTCGCGAGCCGGAAACTGAATGAAAAATGTCCTTATTTCGGCTCGCCGGGAGTCTCGCCCCACCAGTGCTGTGAAATTGACCCACTACCTTTATTTGAAACTTTTTGACACTACAAGCGTCTTAAGTTCAAATTGTCCGCGAAATCAACCGAACCCATGAAAATAACGACTTCGATTAAACTCACCGCCATCGCACTGGCCGCCACCTTCGGGCTGGCGTTTGCCGCTGCCGCCGATACCGCTCAATTGCCGCCCGCTTCAACGAAAACCGGCGTGACTTACGCCGCCGACATCAAGCCCGTTTTCGACCAGTCCTGCGTCAAATGTCACAGCGGCGACAAACCAAAAGCCAAACTGAAGCTAGACAGCCTTGAAAACGCGCTCAAAGGCAGCAAGGATGGCAAGGTTGTCATTCCCGGCAACAGCGCGAAAAGTCCGCTCGTCCTGAATGTTGCCCATCTCAGCAATGACAAGGATACCTGGATGCCACCGCTGCACAACAAGGCGAACATCGGACCGCTCACGCCCGAGCAAATCGGTCTGATCCGCGCCTGGATTGACCAGGGAGCAAAGTAATTCCGCTGCTTTTACAAAAGGGCCAGTCCGTACTGCAATACGTCAGAATCAACGTGCGCCGCGGGGATTTTTCGCCGCGCATGTTTTCTTCTTCTACCCGGCCCTGCCATGAATCTGATCGCCGGGCAACGTGCAACCTTTTGTCGCATATGCGACAAAAGGTTGTCATCAAGTTGCAGGCCAGACACTTATAAAACAATTAATACGCTACACGATGGTGCCGGGTTTCGAAACTGGTCTGTGAGGATTGCGCCTTTTTAATTTATGGTGCGAAGGCGCGGTAGAAGCGCCCGCCGTTGGTCGCCTGCGGGTCGATGAATTGGAACTGGCCGGGCGAGATTTCCATGACGCCGCCGAGCGCTGTCCACTGGCTCAACGGCAACGCCAGATTCGTGGTTGTTAGCACGCCGAACAACGCTCCCACACTGTTCGTGAACGCAAACCGGAACCCATTGGTCAGTTTTTGCGGACCCGTCAGAGTGGCCGCGGTCGGAACCGGAACGCTGATGTTGACGACGCTGCTGGTGCTTTGGATGCCGTTGACAAACACGGTGGCCAGCGCATAGCCGGCCGGGAAATTCCACACCGGCAAGGAGGTGAAGGAATTCGTGGACCAGTTGGTGGTCAGCAGAAACATAGTTTGTTCGTTGTCCAAGCGACGCAATTGCACCAGCGGATAATCCGCCGGTGAGTCCTGGGAATTGCCGCATGAACCTCCGGAGACGCCCCGGAACTGCGAGCCGGTGATGACCAGATTACCGCCAAGATTGAGCGGCGAGGTGAATGTGGCAATCTGCGGCCGCCACGAATTAGTGAAACCCAGCCCGACATCATACAATTCGACGGCGGAAAGAGTGCCGATGAAATGTCCCCCCGCAACCAGCAACTTCCCATTAGGCAACAACGTTGCCGTGTGACCAGACCGTCCGGTAGCGAGCGAAGGGACCGCTGTCCAGTTCCCGGTGGTCGAATCGTAATGCTCAGCACTCGAAAGAGTACCTGCACTTTTGTTAATGCCCCCGGCGACCAGCACTACTCCACCCGCCAACAAGGTCGCCGTGTGACCGTAGCGTGAGGCGGCTAGCGAGCCCGTGGCCATCCAAGTCCCGGTGGCTGGATCGTAATATTCCGCGCTGGAAAGATCGCCGACACTGCCGGATCCCGCCGCAACCAGCACCTTGCCATTGGGCAACAACGTTGCCGTGTGACTATTGCGTGCGGTAATTAATGAGCTATTGGACACCCATGTCCCGGCGGCCGGATCGTACAACTCCACGCTGGAAAGATAATTGGTCGTTATATTGCCGCCCCCGGCGACCAGGACCTTTCCATTGGGCAACAAGGTCGCCGTGTGGTAACGACGGGGATTATTGAGAGGACCGGTCGCCGTCCACGTCCCGATGGCCGGATCGTATAACTCTGCGCTGGATAGATACCCGGCGCTGCCAGAGCCGCCTGCGACCAAGACCTTTCCGTTGGGCAACAGGGTCGTCGTGTGAGCATAGCGTCCAGTGCTCAATGAACCGGTCGCCGCCCACGTCCCGGCAGCCGGATCATACAGCTCTGAACTGGCGATGGAGTTGAAACTGCTGTCAATGCCCCCCGTTATCAAGATCTTGCCATTGGGCAAAAGCGTCGTTGTCGGATACATACGCTTGATGATCAACGCACCGGTCGTTGTCCACGTCCCGCTGCTGGAATCGTACAGCTCCGCGCCGTTGGTAATCCCAGAACCGCTGCCGTTGCTGCTGCCCCCCGCGACGAGTGCCTTCCCGTTGGGCAGCAACGTCGTCGTGTGACCGGAGCGTGCGGCATTCATCGCCCCGGTATTCGTCCACGCCCCGTTGGCATAATCATACACCTCCGTGCTGTTTGTAACGCCACTGCTACCCATGCCTCCCGCGACAAGAATTCTGCCGCCAGGTAACAAGGTTGCTGTGTGACCCCAGCGCGCGGTGTTTAAGGCGTTGGTGCTGGCGATCCAAGCCCCGATGATCGGGTCATACAACTCCACGCCGGACAATTGGCCGGGGCCACTCTCGAATCCTCCTGCCAATAATACTTGTCCATTGGGAAGCAAAGACGCCGTTTGCGAATCACGCCCGACAGTCATGGTGTTGGTGGTCGTCATCCAGTTTCCTGTGGTTGGATCATAAATCTCCGCGCTCAACATTGAGACCGACGTGTAAAGGGGCGGGTTGGTTTGAATCTGAACCATGACCCACCCTCCCGCCACCAACACCGTTCCGTTGGGCAGCAAGGTCGCCGTGGGTGACGAGCGGTTGGTGCTCATCGCGCCGGTCTCTGTCCACGTCTCTGTGGCGGGATCATACAGCTCCGCCCTTGAAGGAGGACCGTAGTTATTGCCGCCTCCGGCGATTAACACCATTTCATTTGTCAGCAAGGTCGCCGTGTGATCCCAGAACGCACTTTTCATCGTGCCGCTGGCTTTCCAGGTTCCGGTCGCCGGATCGTATAATTCCGAAACCAAATTATCCCCTTCGCTGTCAGCGCCTCCGGTCACCAGTACCTTGCCGCTGCGCAACAAAGTCGCCGTGTGATTCTCGTGTGCGCCGTTCATCGGAGCAGTGGCAGTCCACGTGCCGGTGGCCGGATCATAAATCTCGGCGCTCGAAAGATAGTAAGGCGCGTCGTTGCCATAACCTCCGGCCACCAGCACCTTGCCGTTCGGGAGCAAGGTTGCCGTGTGGTCATAACGGCTCGTCGTCATCGCCCCGGTTGTTGTCCACCTGCCGGTGGCTGGATCGAACAACTCCGCGCTGGAGGTGCCAATGGTCGTGCCGTAATTGGTGACTCCCCCCGCAACCAGCACCTTGCCGTTCGACAGCAACGTCGCCGTGTGATTGTAGCGAGCAGTAACCATCGGGCCGTTGGTGACCCATGAAGCAGCCTGGGCCGGTTGAGTGACGGATAAATTGAGCGCCAGCGCGGCCAGCGCCAGCGCAAGATAATTTCCCGGATGAGTTTTCATAGGCGGTCTGTGCCGATTGCGGACTGGGTTTCGGTCCGAGAGCAAACTGAATTTGCGAACGCCCTCATATATTGGTCATGGTAACTGCCGGCAGCACAAAAATCACGCCGAATGATATTTGATGTCAATGATATTAGGCGGCCCGTTGCTCGAAATTAGCTGTCATGCCCAAGCGGGTGACACGTGACATGGGTCGCGCTGCCGGTGCTTGTCACATGTCACTTGCCACTTGCTTGCCGCGCCGAATCCCGCAATGCGGGAGAAGGCGGGTCACTTCAATGGCACGCGTTTCTGCTGCCGCAATTCCTGCTGCCGACGCAACAACTCCATGCGGTCGGCCTCGGAAGTTTCCGGCTGGCTCGCGCGCTGGATGGACGCGGCGATTTGACGATCCAGAAATTGATTGCGCAACTTCAGTGTCACATCGGCCAGTTGCTGGTCGGGATTGGGAATTTTGCGGTCTTCGGCGACGGCTTCGGTGACGAGGCCCCGCATTCCGGGCGATTCACACTCATCCAAAAACGCAGCCAGGCTTTGCCAGGTTTCATTGGTCTGCGCCGTCAGCCGTCGTTCGACAATTTGCCGCACGAATGGATGCGAAATCCAGTTCACGTCCAGATGCAACGCGGTCCAGGCCACCAAATCGTCGTGCAGCAACAAAAGTTTCAGCAACCAGAATTCCTGAGTGGACGGACGCGACATTTCGGATTCCGCAGCGGGTTCGGTTTCGCTTTCGCCGGGCGCGGTTTTGGCGCCGGGAATTTTTTTGAATTCGGCGCGAACAGCTTCGGGCGAAACGCCCAGTTGCAACGCGGTTTTCTGCGCGTAGGTGTCAATGAGCACCAGGTTGCCGGTCTTGTGGACGGCCTCGGCCATGCCGCGCAAAATGGCGTTCCGGCCCTTGTCGCTGTTCGCGTCGTTCAGCTTGCAGAGCCGGTTTAAATAGTAATCAAAAAATCCCTCGGCGTTTTCGACGAGCCGGCGGAACGCCTCGCCGCCATTGGCCTTGATGAAACTGTCCGGGTCGTGCGGCGCCGGCACCACCGCCACGCGCACCGCCAGGCCGGACTCCAGCAGGTGGTCGAGCGAACGCACGGCGGCATTCTGGCCGGCCTCGTCGGAATCGAAGCAAAGCACCACCTCGTCCACGTAACGTTTGATGATGCGCGCGTGGTCGGCGGTGAAGGCCGTGCCTTGCGGCGCGACGATGTTTTGGACCCCACCCATAAAACACGCGATCAAATCAAGCTGGCCTTCGCAGACGATGGCGAATCCGGCGTCGAGCAGCGCGCGTTTGGATTTGTCGAGGCCGAAGAAGACCCGGCTCTTGGTGAAAATGGGCGTCTCGGGCGAGTTGACGTACTTCGCCGTTTTTTCGTCGCCGGACAGGACCCGTCCGCTGAAACCGATCACCCGGCCCTGCTCGTCGCAAATGGGAAACATGAGCCGCCCGCGAAAACGGTCGTAGTAGTTTCGGAGTTCGGAGTTCGGAGTTCGGGTCTCGGGCCTTTGATCTTGGGTCTCGGATTTGTGAATGATAAGCCCGGCCTTTTCGACAAGGGCGAGTTCGTGGCTTTTGCTTTTGGCCCAGTTGACGGTGTCGTCCCAGGCATCCGGCGCGTAGCCGAGACGAAAGAGTTTCACCGCTTCCGGCGACACGCCGCGTTTCGTCAGATAATCGCGGGCGATTTGGCCGCTGGCTTCATTGAGCAGCGCGTTTTGCCAGCGTTGGGTGATTTGCTCGTGGATCTGGAGCAACTGGTCCTTGATGTGGCGTGATTGCTGTTCGCCGGGGGTTTGATCGAATTCCAGGGGAATTTTCGCGCGTTCGGCCAGCCGGCGGACGGCGTCCATAAACCCGATGTTTTCGTATTCCTTGACGAAGGTGAACACGTCGCCGCCTTTGTGGCAGCCGAAGCAGTGAAAAATCTGCTTGTGCGGATTGACGTTGAAGCTGGGCGTCTTTTCCTTGTGAAAGGGGCAGAGGGCGACAAAGTTTGCGCCCGCCTTTTTCAGCGGCAGATACGAGCCGATGATGTCCACGATGTCGCTGGCGGCGCGGATGCGTTCGCGGGTTGCGGGGGAAAGCGTGCCAGCCATGCTTGTTTGGCGACGCGGCGCTTACTTCTGAATGTTAACCACCGCCGGTTTTGGCTCCGGCTTGGCGGTCGGCGGCGGAGCGGTTTCGATCAGCAGCGGACCCAGGTAATCTTTGATGTAAGGCCCGGTGAAGGATTTGGTGAAGACCTGCGCCTGCACGGTCTGCAAACTGGGAAAATAGTTGCCGCTATACAATCCGCCGCCGTACCAACGTTTCACGTAGGCGTCGTGTTTTATAATATCCGCCGTCGTGTAGAAAGGCGCGTTCAGCAAAGCCAGCACGGCCAGCAGCATGCAGGCAAACCGAATCATGCCTGACAACATCCCCAAATAGTATTCGGCACTGCCGAATAAATTGTTCTCGGCCACGCGATAAACCACGAGCCGTCTGAGAGCCATAAACAGGAGAACAATCACGAACGCCAGAAGCAGATAACCAAAAATGCAACTGGCCAACCTGCTTAATGCAGCGGTCTTGACCAATAGTTGGGCAGCCGTCTGATACCAGAGCCCGCACACCACGACCAGCGACACCCATTTCAACAACGGCAGGGCTTCCTTTGACATGCCGTGCTTGCGCCCGCGGAACATTCCGAAAATCAACATTCCCACAACCACGCCGTCGAACCAATTGACCGGCAGATTATCGAGAGCCAGGTTTGGTATGGCCGCACCAATCATAACCGTGAGATTAAATCCTCCAATTTAGAATGCCAATTTAAATTATAGCCTGTTTCATGCCAATTTCGGGTTCCAGCCGGCGTTTGAAACATGCTGCCACAAGTGAAATCCTTTGCCGCGGCACAATTTGCGCGGAGTTTTTCATCCGGCAAACTTCCATCAAGGCGGATTCGATGAAAGCCAGAACTGAATGTCCGGCGCCTGCGGATTGCGCGGATCCAGTGCCAAAACCTTCAAATAATGCTGCCGCGCCAGCGCCGGGTCGTACAATTGCTGCGCGTAAAGATATCCCAGCGCCAGATGCACACGCACCTCGTCCGGATTTGCCGCCAGAATCTTTTTCAATTCATTCACCGCGTCGGTCACATAACCCGCCGCCTTGAGCGTCAGCGCGAAATTATAACGCGCGTCCACCGAATCCGGCTGGATCGCCAGCGCCATCTCGTAACCGGCGAGCGATTGATTGAAGTTCCGCAGCCGAAAGGCGATCACGCCGTAATTGTATTGCGCCTCGAACCAGCCCGGATCCACTTCCGTCGCCTGCCGATATGATTGCAACGCGTCCAGCCAGCGCGAATTCTGCTCAAACTCCCGCGCCCGTGTGAACACACCCGATGCCGTCCGCCGGTCGCCCGCCTTCGGTTTGCGCGGCGAAAGATACAAGTAACGCGGAAACTTCGGCGGCGCGGGCTGAACAATCTTAACCGGCTTCGGCGCAATAACCGGCGCCGGCGCGGGCGCGGATGCAGTTTGCGTTGGGGTGCTGGAATTTGCCGGCGACAACGGCGTTGAGCTGGCGGGGTGGTTGTCCGAAGCCGGTGGCGGCAGGGGCGTCACTCCATTTTCATTGTATTTTTCCGGCGCGGAAGAACGAAACCAGTTCAGCGGATTCAGCTTGTGGATAACGCCCGTCTTCCCGGTCGCCGGTTCCGGCGGCGTTTCTGCCACGGGCGTCCCGATAATCACCGGTTGCGGCTGAACCTTGACGATCTGCGCCGGAGTTGTTCCGCGCGGCGGATTTGAACTGGCGCGGACAACCGCCTGCGTTCGTGGCAACCCGGTCGCGCGAACCGCGCTGCCGGCCGCCGGCGTTCTGTTTTCAGTCGTGAATGCGGCAGCTTGATTTTGATTCACCGGTGGCGGGTTCGCCACCGTGACCGCCGCCGGCTGCTCCAGACTGTTCGCGATGTCGTTTACCGCGTCCCAATTCGCCGGGCGCGGCGTCAGCGCCAGATACGCGCGATAATTTTGCAGCGCCAGCGCGTTGTCGTGCAAATGCTGCTGCGCCACCGTCGCCAGGTTCAGCCAGGCCGGCGCGTAATCCGGCTGTTCCTTTGCCGCCGCCGCAAAAAATTGCGCCGCTTCGCGCGGATGTCCGCGTTCGACCCGCGCGAGTCCCAAACCGTTCAAGGCCTCGGCGTTGTTCGGACTCAGATAAAGCGCGGTGCTGAAACTTTTTTCCGCCGATGCGAGATCATGCGATTGAAGCTGCGCGAGGCCGAGCTTGAGCCAGCCTTCCGGCGCCTTGGGCCGGCGCAACGTGTAGGCGGTAAACTCGCTTTCGGCCGCGTCGGGTTTGTTTTGCTCCAGCCACAAACAGCCGAGATTGTAATGCGCCTCCATCAAATCGCGGTCGAGGTCCAGGGCGCGTTTATACGCCGTCACCGCATTGGTCGGCTGGCCGGCATACTGGCACGCTACCCCGAGATAATTCCACGCCTGCGCGTTCGTGGTCAGGAGCGACGTGGCCGTCTTGAACTGCGCCACCGCCCCGGCGTAATCGCCGCGTTCCAGAAGTTTTTTGCCCTTGAGCAACGCGCGCGGGCCGGATGGCGTGCAGCCCGCAATGAACAGGGCAAGCGCGAAAAAGCCAATCGCGCTCCATCGCGGCAGGTTTTTTGTGGCCAGCATCGGCGCTGGTGGTAACATCCACACCCAAAAGTGTCAAGAAACGCGCAAACTCAATTCGTGCAAGCGGCCCGGCGGCTGGCAACCGCGGCGGCCGTCGGACTGGCGTGTTTGCCGGTCCGGGCCGCCGATTCGTTCTTCAATCATTCCACCAATGCCATCGCGCAGGTCGTATCCGTCGAAAATTCAAACGCCACTTCTGATTTTCAGCCGGACACCACGCGGGTGCAGACCATGCTGAATCGCGGCCTCACGAATTTCACCGGCCAAGCCACGGTCACCGCCGCCTGGCGCAGCCTCGTCTCGACGCAGGACGTCATCGGCATCAAGGTTTTCTCCACCGCCGGAATGCTCAGCGGCACGCGGCCCGCCGTCGTCGCCGCGGCGATTCACGGGTTGCTCGACGCGGGCGTGCCGCCGCAACACATCGTCATCTGGGACAAACACGAGGACAATTTGCGCGCCGCCGGATTTTTCAAGCTCGGCGTGCAACTCGGCGTGCGCGTGGCCGGCAGCGCGGAAACCGGTTACGATCCGACGAATTTTTATCAGCCTGACACCGCCATCATCGGCAATCTCGTCTGGGGCGATTTGGAATTCGGCAAAAAAGGCGAAGGCGTCGGGCGAAAATCCTTCGTCTCCATGCTGGTCAGCCGGCAGATCACCAAAATCATCAGCATCGCGCCGCTGCTGAACCAGGAATATGCCGGTGTTTGCGGACATCTTTACGGCCTGGCGATGGGCAGCGTGGACAACACGCGGCGTTTTGCGGACGACCCCGGCCGGCTGGCCATCGCCGTGCCGGAAATTTACGCCCTGCCCGTGCTTGGCGACCGCGTGGTGCTAAACATCACCGATGCGCTCATCGGCCAATACGAAGGCGGTTCGCACGGTCTGCTGCATTATTCCTCGGTGCTGAATCAACTTTGGTTCAGCCGCGACGCCGTGGCGCTCGACACGCTGGCCATCAAGGAACTCGACCGCGAACGGCGCGCGCTCGATGCGCCGGAATTCAAACCGAATCTGGGGCTTTACGCCAACGCCACTCTGCTCCAGCTCGGCGTGAACGACCCCGCGAAAATCCAGGTGGAAAAGCTGCGCTGAAAGAACGGCAGGAAAGTATCCATGCAGATTCAACTGGACAAAATGCTTTCCCGGTCAAGACTGGTCTTGCTAACAAATGATGTGCCCAACTTCAAACCCGAACCCAGGAATTGACATGAAAAACTCTTTATTGCTGCGGGCATTGACCCTGCTGACCGGCGTCGCTCTTGCGGTCGCCGCACGCACGGCGGAGGCGAAATTGACGGTCGGCGATCCAGCGCCAAAACTCCAGGTCGCCAAATGGGTGCAAGGCGAGCCGGTGAAGGCGTTCGACACGAACCACGTTTACATTGTGGAATTCTGGGCCACTTGGTGCGGTCCCTGCCGCGTCTCCATCCCGCATCTCAACGAGTTGTCCAAAAAGTTCAAAGACAAAGGAATCATTGCCATCGGACAAAACATGGCGGAACCGGACGACAGCGGTGTCGCAGCGTTCGTGAAAAAAATGGGCGACCAGATGACCTACCGCGTCGCGCTCGACGACAAGAGTCAGGAAACCAACGGCTTCATGGCAGTTAATTGGATGAAAGCGGCGGACCAGAACGGCATTCCCACCGCCTTTGTCATCAACAAGCAGGGTCGGATTGCCTGGATCGGACATCCGATGGGGCTGGATGAAAAATTATTGGAAGCTGTGCTGGCGGACAAATTCGACATGGCCAAGGCCGCTGCGGACTACGAGAAGCAACAACAAGAGAATCAAAAATGGATGGCGGTTAATAAAAAGCTGCGTGAGGCCTTGAAACAAAATAAATGGGATGACGCCGAAGCCGCCGTGGCTGAATTGGAGAAAACAGTGCCCGACCCAATGCGGTTTCAATACGGTGACACTCATCTGCAAATTTTGCTGGGCCGGAAGGATTACGACGCAGCCTATAAACTGGCTGAATCCTTAAGTGACGAGCATAAAGACAACGCCGGTTTCCAAAACGGAATTGCCTGGACGATGGCCACGCACGAAGGATTGGAGAAGCGCGGTCTTCTTGTGGCTGAAAAAATCGCCGAACGCGCGAACACCGTCGCGCAGGACAAATCATCGGCCATCCTCGATACTCTGGCCCGCATCCAGTTCCTGCTGGGGAAAAAGCCGGAAGCCATCGCCACCGAACAAAAAGCGGTCAATGCCGCTGCGGACGACGGCGAAAAACGCTTTCTGGAAAAAAATCTGGCGGACTACCAGCAGGGCAAACTGTCGAAAGCAGACGACTAGAATTATTCCTTCTCAATACCGAGGCTGGCGGACTCATTATTGCAACCGCTGAAACGATTTTTGGAGAAGTAATGGCCTACTTCACTTTTTCGACGACGAGCATCTCGATGGATTCGCGGCTGGGTACCAGTTCAAGGCCGGCTTGAGCAAGTTCATTGGCCAAAGCCGGTTTTACATCTTGCCCATCCTCCCATTGAAAGGTGATGTCGTAGCGAGCCGACAATCCGGGCTGCACAATGACCGGCTTGTTAAAAGCGAACTCTAAAGTGTCTGCCACAAAGGATATCGGGAAATTGGTCCAAGCCCACATACCCTCGTCGTGCTTGAAACCCATCTTGCTCCCGCGTTTGCTGGCATGCAGCGCAAGCAATCCGGGATCTTTGACTTTCAACAAAAGCACATCGGTCTCACGGGTTTCGCGCCGGGCCGTAAAGCCAAACTTCCGTTTAATGGCCTCTTGCAGCGCTTCCTTTTGGTGAGCAGGCAGCGTGAGCATGAGGTCAAAATGGTTTGTCGGGACACTTGCCGGCAGAATCATCCTTTGGCGACTGAACGAATACGCGATTTGTAGCAGGCCTGGAACGTCCATGTTGTGGGCAATGACTTTACTAATGACGTTGCCATTGTCGTTAATGCTCATCATTGCATTGTCATAATATCGGGCGGGCCGGATGATCAGGACCGGAGGCGCTTTCTTCAGGTTTTCGACCTTCATTTCCCAAAACGATTCGTCCACGGAGGGCGAGACAACCTTTTCAACGACGACCACGGTGGTGCCGGTTGCGAATAATACCGCGACACCCGCCACAACAACGGTTTTTGCTTTTGTCCATGCCATAATTTTCAATGCTCCTTTGATGAGGGTTAAGG
>OCZT010003750.1_pt1 | contig 15506 bp, 14 predicted proteins | sample 1539031 | NCBI WGS metagenome assembly OCZT01 (sample SAMEA3539308, study PRJEB22396) | soil metagenome | biome: tundra; feature: field; material: soil | place: USA | collected 2010-05 | depth 0.15 m | reverse complement strand
ATTGATTTTTCGGAAATTATGATCAAGTTAGCAGCAAAACATTCTGAAGAATTGGGACTTGAAAATAAACTAAAGTTTGAGGTCGCGAATATCCTGGAATTTGAACCAAATAGAAAATTTGATTATAGTATAATGATGGGTTTCATTGAATACTTCGAACATCCTGAGTTAATTATAAAAAGGGCTCTCGCTATTACTAATAGGACAATAATAATCAGTTTCCCTGTTGTCGGTGGATTTTTGGCCTTTCAAAGAAAACTCAGATACAAACGAAGATGTTTTTTGCGATTATACAGTCAGGAGGATATAAGAATGTTGATGGAACTGCTGAATATCAGTTCATACGCAATTGAAAAAATAGGGAGAGACTTCTTTGTTACAATTAATCTTAATTGATTATGGAAGCCATCATGTCTGTTGATGTCGAAGAATGGTTTCACATCCCGTCAGGCTTAGATAATATCCTGCCATTTGACCAATGGGATCAGGCAGTAAAAAGAGTTCAGGATGTTCTTCCAAGAATGCTGGATATTTTTGAACAGAATAATGTTACAGCGACTTTCTTTTTTTTGGGTTGGATCGCAGAAAAACATACTGGTCTGGTAAAAGAAACTCTTCGACGTGGTCACGAAGTTGCCACGCATGGTTATGCTCATAAACTGATTTATAACCAGACTCCGGATGAATTTGATAACGACATATATAAAGCAAAGTCCATTATTGAAAATATTACCGGTCAATGTGTTATAGGGTACAGAGCTCCTGGCTTCTCTATTACACCCGAAACTGAATGGGCATTTGATATTCTATCAAAGCATGGAATAAAGTATGATTCTTCCATCTTCCCTGGTAAAAGGTTTCTTGGGCATTATGATAAATTTAATATGGAGCCAACTATAGTCAAAACTACTTATGGTGAAATTATTGAATTTCCTCAAACTGTCGTGGATTTTGGTATGTTCAAATTATCGTGTTTTGGAGGTGGATACTTTAGACTATTTCCAAAGCATATTTTTCTTAAAATGTCCGGGATTATTGAAAAAACGGATAGACCTTTAATTATATATATCCATCCAAGGGATATTGATAGGGATCAGCCGCAAATCTCATTTCCACCACTAAAGAAGATACGACATTATATAAATATTTCAAGAACCGAACAGAAACTGCATGATATTTCTAGTTGCTTCAACTTTAAAAGTTTTGAGATGGTAATATCTAATGCTGTATTTTTGAAAAAACTGAAATATACAACAAGCAGCCAGGATCCGGCACCCAGCATTATCTGATAAATATTATATCCTTTTGATGTCAAACATTACAGTTTCAGTTATAACAGTTTCTTATAATAGCGTAAGAACTATTTCTGATACAATTAAATCAGTGTTAACCCAGACATATCCTGATATTGAATATATTATTATTGACGGCTCTTCATCTGATGGGTCTATTGAGTTAGTTAAGTCTTTTGGTAATAGCATTTCAAAATTTGTTTCGGAACCGGACAATGGCATCTACGGTGCAATTAATAAAGGGATCAGGCTTGCAACCGGAGATATAGTCGGGATATTAAATTCTGATGATTTTTTTTATGATAATAATGTCATTGAAAGGGTTGCAACGCTATTCAGAGAAAATGAAATAGACGCTGTCTTTGGCGATGCTCAGTTTGTTAACCAAATAAACACCTCAAAAATAGTTAGATACTACTCCTCTGGATCTTTCAATCCCAATAAATTCAAATACGGGTTTATGCCGGCTCATCCTAGCTTTTATGTAAAAAGAGCATTATTTGAGAAACTGGGATACTATAAAACGGATTATAAAATTGCTGCTGATTTTGAATTATTATTAAGGTTTTTATATATAAACCGGATTAAGTATAAGTATCTTGAAATGCCATTTCTTTCCATGAGAATGGGAGGTGTAAGCAATAAATCAATTCATAGTAAATACATTCTCAATAAGGAAATTTACAGAGCTTGTAAAGAAAATGGAATTCAAACCAATTATTTTTTATTATATTTTAAATATATTATTAAAATGTTTGAGTTTTTTGGTAATCACAATACACGTAATTATCCATTTCAATAATTCCAATATTAAATTATTCCATTTTCCCAATATTTAAATGATAAAAGTACTTATCACCGGTGCCAATAGTTTTGTCGGCACAAATTTCCGGAAATTTTCACATTATAAAGATATTGAGGAGATATCTCTGCATGAGAATAAACCTGAAGATATTGATTTTGGAAAATTTGATATTGTTTTGCATTTAGCAGCAATTGTTCATCAATCAAAAAAGATTCCAGAAAATGAATATTTTAAGGTCAATAAAGATCTCTGTTTACGGGTCGCTAAATGTGCAAAAAAAGCAGGCATTAAACAGTTTGTTTTCTTAAGTACCCTTAAAGTTTATGGGGAATTTGTCCCAAATTCTGAATTAAAGAATGAGAATTCGGAATGTTTTCCGAATGATACCTACGGAAGGAGTAAATATGAAGCAGAAATTGGGCTCAAAAGAATGGAGAATTCTGATTTTATAGTATCAATAATTCGTCCACCACTTGTTTATGGTGAAGGTGTAAGAGCAAATATGCTTAGTTTAATTAAACTTATTGAGTTATCTCCACTTTTGCCATTTGGGAATATTTATAATAAGAGGGATTTCATATATACTGAAAACTTAGTTGGATTTATCGACAAAATAATTGAAAAGAGAGCTTCCGGAATTTTCATTGTAAAGGATGATGGCGCTCTTTCTACAACAGAATTAATATATCATTTATCAAAATCATTGCATAGGAAAGTGACTTTGTTCACAGTGCCCAGTATACTTATTAGGATCGCTACTCATTTTTTCCCATCTTTTTTTAATAAGTTGTTTGGTTCACTGGAGTTCGATAATAGTGAAACAATAAAATTGCTGAATTACAGACCACCCTATTCAACTGAAGAGGGTATAAAAAGATGGATGAATAGTTTTAAAACTGCCAAACGGATGAAGTCAGAATCTGAATAGATTTTCAGGTTCTTTATGCTATTTTTAACAAAATAAAATTTCCTGACCAATTGAAGATTATCCTTTTAATTATTTCGCTTGGATTTTGCTCATTTGTTTTGACTTATTATATAAGACGATTTGCTCTAGAAAATAAGATTGTAAGCATTCCAAATGCGAGAAGTTTACATGTTGTACCGACTCCACATGGAGGAGGATTAGCGATAGTGATTTCCTGGTACTTAGGAATTTCTATATTATTTATTTCTCACCTGATTGACACTGCACTTTATTTTGCTTTATTAAGTGGAGTAATTTTGACAATTGTCAGTCTGATAGATGACCTGATAGGCTTAAAAGCGTCGATTCGTCTTTGTTTTCATTTTATTACTGCAATTCTTGCTTTCATATTCCTGGGAGGTCTCCGTCAGCTTATTATTCCTGGGATTGAGATGAACTATATCTTCCTGGTATATCCTTTTGCTATTATTGGAATGGTCTGGTTCATAAATCTTTTTAATTTTATGGATGGGGTCGATGGTTTTGCGTCACTCGAAGCTGTTACTATTTGTTTGGTGTTGTTTTTCCTGTCTGGCAGTATTATAAATCTATTGTTATTAGCTTGTATAGCAGGATTTCTATTTTGGAATTGGCCTAAGGCCAAGATTTTCATGGGTGATGTTGGAAGCACTCAACTTGGTTTTATTCTTGTCGTTTTGGGTATTTATTTCCATAACACTTACCAGTTTTCTATTCTTAACTGGATTATGCTCACATCTCCATTTTGGTTTGATGCGACCTTAACACTATTCCGCAGATGGAGAAATGGAGAGAAATTAGGCGAAGCACATAGAAAGCATGCATATCAGAGAATCGTCCGGAGTGGATTCTCACATCTGAAAGTAAACATGTATTTACTGATTATCAATGTGTTTGTAGTAATAATGATTTTAATATATCGTGAGATAAAATTTCTGCAAATACCACTTTTTATATTGACACTGGCATTCTTTTACCTGATTACGAGGAGGGTAGACAAGAGGGTTCCTTTTAAATAATTTTAAAATTGGAAAAAGATAAAAGTAAATTTTATTCTGTCTTTATTAGGTCTGAGCTCCTGCGTAATACCTCTATCCTAATATCGGGCACAGCCCTTGCACAACTGATCCCAATTCTTCTTCAACCTATATTACGCAGATATTTCTCTCCTGAGATATTTGGAGCTTATTCGGTTTATCTTAGTTTAATAGGAATACTCATTGTAATCTCATCCTTCAGGTATGAACTTGCTATAATATTACCCAGGAAAGATAAGGAGGCAGCTGGTGTTTTTTTCCTTTCGGTTATACTGAATTTGTTTTTTAATATTCTTTTGCTTTTAATTATTATTCTTTGGAAAAGAAAAATTCTTTTGTTTTTGAATTTATCTATAGCATTTGCTGATTATTTATATCTGGTTCCACTTGGTACTTTTTTATTCAGCACCTACCAGAGCATTAATTATTGGTTGATCAGGAAAAAGAAATTTTTCCCCATCTCACTGAATAAATTTATGAGAAGAGGATTTGAAGGAAGTTCGCAGATTATTTTTAAATTTTTAAAAATTTCTCACGGATTAGTCTTTGGAGATTTAATAGGGCAGAGTGCTAATTTAATTTCAGGAGTTTATCAGGGAACTAAAAGTGGTCTTTCATTCCGGTTGTTTAGTCCGGGTAAGATAAAATATGTTCTTCATAAGTACTCTGATTATCCTAAATTCAACATAGTTCCGGGTTTTATGAGTGCTTGCAGTTATTTATTACCTGCAATCATGATCAATAAATTCTATTCAGCAGAAAATACAGGTTTTTTTGATCTTTCAAAATTGCTTTTGTCTATTCCACTTGCATTAGTAGCTTCCTCTATTTCAAATGTTTTGCTTCAACGTGTTTCTGAAAAAAGCAAATTAAAACTCAGCATTCGTAAAGATTTAATTTCTATATTTATTTTTGTAGCTCTTATCGTTATTTTTGAAGTTGGGATAATTTTGTTTTGGGCAGAGGATATATTCAAGATTTTTTTTGGGAACAAATGGGAATTTTCCGGCAGCATATCAAAAATATTGGTCTGGGCTTTTGCTTTCAATTTTATTGTTTCATCCTTCAGCAGCATATTTATTTCCCTCAATAAGATAAAACTTTTAAGTGTCTGGCAACTTATTTACTTTGTTTCAATTCTAACCTTATTCTTTTTCAATAATTTATCTTTTAGTAATTTTCTGAAAGTATATGTATTGATAGAGGTGATTTGTTGCTCACTCAGCACCATATTTATCTTATATGTAGTTACGAATTATGAAAGATTACTGCCAAAAATAATACAAGGAGAGGAATAATAGCATGAAAAAACAATGTGCTATTTTTACAAACATTGCTCCATTATATTCAAGATCATTGTGGTATGAGCTAACTTCATCAAAAAACATACACTATTCATTTTATTCCTCAAAAGATGGTTTTACTGGAATAAAAACAATTAATATAAATGAATCCAAAAATGTTAATCTGAAGGGTGGCTTAGATTGGTATTTTCTTAAAAACATTTTTATCGGAAATATTTTGATTTATCAGTCAGGAATAATATCAAAATGTTTGAAAACCAACTATGATGCATATATTCTTTATGGAGAAATGCACAATATTTCAAATTGGATAGCAGCATTTATTTGTAAAATCCGTAAAAAACCTTTGCTTTTCTGGGGTCATGGCCTTTATGGAAATGAACGTCATGTAAAAAAAACAATCAGAATTATGTATTATAAATTAGCTGATTATCATTTGGTTTACGGCAACAGATCGAGAATGTTTATGATTGATTCAGGTTTTAAACCTTACAAAGTCTTCACAGTTTATAATTCTCTTGACTTTTTTACTCATACAAAGATATATGAAGAGAGAAATCTTAATGAAATGGAAAAACTTAAGTTGGAATTGTTTCCAGCCAATAGCACATTACCTGTAGTAATATTTATTGGACGATTGACTGAAGAGAAAAAAATTTCATATCTTTTGGAAGCAATCAGCTTAAGTAAGAATAAAGGCAATAAATACAACTGCCTTATTGTAGGCGGAGGTGAAGAGTTAGAAGGCCTTCAAATATTATCTATTTCTCTGGGAATAAGTGATTTGGTTTGTTTTTACGGACCTTGTTATGATGAAAACATAAATTCTAAGTTTATAATGTTATCGGAATGTTGTGTTTCACCTGGAAATGTAGGCCTCACGGCTATACATAGTTTGTCTTTTGGGACACCTGTAATAACTCATGGAAATTATTTTAATCAGGGCCCTGAAGCTGAATCTGTTATTCAAAACGAAACTGGACTTTACTTTGAAGAAAACAATGTAGTCAGCTTATCAGATGTTATCGATGACATGATATTGAATAAGAAAAAACTAATAATGGAAGCCGCTTGTATCGAACAAGTTAAAATTTACTGGAACCCCAAAAACCAGACAGATATTTTTGACGAAGCAGTTTTGGATTCAATTAAAAATAGATAAGTTGAATAAACTATTAAAAAAATTCAAAGTCTATCTTCTTAAGGAGCAGTTCAGGCCTTCATTCATAGGCTTATTTGTAAATCCATTTTACTTCGCGAGGAAAGCAATTTATAATAATATTAAGTTTTATGCTAAAAATATAACCGGCACTACACTCGATATTGGTTGTGGCAGTAAACCCTATGCAAGTTTGTTCCAAACTGACAAATATATAGGTATGGATATTGAAGTATCAGGACATAAACATACTGATTCAAAAATAGATGTATTCTACAATGGTGTTGAAATTCCTTTTAAAGACGATTTTTTTGATTCCATTGTTTGCTTTGAAGTATTGGAACATGTATTTAATCCTGATGTTTTTTTGACAGAAGCAATTCGTGTCTTAAAACCAGGGGGGACTGCTATTTTCACAGTACCGTTTGTTTGGGATGAACACGAACAGCCGTATGACTATGCACGATATTCTTCATTTGGGTTAAAATTCTTATTCGAAAAAAATGGCTTTAAAGTTGCTGAAAACAGGAAATACTTATGCGACCTGCGACTTTTCACACTCCTGGCAAATGCATATATTTATAAGATTATCAAGAAATTAATTCCTAATAAAGTATCATATCTGTTGATTCTTCCGCTTACCACCATAAATAACTTCTTAGGTCATATTTTTTATCTTTTTCCAAAAAATGAAGATTTGTATTATGGTAATATTTTCCTGCTTAAAAAATATTAAATAATGTTGTACGAAATGTAATTATCACAACACAATGAGTGTGAACAAACTATCAATTATTATCCCTGTTTATAATGAGGAAGCCACAATTGCATCGATTCTGGACAAAATCAGAGATGTAGCCATGGTCAATAATATAGAAAAGGAAATTATAGTTGTAAATGATTGCTCAACTGATAATACAGGTAAAGAGATCGAAAAATTTATTGAGAATAATTCTGCAATGAATATACATTATTATAAACATGAACTGAATAAAGGGAAGGGTGCTGCGTTAAGAACCGGAATCTCATTAGCTAAAGGGGAATACCTGATAATACAGGATGCTGATTTTGAATATGATCCGGATGAATACAATGATTTACTAAAACCAGTTCTGAAGGGATTTGCCGATGTTGTCTATGGTTCACGTTTTATCGGAAGTAATCCTCAGCGTAAACTGTTTTTCTGGCACACCATTGGTAACAAGTTTCTGACTTTTTTGACAAATCTTTTTTCCAATCTGAACTTGACTGATATGGAAACTTGTTTTAAGCTTTTTAATACCAAAATAATACAATCGATAAAATTGGAAGAAAACCGATTTGGCTTTGAACCTGAGGTGACAATAAAAATTGCAAGGGTCCCCAGGATAAGAATTTATGAAGTTGGAATCTCTTATTACGGCCGTGGTTATGAAGAGGGGAAAAAAATCGGCTGGAAAGACGGTTTTAGAGCTATATACTGTATAATTAAATATGGATTGTTTAGAGCATAAGATATGATTCTAGTTTTACTAATCTGGACTTTGGTTTTTTTTGTATTTTTTGTCATAGGACTTTCTGTCGTTAGAGTTATCTCTAGAATTGCCGGACTTAAGGAGAATAGGGAAATAGTGACTCTTGATGAATACTTTTTTATTGGATTCCTTACTTTATCTTCATTATGTGGAATTCTTTCGATTTGGATTCCAATTGGTTACAAAGTACTACTTTTTGTCAGTGTTTTGTCACTGACTCTGTTTCTGCTTAACTTCAGAGAGATACAGAATAAAATTGAAATTGCTATACGCGAACTCCTCCTGATGAAACGAGTAGAAGTATTAGTGATTGTCCTTATTATCTTGTTTTTGCTAACAGTAGTAGTCCATAAGATTACCTGGTATGATACAGGACTATATCATGCTCAAAGTATCCAATGGATTCGAAAGTATGCAGTTGTTCCAGGATTGGGAAATATACATGGCAGATTAGCACTTAATTCAATGTTTTTAGTAATCTCAGGTTTATTTACATTTCAAATAAAGGATGTTCTTATTTTCCCGTTAAATGGAATATGCTATACTATCTTATTTTTAAAACTATTTTTTCTTTTTAAATCTGAATATGCACCAGGAACAAAATGGAAGGCTGTTTTTTATAGTGTAATTTTTTTGATCAGTTTGCTTATTATCATTCCATTTTTGAATTCCACCTCACCTGATATCATGTGTGGAACACTTATAATTTATGCTTTTATTCTGATTACAGCCCAAACTGAAGAGTTTAACAAGATTAATTATATCAAAACTGTTCTTTTGTCTTTAGTTGTGTTTAGCTGTGTTACTTATAAAATCAGCTCAATTTTTCTGGTCCTGATATTATTATTGAATCTGAGGAAGGAATTATTAAAGAAGAGCTTGATTATTATCGTAATTGGCATCCTGGTAATTACTCCATATATTGTTAGAAACTATTATTTATCTGGTTATCTGATTTATCCTTTTCCATCTATTGATATCTTCAACGTGGATTGGAAAATTCCCGTCGATAGAGCATTATTTGAAAAATCATGGATTGTTAGTTGGGCCAGAATACCGGGAGTACCTTACCAGGAAGTAATTAATTTGAAAATATCGGAGTGGATTATACCCTGGTTTAAATCAAATGATTCTATTAGTAAATTACTCCTGATAATTAATTCTTTATCAATTATTTCGTTTATAACTATGCTTTTCAAAAAGGATTTCTTATTTGCAAAGATTCAACTTATCGTATTTATAAACCTGATCTTCTGGTTTCTGATGGCTCCCGATCTCCGATTTGCTTATGGTTTTCTATTCATAGGATTTTCATTAGCCATAGCTTACCTGTTTAAGATGTTTGAGTACTCAAATTATTCAGGAATACTTAAATATTTAAAAATAGCCATAGCGTGTTTCTTTTTCATTGTTATTGCCAGAAGGATTTCCATCCCTCTTGAAGTATTGAAACACCCGTTATTATGCATAATCCCGGCTCCATATGAAACTGTTGAGACAAAAGAGTTTAAATCTGATTTTAATTATAGGATCCCTGTTCGGGAAGACAGATGTTTTTATTGTGAAATTCCTTGTGTGCCATTCCCCTTAACCAATGTAAAATTACGAGGGCATGATTTACAGGATGGCTTTAAAGTGATAAAATAATATCATTGAGTCATCTGAATTACCGGCACAATTAAACTTACCCGATTTGCACTATTATTGTACTCTATTTGATTCTATGTATCTCAGCAGGGGATTGGCTATGTATGAGTCATTAAAGACTCATACACATGAATTTCAGCTTTTCATTTTTGCTTTTGACGAGATGTCATTTCAAATACTAAAAGAACTAAACCTTCAGAATGTAACAACCGTTTCCCTTGGTGAATTTGAGACTTCAGAACTTTTAGAAGTAAAAAAGGGAAGATCGAAAGCGGAGTATTGCTGGACCTGTACTCCATCGATAATCAGTTATCTTTTGAATAAATATCATTTCCCTGATTGTACTTATTTGGATGCCGATCTGATATTCTATTCTGATCCTGCAATACTTATTGAGGAAATGGTCGAAAATCAGAAAAATGTTCTTATAACGGAGCATAGGTTTTCTCCGATAGCGAAACTTTATGAAAAAAAAAGGGCTGGAAGGTTCTGTGTTCAGTTTGTAACATTCACTAATGATAATGATAGTATTATAATTCTTGAAAAATGGAGGCTGCAATGTATTGACTGGTGTTATGCCCGGTATGAGGATGGCAAATTTGGAGATCAGAAATATCTTGATGAATGGCCCGGGGTTTATCAGAATATTCATATTCTTCAGCATATGGGTGGAGGAATAGCTCCATGGAATCTTCAACAATACACATTTAGACATAACGGGAAATCTATTATAGGTAAAGTGAAGAAGACAGGATCAGTTTTTGAGGTTGTCTTTTACCATTTTCAATATGTAAAGTTTATAAAAACCGGTTCATATGACATAGGCTGGTATTTAATACCACCTGGCTTTAGGAAAATGTTTTATATTCCTTACCTCAAAAGATTAGAAGAAATTGAGATCAAGTTAAAAAAAGCGAACCTGAATTATCAAACAGTTTTTACAGTTTTCAAGGTTAACAATTTGAAGAATATTGTAAAGACTGGCTTCAAAAATGTTTTCAGTTATAACATAGTAAAAACATAACATTAATGGCATATATTATTGATCTGGAAACACATACAGATAATCGTGGAAATCTGACAGTCATTGAAAATGTTCTTCCATTTAAAATAGAAAGGGTTTTTTATATCTATGGTGTTGACAAGTCAGTAAGGGGAGGGCACAGACATCATAAAACTATACAGGCAGCAGTCTGTATCCAGGGAGAATGCAAAATCTTTAATAATGACGGGGGAGAAAAGCAGATTTTTCATTTGAATAAACCTTCAAAATGCGTTCTGCTCGAACCCAAAGACTGGCATCAAATGTATGATTTTTCTGAAGATGCAATTTTAATGGTACTGGCATCAGAAAAGTTTGAGCAGAATGATTATATTTTTGAAAATTATAGTTCAGTATTAGAATAAAATGCATAAAGAAAGTTTATTGTTTGAATAATAATCGATGAATCAAATAATTAATAGAAAAGTAAATATTGAGCTTTTAAGGAAAGGGTACTTTTCGTATCTGGTTGCCATTATAACAGTAATCATATTGCCAATATATGTTAAGTTCATACCACCCTTTATGATCTTATGGGGTATTTGCCGGATGTTGGAAAGCCGGTTCCAGGTTAAATTACAATGGAAGTCAAAGACTTCTATCAAGATATTATTTGTTTTGTTTATTATTTATTATTTATGGCAAGCAGTTGGATTAATTTATTCAACTGACATTAAAATGGGATTATCAAATTTATTTGGCAGGCTTTCACTGGTACTTTTTCCGATGGTGTTGATTTTTCCCGGAGAGATGATCAAAAACAAAGTAAAAATTTTGATTAGAGTTTTTGCTATAAGCACATTCCTATTCATGCTGTTTTGCTTTAGTTATGCTTATTACAAGTCAGTCAACTTACAGAATGGGATTTGGACGTTTAACCCGCATCCGGGTGAATACAATTGGCTTAGTTATTTTTATAGTTCTGAACTGACTTTATCACAGCATCCTTCATATATAGCAATGTACGTTCTATTATCGGTTTTTATTTGTTTTGAATCATACTTCGATTATTCGCTTAAATTTAAGCGTCGTGTTTTGTGGTTAATTCTTGGTTTTATACTCTTACTGTCACAGTATTTCCTATCCTCAAGGGCAGGTATACTAGCTTCTTTGATTTTAATTCCTATCTATTTAATAATTAAATTAAAACAACTTGGAAAAAGAAAATTTGCCTGGATTTGGATCATTTTAATAATAATTGCAATATCGCCTTTAGTTGTAAAGAACCAAAGAGTGGATTATTTATATGGAAGACTTTTCCAGGAGCAGGTTGGGTATGAAAGAAAAAAAGATCCTCGGCTAATAATTTGGAAATCAGGATTAGAAATTGCCCGAAAAAACTTATTGCTAGGCGTAGGAATAGGAGATGTTAGAGCCGAATTATCTGCTGAATATCAGCGGATTGGGGAAGAACAAATGGCAGCTGAGAGGTTTAATGCGCATAATCAATTTTTAGAGGTTTTAGTTGAAAATGGCATTATCGGTTTAGTATTATTTGTCTCAATATTTATAGGCGCGTTTTATATTGCATTTTCAGACAAAAATCTTCTATATATAATGTTTATACTGATGATTTTTATGTTTTTTCTGTTTGAGAGCGTCTTATATAGATTAGCCGGAGTTTCGTTTTTTGCCCTCTTTTCATTTCTTCTAATTTATGTCAAAATGGATAATGAACCCAGGGAGACCTCTTACGATAAATTAGAAGAGTAAACGCTGAAAAAGAGAGAGTTGAGTAATATTATAAAAAAAGGGAGCTTAAAACTCCTTTTTTTTTATTAATACTTTTTAAATATTTCTACTATATGGTATCGGTTTGCCAGCAATATTAATATAAACAATGTAAGAAAGAAAAATTTTGGAATTATGCTTTTGCCATAGAACATAACCCCGTTGTCTCTTTTTGTAGGCAGGGAAAAATCACTGAGTACTGTAACAATACCTTTGTATAAATCTCTTTCAGATTCCAGATTCTGTTTCCTGGTATATAGATTATAAATATCGGTATATACCAGCTGAGTTTTCTGTTCCTGCATAAAGACAATCTGCCCACCAGAAGCAGGTTTCATATTCCGTGTTTCTTCAAAATACTTCACCTTCTGTAAACTGTCGAGTTGCAAGATGTCAAAATCAAGTCTCGTAAGTAATTCCTGGTTTTGCCTTAACCGCAGGCGGTTTCTTTGCTGATACAATGAATCCTTCACAATAAATTTTATTATACCCTCTCGCACCAAATTTAAGTCCAGCGGTGAATTAATTTTTACCCTGACATCCAACCGGTCCTGCATCCTGATATTGATAGTATCATATACGCTGTGATTGCCCTTGTAATCAACATAATCAGGTATACCATCCTTACTATCATCAATAATCCAATATGCGCTGATATCAGAAATGTTTTTTACAGATTCAGGTTTCATAGATATAGCTTCTGACAAAGCTGAGGAGTTATTTTCTGAACAATAAGTATGAAGTTTATTTATTTTGGAAATTATTTCAGAAGTGGTACCTGAATTATCTCTCAATTTCACTTTATCCATAAGAACAAGGTTATTCCTGAATACCAGGTCAGATGTATAAGCAGAAGCTGAAGTACTTTTTAAAAAATATGATATTCCAATGCCGGCTGCAATACTTAAACCGAGGGGTAACCATCGTCTCAATAGAAAAACAACAGATATAAGAAAAGCTTTTACTAAAGCATTGCTCCAACGGATTAATGTTCTGCCTATTCTCCTGAATAAATCCAGAAGATCTATTTCATCGTCCCTGACATTTTTGTTAGTATTGATTTCAGACATATTTTGATAGTTGTGAGGTTACTTCTACAAATATATTCAAATTTAGACTTAATACAAGTATCATTTTTACGGTTATATAAGTTGGAATACTTTAAGAGCCAGATCACTCATTAATGGCTTGTAATCCTGGACAAATTCACCTGTTACGCGGTTTCCGATAACCAAACAGATTGTCAAAGCCTTGTGTCCCAGCAATGCTGACAAGCCATATATGGCAGAACTCTCCATCTCATAGTTGCTTATAGTCCTGCCTCTGTAGGAAAACTCAGCAAGCTTGTTATTTATTTCATTATCAAATGTTTCAAGTCTCAGTCTTCGGCCCTGTGGTGCATAAAATCCAGGAGCCGATATTGTTATTCCTTTCTTGAAATCCTTATTTTGAAATAATTCCATGAGTTCTTTATTCGCATTTACTGCATAAGGGTAGGAGAGCGTATCGGGCCACTCAAGATATTCAACCAGAGAATCTGCTAAACCGGTATCAAGGATCCAGTCATAACCTCCATAGAAATGCAAAAGGCCATCAAAACCGATGGCAGTCTCGGTGAGGACGCAAGAACCTGCGGGAACGTCAGTCCTCAATCCTCCGGATGTACCAAGCCGTACAAATGTAAGTGAAACAGGATCTTCTTTACTAATACCAGTATTCAAATCAATGTTCACGAGAGCATCAAGCTCATTTACCAGAATATCGATATTATCTGTTCCAATTCCTGATGAGATAACAGTTATCTCGCTATTGTCAAATGACCCTGTGACAGTATGGAACTCCCTATTCTCCTTTTTTACTCTTATATCCTGCATTAATGATGCGAGCATATCAACCCGACCCGGGTCACCAACTATAATTATCTTATTTGAAATGTCCCCGGGAAGCAGATTGAGATGAAATATACTTCCATCTTTATTTGTAATGAGTTCAGTCTTCTTTTGCATGATAAATGTTTAGTTTCAAATTTAATATATTCTGGTTGAACCTCAAAGTGAGTTATGAAGAAGCAAAGTTTTTTAACAAGACGAAGTAAGATTTTGAGGACTTTTGTTCAGAGTGGCAGTATAAGCCTTAAAATGTAATTGCAATATTATAATCTTGACAATAATTGTTTCAATTTTGTTTCTGCAACTTTTAAATTATATTCAAAATTAATAAGACGTGTCAGTGAGTCAACAAAACTACCTTCAGCAAGACTGACCTCCAGGGAAGTTGTCTGTCCAAACCTGAGACGTTGTATCGAAATTTCCAGGTTTTCCTTTGCTAATATGGCATTGTCCTTTTCAATTCTTAAAAGGCGCAACTGATTTTCAAATTGTGTAAGTGCATTTTGTAATTGTTGGTTCACCTGCAATCTGATACTCTCAAGATTGTACTCATCAGACAGAAGTTGAATTTTAGCAGTTTTTATCTGCCTTACTGCATTGCCTGACTGATAAATAGGTATTGAAATAGTGCCTCCAATCGATGGCCCAATTGTGCGATTTTTTAACGGATCACTCTCGGGACTATTGGTTTGGAACAAACCATAGTCAGCATTAAAGTTTAGCCTGGGGAACAACAGTGTATTCATTTCCTTTAAGCTTAGTTTGGATACATCAACCTGTTTTTTATACGCTAGTATACTTGTATTACTGGAATCAAGCTCCTGAACTAACTCGTTTTTGTCCAATAAATCATTGATAGGAATGGAATCTTGCACTTCAAATGATATATCTGCATTTCTGCCAAGAAACTGGTTTAGTGTTCTTTTCGCTGCAATTATTATTGATTGCTGATTAATAGCATTTTCCTGGTAAACATTCAAATCAATTTTAGCTTGCAAAAAATTAGTTTTTGGAGAGAGGCCGGCATCATAAGATGTTTGAGAAATTTTTACACGTTCTAAATTATAGGTAATGACTTCGTTAATGGAAGTTAATTCCTGTTTTTGTCTAACAACATCATAATAAGCCAGAATCACATCA
>OCZT010003749.1_pt1 | contig 15507 bp, 14 predicted proteins | sample 1539031 | NCBI WGS metagenome assembly OCZT01 (sample SAMEA3539308, study PRJEB22396) | soil metagenome | biome: tundra; feature: field; material: soil | place: USA | collected 2010-05 | depth 0.15 m | reverse complement strand
TTCTCTTCATCGAAGAAGTAGTAGATCACCCGCACTCCGCCGGATTTCCCCTTGCCCCGCGCCGCAAATCGTACCTTGCGCACCCCGCCGGTCCCCGGAATCTCATCTCCCGATTGCGGATGAAGCGCAAGGTAAAAACACCAACTCCTCATGCTCTTCAGCCGAGAGCAGCTTCTCTGCCCGGCGGGCAAAGGCGCTGGTTTCGACGACCGTCAGCATGGGAGCGCTCATCATATCATTATGCGGCATTGCCGCATTTTCTTCAACCGTAGCGAGGGCGCTATTCCAACTCACCCCGGCGCCTGAGAATTAACAGTCAGCCTTTTGCATATAATTACCGTCCGTTGGCGCACAATGGTCTTAATGGCGTAGTTCACAATCTGTGCGGACCCATACCCAACGCGTTCAAATGGCCATTGAAGGAGTCGGATCCACAAAAAATGGTGAGAAAGCGCCCGTAACCCCTTTCATGTCTAATCTCTGCAAGTAACTACAGCATTGCCTAATCTTTAGAACGACACCCACCTCGTATCTCATTGAAAACAATATACTTCCTTACAGAAGCCAGGGGGAGGAGGGGGGATACCCGAATAGAACCGGCCGCGTGCCCCATCCCCGCATGCCCCCTCGCGCGAATCGCACGTTAGCATAAAAACAATGAGGCCGCCTCCGATGGAGCACCCACCCACTGCGGTTGCCGAAGGTTCCGTGCGCTCGGCGGATGGAACGCGCATCGCCTATCGCCGCATGGGCAGCGGCCCCGCAGTTGTCTTCGTGCATGGCAGCCTCTCAACCCACACCGACTGGATGCGCGTAGCCAAACTGCTGGCGGACAGCTTTACCTGCTTCCTGATGGACCGCCGCGGCCATGCCAAGACCGGCGAAGGCGTCGGCCCGTACTCCATCGACCGCGAGGTTGAGGACATAGCCGCTGTCCTTGCCGAAGCGGGCCCCGAAGCAGCCTTGGTTGCCCATTCCTATGGCGCCGTCTGCGCGCTCGAAACTGCAATGCACCGCCCAGTCTCGCGGCTGGTGCTCTATGAGCCCCCCCTTCCCGCTGGAGGACAGGCTTCGGGCGAGCACCTGGCGCAATATTCCCGCGCCGTGGCCCAGGGCGATCTGGACAAGGCCGTGGAACTGGGCTTGACCAACTTCTCGCACCTTGGTCCGAATGAAATCGCCGCGGCCCGCAATTCGCCCGGTTGGCCACGCCTGCGCACCCTGGCCAAAAGCTGGATTCGCGAGCTCAAGGCAATGAACGCGTTGAACCCGGACGTGAAGCGCTATCGCGCACTCTCTTGCCGGGCCATGCTGCTGGTGGGGAGCCTGAGCCCGAAGCATCCGATGCTCGAAGCGTCGCGCGCCCTCGCCGAAGTCCTGCCCGGCGTACGCATAGAGTGGCTAACGGGCCAAGGCCACGTGGCAATGAGGGCAGCGCCGGAGATGGTGGCGCGCCTGATTCGCGAGTTCATGGCCGCGTAATAGGTCGGGACACCCCCAGCTTCGCCGCCCCAACCGTCAAGCTTTCTACTTTCCTTCCTCAAGCCGCGCCAAAGACTCATCTGGCGAAGACACGGCAGTCCCATAGCTGGCCCGCAACGAGCGCGTCCATCAGCTTCAACCTCACCAGCCGGGCTCTCTCAGACGTTATGCGCAAAGTTGACCAGCCTGCCCAACTCGGCAATAGGAGACTGATAGTGAACGTCAGGGGGAAAACGCTATGAAAATGAGAAATTCCGCTCTCGCCGCAATCCTGGCCGCCCTTCTGATGCTTTCGGCACTGGCTATCGCACAGGCCCCACAAAATGCTTCCACATTCACAATTGCCGGGCACGAAGGCGTAGCGCCGCTCGTTCAGATCAACGGCAAATCGTACGTCGAGGTTGAGTCACTTGCGCGGCTGACTCATGGAAACCTGTCGTTCAAAGCCAATCGAACGATTCTGACGCTCCCCCCCTCGGATCCAGAGGCACACGCAGTCACTCCGCAGGCGCAGGCATCAGCGCCCCAAGCAAAGGTGGGAATTTCAAGAACTTTCGCCCAGGCAGGCATCGAAGAGATGGGCTTGATCCGCGAATGGCGAATCGGCATCGTCAGCGCGGTCCAGAATAACGTCCCTTTATCGGAAGAATGGGCATCCGCGCAGCACAGACAGGCAGAAAAGAACCTGGCTCTTGCCTCCGCCGCCGTAGCTACAGACGATGACCGGAACGCGTTACCTCTGCTCTCTGCGGAATTCAACAACATGCAAAAACTGAGCGACCTTTACCTCGCGCTACGCACGCGGTCCACGGCGATGTCACCGGACAAATTCGACAATGGCCCGCTTGAAGAACAGATTCTGACTTGCGCACGGGGCTTTGTATCCATGACTGAAAGCCGCGAATTTCAGGATCAGCCAGCATGTCACTAGGCACTTATCCCAGGCCGCCAGGTGGTCAAAGTCTCCCATCCAGAGAATCTGGCTCTATATCCCGTCCGCCGCGTCGATAGATTATGGAAATAGGATATTGGCACGGCGAACGGGCTGGTCCGATAGTTATCGGTTTGGAACGGGTTGCAGGCTCATGTAGCCTCCCACCCGGTTGGGCATGGTCGATGCCGCGTGGATATTGAATCGAGAGAGCTCACTCATGAGCTGCTCAGGATGAGACAGCTTCGATGGTATCCACATGGATGAGCTTGGCGTCCTCGTCGAGCCGCCCGGTCACCTTGACGGCCTTTCCCTCAAAGGTACTGGCGCGCTCGGGATCGTCAAGCTTGTAGACTCCGCCGGAAGAATCCTGCAGGACGAATTGGTCGCCGTCCCGGGCGACGGTTCCCGTGAAAGTAGTGGACTTGGCAGGTTCCTGCTGCTGTTCCTGTGCCTGAACTAGCAACGAACGGGAGCCGGTGTCGATCAATGGATGTCCCCAGACAAGGCCGCCCGTGAAGACGAACATGCATAGGGAAGAAGAGAGGAGAATACTACGCTTCATTGATTTCATTGGTTGAACCTCCGGGGATTGATTTATCGTGCGTTAGGTAGTTGCACCCGGCGGACCAAAACCCACAGTTCTTGAAAGCAAGGAAGATAAGCTTCAGCCCTCGCCGAAGTGTGGGTAGAAATTACCTGGTAAGGGAAAGAAATCATCGGGCTAAAGCGGTTCCCGAATTGGTGTATACCGAAACCACCGCTATCGAGTCCATTTTGCTTAAGATAATGCTACCTTCCGCAGCATTTCAGAGGCTGCCGAAATTTGGGAACCGCTCTATCTGCGCTAACTCAACTCGATCGCCAGCCCCTGACTTATGGTGCATGACCCCGCGCTCGGAACGAAGGTGCCACGCGAACGAGGTGCTCCAATTCTCGCTTCGGGGATTCGGGTATTTAATTCCGGCCCGTGGTGTCGCAGTCACAAGTCTGCCCGTTATCGAAGCATTACTGAGCAATGCCAAGTTGAGTCAACATGAAGGCGTAACGCCGGTCTTGCTCGCGGATGCGGTCGTAGCGCCCGCTGGAACCTCCATGGCCGCCGTGCATGTTGATAAAGAAGACCAGGGGGTTGCTGTCGGTCTTGAGGGCGCGAAGCTTGGCAACATACTTTGACGGCTCCCAATACATGACTTGTGAGTCGTCGAACGATGTTTGCACAAGGATGGCCGGATAGGCTTTGGCAGCAACATTGTCGTATGGCGAGTAGCTGAGCATATAGTCGAACGCGGACTTCTGGTTCGGATTACCCCACTCCTCATATTCGGGCACAGTAAGGGGAAGCGTGGCATCGAGCATGGTGTTCATGATGTCGACGAATGGCACTTCAGCCAGAACTACTTTGAAAAGATCCGGCCGCATGTTGGTTACTGCGCCCATCAGCAGCCCGCCCGCGCTACCGCCCTCGATGCCGACCCTGCCGCGCTTGCCGTAGCCCTGCGCCAGCAATCCCTCAGTCGCATCGATGAAGTCAGTAAACGTATTGCGCTTGGTCATCATTTTGCCGGCATCGTGCCATGCCTCACCCAGTTCTCCGCCCCCACGGATATGGGCTACGGTTGTAACTACTCCGCGGTCCAACAGAGCCAGGCCGGCGACCGAGAAGGTATCGGGCATGGTTATGCCGTAGGAGCCGTATCCGTAAACGAAGAGGGGGTTTTCGCCGCGCTTGAACGTGTCTTTGCGATAAACGACCGTTACCGGGATCCCGGCTCCGTCCTTTGCGGAAATAAAAAGGCGCTCGACCGTGTATCGCGACTTATCATAGCCGCCCGGAACTTCCTGTTGTTTTAGCAAGCTAGAAGTTTGAGTCTTGAGATCATATTCAAAGGTGGAGCTTGGCGTGATGGGTGACTGGTATTGATACCGGTACTTTTCAGTGTCAAACTCAGCATTCATTGCCGGGCTTAGGAAGTATGCCGGCTCCGGAACTTGAACGGTGTGTGATTCATTGGTCTTCATCGCCACAACCCGCAGCACCGGCAGACCCTTTACTCGTTCATTCACCACGTAGAAACTCTTGAACGCGTCCACACTCTCGATCGGAATATCCCTGCGGGCGGGAATCAGTTCCGTCCAGTGGGCCTTGCCGGGAGTCGCTATGAGCGCGGTCACCAATCGATAACTCGGGTCGGTGTCGTTGACCCGAATATAGAGAACGCCGTTGGCTTCTTCGGCGTAATATCGGACGCCTTCTTTTCGCGGCTCGATGAGCGTCCAATTGCCGCCGGGCGTATCCGCTGCCAGGAACTTCTCTTCGCTGGTTACATGGCTCTCCGACGACATTGCCAGATACTTGCCGTCCCGAGTGCGGCCTATATTGACGTCGTAGCGCTCATCCTTTTCGTTGTAGACAACTGGATCGCCCGCCGCATTCTCTCCAAGCACATGCCGATGCACGAGGTCGCTGCGCTTGGTCTGCGCATCCTCGGTGGAGTAGAAAACGGTCTTGTTGTCCGCGGCCCAGGTCAAGGAGTCAACCCGCTCTGCCGTGTCCGCAAGTAACTGGCCCGTCCGCAGGTCCTTGATATGGAGTTTGTATTGGCGGAAACCTATATTGTCCGTGGTGTAGGCCAGAAGATTCGAGTCGTCGCTGACATCGAAGGCGCCCAGCGACATGAACTTCTCGCCCTTCGCGAGTTCGTTCACGTCCAGCACAACTTCTTCCGGCGCGGAGAGGGTTTCCTTCTTGCGGCAAAGGACCGGGTACTGTTTGCCTTCCTCGGTGCGCGAATAGTACCAGTAGCCGTGCTTGCGGTAGGGCACCGAGGTGTCGGTTTGCTTGATGTGGCCGAGCGTTTCGTTATAGAGCTTTTCCGCGAATGGCTTCTCGTCTGCGGTCACCTCCTCGGCATAGGCATTCTCCGCCTCCAGGTACTCCCGCACGCGCGGATTGGTTCTCTCGCGCAGCCATGCGTAGTCGTCCACCAGGACGGCGCCATTGATGGGCTTTTCCGTGTGAATCTTGTCCGCTACCGGCGGCTTGGGTGCGGAAGCGGTCTGGGCAAATGCGGTTGTTGTGGCCAACAGGAGCAAGACGGCGGAGAAGCCTGAGATTCGCATGTTCGCGATTTTATGACAACGAAGCATGAGATCAGCGCGAAAAAACGACTGATCTGCTGACTGATATCTTGCTTATTGGCAAATCGGAAATCGCGCCCAGGAGAAACTTAGCCTGACCGAATCCGTCTCCCGCCTGAAATATCTGCGAAATTCAGGAACTCAGGCTTCCGCCGCACCGTAGCAATCATCGGGGCGAGAGAGAAGCTCTGCCCGGAACGTGAGGACGTATGAAACGTATTGCTATCTCTACGCTGTTTGGCCTGGTTTGCTGGCGCCATCTGTGCATCCGGGGCATTCTATGGCCACTTGCTGAAGTTCTCCATGATTACCTTGGTTTTCGTCCTGCTGAATAGGGCGGTAATGGGCTTCGCCATCGGCGCGTCAGGGCTAAACCTGCGCTGGGCATGGAACGGCATCTTTCTGGGGATTGCGGTAGGATCGATCTTCTCCTATTACATGTTTATGACCAATGGGCCGGGACCGATGCCGGTGGTGAATTTCTTTGTCAACGGGCTGTTCGGACTGATGATCGAGTTCTTTACGACGGTCGTTTTCAGGCAACCGGCCCATGTGACTGCGCGGGAAGCAGGACATCCGACGATGGTATAGGCGGGTGAGGCCTGCCGGGGCCCGGGCACACGTATCTTGTCCGACGCCCAAACCCGCTCCTCACACTCGACTTAGGAAGACTTGCCGCAATCGTCGTGGCCGCAATGGCAGGTGATCTCCGGTCTGTCTGCAATGCCCTCGCAGTGGGCGCTGCAGTATTTCGCTTTTTCCGGGGCAGGGCAGGTACAGGCCGCATTTGCGCATTTCTTGGGGGTAGTCATACGCCTCCTTTGCCGATCCCCGGCGCTGTCCTTACGCGGGCAAAGGCCAGCATGGCGCCGCAATCGACGCCTTAGATAGTAGCTCCGATTTGGGTCCGCGGACGAGCAAAATCTATCGGAACGGCTCAGAATTGCTTGCCGAAGTTACACCCGAATCAGGCCAATTCCCGGCCGATTCTTCTGGAACTTTGACCCGAATCTGCGCTAAACTCTGTGAATCCGCCGCTCCGAATCTGGCACGTTGCGGCCCCGGAGGACTCAATGCTTAAGCCCGTCGTACGAATTCGACCTACCCGCTAAATCCTCCCTCGGGCCAGTCCCAAATCGCCTGCCGCGCTTCCGCGGCGCCCCGAGGATGTCTCCAATCGGGAATTAGCTCTGCAAATCTTCTGATCGCAGTGTGACCCCATTGCTCATGCCGTCGCTTCCGATGGCATCGTGGAGTTCATCATGTCTGTCCTTGAAACCACAGCGCCGCAGCCGCTTGACGGCGGCTCGCGCGCCTTCTGGTCCTCGGTGCGTGAGGCCCTTCGAGGGTCGCACCAGGACTATACCCAGGGGAATCTGAACCGTGCCATCCTCCTTCTCGCCATCCCCATGGTGCTGGAAATGGTGCTGGAATCGCTGTTTGCCGTAGTTGACGTCTTCTTTGTGGGCCGGCTCGGCGCCGATGCCGTCGCCACCGTCGGCCTGACCGAGTCGATGCTTGCGCTGGTCATGGCCATCGGCATGGGGGTAGCCATGTCCACCACGGCCATGGTGGCGCGGCGCATCGGCGAGAAAGACCCGGAAGACGCAGCTATTGCAGGCGTGCAGGCTGTCGTGCTGGGTCTTGCCATCTCCGCTGCCATCGGCATTCCGGCAGGAATCTTTGCGCCGCAGCTGCTCGGACTGATGGGCGCCTCTCCGGCCATTGTTGCCACCGGTTCCGGTTACGCGCGCATCGCATTGGGCGGCTGCGGAGCAATTCTGATGCTGTTCCTCAACAACGCCATCTTCCGCGGTGCGGGTGATGCGGCGATTGCGATGCGGCTGTTGTGGGTGTCGAACATCATCAACCTGGTCCTCGACCCTTGCCTCATTTTCGGTCTAGGGCCTTTCCCGCGCATGGGCGTCACGGGCGCTGCTCTGGCCACACTTACGGGGCGCAGCATCGGTGTGCTCTACCAGTTGTACCGGTTGATGAAAGGGACAGAGCGCATCCGCGTTCTGGTGCGCCATCTGCGGGTGAACTTGCGCGTGATGGGCCGCCTGCTGCGCCTCTCGCTCACCGGCATTTTGCAGTTCGGCATCGCCCATACAAGCTGGATTGTTCTGGTGCGCATTGTGTCGCTGTTTGGCGCTGCCTCGGTGGCGGGCTACACCATCTCCATCCGAATCGTGGTGTTCTTTATCCTCCCGGCATGGGGGCTGAGCAACGCTGCGGCCACCCTGGTAGGCCAGAACCTCGGCGCCCGGCATCCTGAACGGGCCGAACAGGGGTATGGCGTACCGGCTTTTACAACATGCTCTTTCTGGGCGGAATTGGCGTCTTCTTCTTCGTCTTTGCCACCCCGGTTGTGCGTTTCTTTGTGGACGACCCGGCGGTATTGCCCATTGCTGCCTTGGCGCTGCGCACTTTCAGTTGCGGCAACGTAGGCTATGCATACGGCATGGTGATGCTGCAGGCTTTCAACGGAGCGGGAGATACGCTGACCCCGACCATCGTCAACTTCTTCGGGTTCTGGGTGCTCGAACTTCCGCTCGCCTGGTGGCTGGCGGCGGGACTGCATTTGCGGGCCGAAGGTGTATTCCTGTCTATCGTGATCTCTGAATGCGCCATTGCCGCCGCGGGCGTGGTGCTGTTCCGGCACGGTCGGTGGAAGCGGCAACAAGTCTAGTCCAAAGCGGCGGAAATCCGGTCTTGAAGGCAAGTTGTAACCGGATTTCCGCCAACTCCCTGGAATCTTCCGCCCCCCTCGTTCATCTGAGAGAATAGTGACAGTGATACAAGCGCGACAATCCTCCTTCTACCGGGCGGCGATGCCTGCGGTTTTTGCCATCCTGGCCGCGGCCTGCGGGACGATGCCTATTAGTGCCCAGGCGCCCAACCCGACCTCAGCTTCCAACCCGTTCTTCGGCAGCGTCACTTTGCAACCAGCTGCCGACCAGACGCTGAAGCTCTCCCTGGACGAGGCCGTCGGGCTGGGCCTCAAAAACAACCTCGGGTTGAAGGAAGCTGAGAACAGCGAGAAAGACATCAAGGCGCAGAAACTTGTGGCGCTGCAAAACTTTCTGCCCACCATCAACCTGACCGGCTCCAACGGTATCTACCAGCACAACCTGGCCGCGTTGGGCTTTGGCCCCGACAGCATCAACAAGTTCAAGGGGCTTTTTCCCGGGGGCGTGATGCCCGCGGGGCTCTCATTCATTACCCGCGACGACCTGACGCAGGGCCAGATTCACTATGGGCAGATGCTGTTTTCCGGCCCGGTCATCTCGGCCTGGAAGGCGGCTGGTGCGGCGGAAAAAGCCGCGTTTTTCGCCAAAATGTCAGCGCGTGGCGAAGTGGTCCAGCAGGTGGCCACGGCTTACCTGCACGCCATTGCCGCTGCCAGCGAGGTAGACAACGCCCGTGCGCTTGAGGATGAAGACAAGCTGCTTTTGAGTCAGGTTCACACAGCACATGAGGCCGGAACCGCCGCAAATCTTGATGAATTGCGAGCACGGGTGCAGTTGCAAGCGCAGCAGCAGGCCCTCATCGGTGCCCAGAACACCCTGGAGAAGAGCCTCATCCTGCTGAAGCGCGAAATCGGCATCGACCCCGGCCAGAAGATCGCCCTCACTGACCCAGCGCCCTACAGCGAACTGGCCGCGCAGACGCCTGAAGACGTACGCGCAATGGCCTACAAGAACCGGCAGGATTATCAGAATCTCCAAAACCAGGTCATTGAAATCAAGGGCGTCAAACAAGCCTACCGCAGCCAGCGGCTGCCAAGCCTCAGCTTCGGGGGCTACTACGGCGTAGACAAGGTCAACGGAAACAGTTCGCGTGGTAACTTCGCGGTGCAAGGCATCCTCAGCGTACCGCTCTTCCGCGAGGCCAGCCTTCGCGGCCAGGTGGATGTAGCGCAGGCCAACCTGAATGCCGTGAATGCCCAGCTGGATGACCTGCGTAGCCGCATCGACCAGCAGGTGCGCTCAGCTCTGCTGGACGTGGCGGCCTCGTCCAAACTGGTTGAGGTCGCTCGCTCCAACGTGGAACTGGCCACCCGCGCCCTTGCCGATGAGACCGACCGCGTAAACGCCGGCGTGGACGACAACCTGCCCCTGGTCACTGCTCAAGCGACCCTCGCTTCCGCCCAGAGCAACCTGGTGGAAAGCCTCTACCAGTACAACGTGTCCAAGCTGGTGCTGGCCCGTGCTGCCGGGGTGCTCGAGACCCAATACCGGGTGTATCTCGGGCGCTGATAAGTGCGGGCACTTGCCGACCCTATGCGGCGCAATAGAATATGCTTCTCAGAAACAATCAGCTGACCTGATGCCTGTTTGAAGGTCCCGGGTCAGGGTACGAATTCAACCCCGATATGGAGAGTCTGCAATGCGTCGATCCGCACTTGTATTGGCAGCATTCCTCTTGTTTTCCGTGGGCTATTCCACGGGTGAGTCAAATGACAACGACCAGAAGGCCTACCTAGCCGGAGTTACTGAGCGCGGACGCGCTCTCTATGCCTACGATCAGGCAGCATGGCACGGTACGGATGCGTTCTTTGCCCTCAAGCCTGACACCAAGGGGCTAACCCACTACATTTGCCGGAAATCCGCTTCGGGCTGGGTGGTTTCCTTTGGTAAATGGAACGATGCCCATGACAAGCTCTCCATCGTTTACGATGCCAGAGAGACCGACAGCTCCGGAAAGTACAAGGCGAAGAAATACGATCCGCCTATTCAGGCTTCTGATCAACAGACCGCGATGGAGCGGGGCCTCGAGTTGGCCATTCATGACTTTGGCGCCCAGACTCGCCAGCACAATACCGCCATCCTTCCGGCACCTGGCGGCAAATTGTTTATCTATATCTACCCGGGACAAACGAAGGAGAACGTCTGGCCTCTGGGTGGCGATGTGCGCTACACCATCTCGGCAGATGGCAAGCAGATCGTCGAGAAGCGGCAATTGCACAAGGGCGTCATGGACATGGAGTACAAGCCAGGATCAGGCGCAGTAAGCGGGTTCCACTCGCACATCCTCAGCGATGTTCCTGAAGATACGGATGTACTTTACGTTCTGACGAGGAAGCCTTCTATACCCGAGTACATCGGCACGCAGAAGGAGAAGTTCGTGGTTAACGTAGATGGGTCCATCGCGCTTGTAGAGAAGTGAACAAGCGAGTTCCAGAACGCTACCGCGTAAAGTAGAGATACGAGGGACTTACCAGGCATGCCAAGAACGCTGCGCATCAAATATTACGTGGAACCGGACCCGGCAGCGCTGGCAAGGCGGGCGGCGCATTACTTTGTCGAGATGGCCGGAGAAGCTGCTGAAGCGCAGGGGCAGGTGCGCATTGCCATCAGTGGCGGGTCTACGCCCAAGGCAGCTTTTGAGTTACTAGGCGACCGCGACCAGCCCTGGCGGGCGCGGATGCCGTGGGACAAGCTCGACCTCTACTGGGTGGACGAGCGCGCAGTCGGTCCCGATGACTCCGAGAGTAACTACCGCATGACCCGCGAAGCCCTGCTTGACCATGTGCCTTTGAAACCGGAACAGATCCATCGTATCGAAGGCGAGATGGAGCCGGAGGCGGCCGCGGCGCGCTATGAGTCAGAGTTACGCAACAGCTTTCGCCTGGAGGGCGCCGAGATTCCGCGCTTCGACCTTGTGGAATTGGGCATGGGCGGCGACGGCCACACAGCCTCGCTCTTCCCAAACACCCAGGGCCTGCGCGAGTTGGGCCGCCTGGTGATTGCCAACCATGTGCCGCAGAAGGACACTTGGCGCATCACCCTCACCTGGCCGGTAATCAACCGTGCGCGGTCGGTATTCTTCCTCATCGCGGGCGATGATAAAGCCAATGTCCTCAACGAAGTTCTAACCGGACCGCCGGATCCGGAGCGCCTCCCCAGCCAGTTAATTTGGCCTGCGAGCGGTATACTTACCTTGATTCTGGACAAGGCTGCTGCCGCCCTGCTTCCCTCGACGGATGGGGAAGGCTGTGGAGTTTTGGAGAGGGAACAATGATTCTGGCGGGCGACGTAGGCGGCACCAAGGTACACCTGGCGCTGTATGACTTTATCAATGGAAAACTCAAATACACGCGTGATGCGAAGTTTCTGGCCAAAAACTATTCTGGCCTCGAAGAGATCATCAAGGAGTTTGTTGGCGGCGACAAGGCAACCGCAGCCTGCTTTGGCGTGCCTGGCCCCGTGCGCGATGGCCGCCTGCGCCTCACCAACCTTCCGTGGACAATAGATAGCCGTGAGTTGTCTGGTCACTTGGGTATCGAGCACGTCTTCCTGATCAACGATTTGGAGGCCAACGGCTACGGTCTCGCCGAGCTTGCCCCGGACCAGATCTACGCGCTCAGCGAGGGTGACGCCAGCCAGGTAGGCAATCGCGCGCTGGTGTCTGCCGGCACGGGATTGGGCGAGGCCATGCTCATCTGGAACGGCCGAACCCACGTTCCCTACCCCTCCGAGGGCGGCCATGCGGATTTTGCGCCGCGCAATGAAGACGAGATCGACCTGCTGCGCTTCCTCAGGCAGAAGTACAACGGCCGCATCAGCTGTGAGCGCGTGGTTACCGGCATGGGCCTCACCGGCATCTACGAGTTTTTGCGCGAGGTGCGCGGCATGGAAGAGCCGGCCTGGCTGGCCGCAAAGATTGCGGCCGTGGACGACCCCAACTCCGTGATCACCGAGATGGCCCTGGCAGCCAAGAGTGAAATCTGCGAAAAGGCGCTCGACATGTTTGTTTCGGCGTATGGCGCAGAAGCCGGTAATCTGGCACTGAAGCTGCTTTCAGTAGGCGGCGTGTACATTGGCGGCGGTATCGCTCCGCGCATCCTCGAAAAGCTGAAAGACGGCACCTTCATGAAGGCATTTACTGACAAGGGCCGCCTGAGCCAGTTACTCATCAACATGCCGGTGCGCATCATCCTTGAGAGCCGCGCCGCGCTGATGGGAGCAGCCGCCTGCGCAGAAGCCCGCGCCGCCGAACTCAGCGGCATTTCGCCGAGAGCCGCGTCCGTTCAGAGCTAAACTGCAAACTTGATGCGAAACTCCGAGGGCCAGCCGATTTCGGCTGGCCCTAGCAGCCTGTGGTGGAAGTCTGGTTTTGAAAGGGCACGACTTTAGTCGTGCCGTAAAGGCTCAGGAATCAACAGGGCTTTAGCCCCTGAGGGATGGGTTTTTGGAGTTTTCGACTTTCACCACAAACTCCTAGGAGTTTTCGCCCAACACGGGAGTCTACTGGCCAAGCGCAAAGAACACGTTGATTGTCGTTTCTACCTCCGCCGGCTCTCCGCCGAGCATGTAGGGCTTGTACTCCCAATGAGAAACCGCCTTCAATGCCGAGGCGGCCAGTAACTCTGAGGGAGCAAAGAGCACTTCGGGATCATGCACTTTGCCGTCGATCCCGATGGTGCCCTGAATAACGACCGTGCCTCGCTGCCCTAGCCGCTTCGCCAGGAGAGGGTAATCGGGAGCCTCCTTCTTGATCAGCTGGCCGGGCAAAACCCCTGCCCCTTGTTGGGCTTTTTTCGGGTTTATCAGGACGGCGTCAAGGCTGGGTATCAACACAGGATCGGATGAGTCCAACCCACCGACCGTCTCCACTTCGGCAGAAAAAAGCTTTCGACCTGCGCCAAAATCAGAATCTCGCGTGCAAGAAATCTGCCCTGGACCTTCGCGATGTTGTTGAACTCCGTGGTCAATATGTCCGAGTCGAATCTGGCGCGCAAGACCGGTAAGTGCTCATCAAAACAGTAGGTAGGACCCAAACTGAACGGCGGGAGTTGCGGTTGGATTGCCTTCATCGGAGCAAAGAAAATGCAGGGGAATTCCGCCCCCTTCAGCGACTTCATTTCGAGTGCCAGGCGCATCTCCTCCGAGTTCAGAACGACCTCGCCCCGCAACGGTGAAAACAGTGCAGGTTGCAGCTGGCGTTCAAAGTACTTGAGCCGTTTGCCCGTGGCTTTGAACAGATGTTTGCCCTCGGCGGTATGCCAATCGGTTAGGGTTGCGCCAGGCCGCGTCCAACTTTCTCTAAAAACCTTTGGCGACGCCCACCAGCGCTCATAGCTCCCCTTTTCTGTCGGCTTACCGTCCTGATCATAGAGCTGATAAGTGGCCTTCAAATACCAGGGCTTCACCTCCGGTGACGTAAAGTCATAAAAGGGAGCAGCGGCCGCCAGTATCTCGCGTGGATCCTTCGGCAGGCCAGGTTCGGGGTCGGCGGTCGTCTGGGAGTGCGCAGACAATGCAACCGTAAAGAACAGTGCATATATAAATCGCAATCTCATGATGCGGACAGCGTAGCACGGCCCGCATGGACCAGCAGTGATGCGGTGCCTGGAAAACGCGGGACCAGGAGATGGCCAACGGCTTTTGAACTTGCGCGCCCGCAAGTGAACTGTGAGAATTGGGCGAATCGTCTCCGAAGGGACAATCTCTTTTCATGGGGGAAAGCAGTGAAACTGATGCCCTTGTACCACGTCTTGGCAACCTTCTTTCTAGCTTCAGGCTTGGCGCACGCGCAGACTCTGCCACCGGACCAAGCCAGGCAAGTGGACAAGGTCTTTGAGAAGTGGGACAAGACAGACTCGCCTGGCTGCGCCCTCGGCATTTACAAAGACGGGCACGTTATCTACGAGCGCGGTTATGGAATGGCCAATCTGAACGACGATGTAGTCATCACGCCTGCGACTGTCTTCCACGTTGCATCGATGTCAAAACAGTTTACGGCGGCATCGATCATCCTGCTTGCACAGCAGGGAAAACTCTCTCTCGACGACGACGTGCACAAATATGTTCCAGAATTGCCTGACTTTGGCGAACGGATCACCATCCGGCACCTGATTCACCACACCAGCGGGCTTCGTGACCAGTGGGCGCTGCTCGGCCTTGCGGGCTGGCGCTACTCGAAGGATCTCATTACCGACGACGATGTGATGTCCGTCGTCACTCGCCAAAAGGCATTGAACTTCAAGCCCGGCGAGAAATACATGTATTCGAACACCGGCTTCACGCTCCTGGCCCTCATCGTCAAGCGTGTCAGCGGCATGTCCCTGCGCGAGTTCACCAACAAGAACATATTCGAGCCGCTGGGCATGACCCACACACATTTCCGCGACGACCACGAGGAAATCATCAAGCACGACGCGCTGGGTTACGAAAGAGAGGGCGACGACAAACCCTTCCGCATGAGTCTCACAAACTTCGACACCACCGGAGCCACGAGCCTGCACACAACCGTGGAAGATCTGCTGCTGTGGGATGAGAACTTCTACCATCCGCGTGTTGGAGGGCCCGCGTTCGTAGCGCAGATGATTGAGTCCGGCAAGCTCAACAGCGGCGAAGTGCAGGACTATGCGTCAGGGCTGGCTTTCGGCAAGTACAAAGGCCTGCCAACAGTCGGTCATGGCGGCGCAGATGCCGGATATCGCTCTGACATGACGCGTTTTCCCGAGCAGCATTTTTCCGCTGCGGTGCTGTGCAACTCCGCTGAAGTCAATCCCGGCGCTTTGGTCACCAGGTCGCGGACATCCTTCTCGCCAAGGACTTCAATGCGCCTGAAGCAACTGCCGCCAAAGAACCGGTAAAAGCAGGCGCGGTTACGCTGACTGCCGAAGAGATCGCCCCGATCGCCGGAACCTATTGGAATCGCGAGTATGATACCTTCCAAAGAATCTGGGTCAAGGAAGGCAAGCTCAATTGGACCGAGTTCGATGGCGACCAGGTTCTTGTGATGAAGCCCGCCGGAGAAGCGCACTTCCATCTTGCCGGTGTTCCGTGGGGCGATGACGTGGACATCCATTTCGTGGCCGCTACCGCGACAGGCCCGCGCCACCTCGAGTTGAGCCATCGAGGCGACAAGCCGGAAATATTCGAATCCGTGACCGCCTTTGAACCCACCGCGGCTGAGCTGCCCGACTATGCAGGCGCTTA
>OCZT010003748.1_pt1 | contig 15507 bp, 14 predicted proteins | sample 1539031 | NCBI WGS metagenome assembly OCZT01 (sample SAMEA3539308, study PRJEB22396) | soil metagenome | biome: tundra; feature: field; material: soil | place: USA | collected 2010-05 | depth 0.15 m | reverse complement strand
AATTCCGGTTGGGTTTTGCGCCGGATACTTGGCGCTCTTTGACAGATTATATTGAGGGTAGTGGTTCATCCTTGAAATTAGCCGAACAGGCAGGCCTGATAGTTTCCGGCAAAGAGGGGAGCTTTTACGACCGGTTTCGTGGCCGCCTTATATTTCCTATAGAAAATGTCTTTGGAGAAATAGTGGCATTTGGCGGCAGGGTTATGGAAAAAGGCGAGCCGAAATATTTGAACTCGCCGGAATCGCCTGTTTATATCAAAGGGAAAAATTTATATGGCTTGAACAAGGCGAAAGAGGAAATACGCAAGAAGGGTTTTGCGCTTATTGTCGAAGGTTATTTCGATTTGATTTCTCTGTGGAACGCGGGTATCGGCAATGTAGTTGCCACTTTAGGTACTGCGCTGACCAGAGAGCACTTGGAGCTTTTACGCCGTTACACTCTGGATGTTGTTGCTCTTTTTGATCCGGATGAAGCAGGGAAAAAAGCTCTCGACCGCAGCCTGAAACTGTTTTTAAGTATGAACATGCATGCGCGGGCGTTAATCTTGCCGGAAGGCTGTGATCCTGATGATTATGTGAAAAAACACGGCAAAGAGAAACTCGGTGAACTTATTGACCTTGCTCCGGCGATAAGCGATTACTATATTGAAAAAGTTTTGGGCAACGGTAAGACATTTGAGGAAAACCGGGATTTGGTTAAAACCGCGACGGAATTCATCAGCAAAATTGGCGATGAAATTGAAAAGAACCTTTTTATCAAGCGTGTAGCGGAAAAATTGGGTATCGCTCAGGAACTACTGAAGAAGGAGATCCATAAAAAAGATGTCCAGCTTAAACCTAAGGGTGGCAGCCAGAGGCAGACGATTGATCCTCACATTGATCCTATAGAAGTGCACTTGATCCGGCTATTGCTGGAGTATCCGCAGAAAACAACTTATGTGGAAAATGAAAAGGTATTGGATTTTTTTCTGCATCCGGAGTTGAAGCATCTGGGAGAAAAAATTGTTGAAGCCTATAAATTGTTGGGTTTTATAGATATCAACGTTATCTTATCCGCTGATGATGATAGACCCTTGCGCGAAAAGATATATAAATTAAGTATTGAGGCACCACCGACAGATGATACAATGGTGGAAAAAAACTTTACTGATACCATAAGAAGAATTAAAGAAAAATGGTATAAGGATCAGCATCGTCAACTAAAATTAAAGCTGGCGCGTGCTCAGGAAAGTGGCAACGAAGAGATTTTAAGTAGTCTTCTTCATGAGAAAAAAGAGCTAATAACAAAAGAACGAGAATTACGCTAGATAAACGGTGCAAATAAAATATTTAGGGAGATGCCAAATGGCGAAAGAAATACAATCCGATGAATTTAAGAAATTAATTTTATTGGGCAAAGAAAAAGGTTTTTTAACTTACGATGACGTCAACGATATGTTGCCGCCGGACGTAACTTCTTCCGATCAGATCGATGATATTATTATGCTCTTTGGAGAAAAGAATATTGATATCATTGATATTGAACAAGGTGAGAAACTTTTAGTGAAGAAAACCGCAGAAGACATGGTCCCCTCGAAATTTCCGGTGACGCTGTCGCTGGTACCCGGTGTGGGAAAAACCGGAGATCCGGTGAAAATGTATTTGCGGGAGATGGGGTTGGTCTCACTTTTAAGTCGCGAAGGTGAAGTGGAAATAGCCAAAAAAATTGAAGAAGGCGCGCGCGAGACTATGTGGGCTATCTTTCGCTTATCTGTTTCGATTAAAGAGGTGTTCAATATCGGCGAAAAACTGCTCACCGGGGAAATTCGGATCAAGAGTGTAGTGGACAATATTGAAGATCAAGAAGGCTTCATGGAGGAAGATGAACATAAAGAAAGAGTTTTAAAACTTATTGATAGAATTAGACTCTTTGACAGCCGCAATGAAGTATTGCGCGAAAAACTCAAATCCAAAACTATGCGTCCCAAACAGCGCGAACTGTTAACGGCCGAGTTAGAAAAAAAAACTAAAAACACCATCACCCTTTGCCGAAAAATACGTTTCAGCAAAAAGCAGATGCATCGTTTCGTCGCTCGCTTGCGGTATTACACGGATGAAATTGAAAGAGCCGAAAGAATTATTAATCAATATAAGAAAGAAACAGGCTTAACTCTTGCGCAATTGGAGAAAGCATGGGTAAAAATGAAGAAATCAAAACAAGACGAAAAGCATGCGGCCAAGGAAGCGCGCGTTTCTGTCGATGTTCTGCAGAAGAGTCAAGTTGCCATTGCTGAAGCGCAAAAAAAGATAAAACATATCGCGAAGGAAGTGCAAATACCAACGGCAACTTTGAAAACTGTTGTTGAGTCTATTGAAGAAGGTGAAGTTAAAGCGGAAATAGCAAAAAGGAAACTGGTGGAAGCAAATCTGCGGTTGGTTGTGAGTATTGCCAAAAAATACACTAATCGTGGTTTGCAGTTTCTCGATTTAATTCAAGAAGGCAATATCGGTTTGATGAAGGCTGTGGATAAATTTGAGTATCAGCGTGGTTATAAATTTTCTACTTATGCCACATGGTGGATCAGGCAGGCCATCACACGGGCTATAGCCGATCAGGCGCGGACAATCAGAATTCCCGTTCACATGATTGAGACAATCAATAAACTGATTCGTACTTCGCGTTACCTTGTGCAGGAGTTAGGGCGAGAGCCAACTCCCGAAGAAATTGCCAATAAAATGGAATATCCGTTGGAGAAAGTCAGAAAAGTTCTAAAAATAGCTAAGGAACCGATCTCTCTGGAAACGCCTATTGGTGAAGAAGAAGATAGCCATCTGGGCGACTTTATAGAAGATAAGAAGATTATGTCTCCTTCGGAAGCAACGATCAGCATGGATTTGGCTGATCAAACGCGGAAAATTTTGTCGACACTTACCCCGCGCGAAGAGAAAGTGTTACGGATGCGTTTTGGCATTAGTGATCGCCCGGGGACTCTTGGAGAAGAAGAAAGCGGTCCGTTGGATTTAATTGAAACATTTATTAATGAACCGGAAATAATCGAAGCTCCGACGCCGAAAAAGATGAAAAGTCTTTCCAAAAAGCGTGCAGCAAAATAGTATTGACAAGCGGTATGATTGGGTATATCAAAGCGAACCCTGATGCCTATTTGCGCCAATATTTGGAGGGGTTTTTGTGGGCAGCAAGATCTGATTGCTCGACTTTTTAATAGTAGATTTAGAGGCTGTTGCTCTATATTAAGTAAAGTCATATGTATTTAAAAAATGGCGGGCCCATAGCTCAATTGGTAGAGCCACCGGCTCATAACCGGTAGGTCCCTGGTTCGATCCCAGGTGGGCCCACCAAATTATGAAAGAATAGCAATGATGAGTAAAATGATTTTTTTTACACGAAGGAGTAGATATACTGTGTTCATTGTTTTGACTGCCGTGAAAGGAATCGGAATTTTATCATCCGACGGCACAGAGAATAAGGCTATAAAACAGTCTATATAAAAATGCACCCCTAAAAGGTGCCTTTTTTTTATCCAAAAAAGAAGGAGAAGATCATTGAAAAAGAATTTATTGTTATTAATCAAGCTTCAGGAATGTGATTCGCAGTTAGTTAGTCTTTCGACCAAGAAGATAAAACTGCCGGAAAAGATAGCAAAACTGGATGATGAGTTTAATTTATTTAAAAATGAAATCGAACAAAATAAACGTAAGCATGATGAACTCAAAGCCCGCCACATTGAAAGTGAAAATAAGATCAAAAAAATTAATGAGGGCATGGTAAAAACCAAGGAGAGACTTCTGGAGGTTAAGAACAATAAGGAATATCAGGCAATGCTCAAGGAAATTGAAATTGCCGAGTCGTCACGCGGTGATATTGAAACCGAAATAATTTCTATATTGGAGGAGTTGGATAAGTTTTCCATTCTGGTAAAAAAAGATGAGGAAATACTTAGTCAGCGGAGAAAAGAATATGAAGCCGAAAAGAAGATAATCGAAGCTGATCTAAATGCAATTGATGCTGACGCGGCGAGTTGGGAGCAGAAGCGCGCTGATTTGAGAAAAGATGTTTCTGCCGATATCTTGGCTCGTTACGAAAAGGTCAAAAACAGAAATAATGGTGTTGGTGTCATTTCAGTTTGGAAAGAGGTATGCAACGGCTGCCACATGAATATTCCGCCGCAACTTTATAATGAATTGCAGAAAACGACAGAATTGCTCAGTTGTCCCAATTGCAACCGGATAATGTATTTTCAAAATATGGAAAAGCAGGCCTAAGTATTATGGAAAAAAAGTTAAGCAGACTCTATAGTGATGGAGCCTGCCGTGGCAATCCCGGCGTTGGTGGCGCTGGAGCTGTTATTACCGACGCGGAAGGAAGTGTCATTTGGGAAGGTAAAGAATATCTGGGGCATTGCACCAATAATATCGCTGAATATAAAGCACTGATTTTGGGATTGAAGGGAGCGTTGGCTGAAGGTTATAAGAATCTTGAAGTTTATCTGGATTCCGAGCTTCTGGCCAATCAGATCAACGGTTCCTATCGTGTTAAAAACGAAAACTTAAAAGTATTGATGAATGAAGTACGCGGCCTGCTTACTTCTTTTGACACCATCCAGGTTAAACACGTTCTGCGTTCCCGCAACACCCATGCCGATAGATTAGCCAATCTCGCCATTGATACTCATATATAGTTGTGCTTTACAGCTGCCTCACTCCGGAAGTGTTGAATTCACCTATCAAACAATTAAACTTATTGTCTGAGTTTAACGATGTAATTAACTTTACAAGCTTATTGCCTTGTGTTATTATAAAAATAAGATTTGCTTTAAAAAATTTACAGGAGAAAGATCATGTCCGGCCATTCTAAATGGAGCACTATAAAGAGAAAAAAAGGAGCCATTGACGCCAAGCGTGGCAAAGCATTTACGAAGATAATCAAGGAAATAACCCTGGCGGCGAGGCTTGGTGGCGGCGATGTTGAAGGAAATTCACGGCTCAGGCAAGCCGTGATGGCTGCCAAAGAGGAAAATATGCCCAAGGATAATATCGAAAGGGCAATTAAAAAAGGACTGGGTAGTGGTGAAGGTGCTGCCAATTATGAAGAAGTGACATATGAAGGTTATGGCCCGGGTGGTGTGGCTGTTCTTGTTGAAATCATGACCGACAACAAAAACAGAACTGTCGCGGAAATTAGACATATACTTTCCAAGCACGGAGGAAACCTTGGCGAAAATGGTTGCGTAGCATGGATTTTTAATAAAAAAGGCAGTATTGTTATTGATAAGAAAAACATTGATGAAGACGCCCTTATGGAACTGGCCCTGGAAGCCGGAGCGGAAGATGTTACGAGTGAAGGAAACGAATTCGAAGTGATTACTGATCCGTCATCATTTGAAAAAGTGAAAAAAGCAATTGATGCAAAAGGGATAAAACATTTGGAAGCCCGTATCGGGATGATACCGTCCAATACCGTGAAATTGGAGATGAACAAAGCGGAACAAATGTTGAAGATGATGGAAAAGCTCGAAGATAATGACGATGTGCAAAATGTGTATGCTAATTTTGATATAGATGACGATGTGATGGAAAAATTAAGTTAACGAAGCTCAATTGATTATTACGGGAAAAAAATTGCTAATTTTAGGAATTGATCCAGGCAGCCACATTACCGGCTATGGCGTAATTGATAAAAAAGACAATTATTTGCGGCATATCATCCATGGCGAAATCAAACCAAGAAAAGATTCACTTTTATCCACAGTGTTAAGTTCCATATATCAGCATCTGTCCGAGGTGATCATTGAGAATAGTCCGCAGGCGATTGCGCTGGAAAATATTTTTTACGGGAAAAATGTTCGCAGCCTGATTAAACAGGCTCATGTTCGGGGCGTTATTATTTTTGCCGGTGCCGACAAAGGCATACCTGTTTTTGAATATTCTCCTCTGGAAGTGAAAAAAGCTGTAGTTGGCTATGGACGGGCGGAAAAAAGACAGGTACAAATCATGGTTAAAGCTATCTTTAAACTGCCTGTCCTGCCGCCAGCGGATGCCGCTGATGCATTGGCTGTCGCAATTTGCCACGCTAATTTTTTAAAGGAGCAATCTGTCTGATGATTGCCTTAATCAAAGGTAAGATCGCTTATAAAGGTATTTCTAACGTTGTTGTGGATACGCAAGGCGTCGGCTATCGCATCTTCATTCCGCTGACGACCTTTTATGAACTTCCAGAGTCAGGGCAGATGGTAACATTGCACATCCATACAAATGTTAAACAGGATGCCATAAATTTATTTGGTTTTTACACATTGCAGGAAAGGGATCTTTTTCAGTTGATGATTTCGGTAAGTGGTATCGGGCCGAAAATCGCCATGAATATTCTATCCGGTATTTCGGCAAATGATTTACTGCAGGCAATATCCAGCGGTGATTTGGGAAAACTGGTCAGCATTCCGGGTGTCGGTAAAAAAATGGCCGAGCGTTTGATCCTCGAACTCAAGGAAAAAGTCATTAAAAAAATGATAGCGGAGAATATTCCGGCGGCGGATACAGAGCATAAAGCCTCTGAGATCGTCAAGGAAGATGCGCTTTCGGCGCTGGTTAATCTAGGTTATAAAAGCAATGTCGCCAAGGATGCTTTAGACAGGGTATTGCAGGCAGCCGAACAAGAACTGGCGGTGGATCAGCTCTTGAAGAAGACATTGAAAATTATTGCCGGTTAAATTGGGCCAATAGGGAATCTATAGATGGAAACACAAATAAGAAACTCCTTAATCAATCCGGTTTGCGCGGAAGAAGAATTTAGCGTGGACGGTAGTCTGAGGCCGTCGAAGTTTAGCGACTATGTGGGGCAAGAGAAGGTAAAAAGCAATTTAGCAATATTTATTGAAGCAGCGAAAAAACGCCGCGGGGCGCTGGACCATGTTCTTCTTTATGGTCCGCCGGGACTGGGAAAAACTACTTTAGCCTACATTATTGCCAAAGAGATGGGGGTAGACATCAAAGTTACTTCCGGCCCGGTGATTGAGAGACCGGGAGATTTGGCGGCGATTTTAACGAATATGCAGGAACATGAGATTCTTTTTATCGACGAAATTCATAGACTTTCTCATGTTGTTGAAGAAATATTATATCCGGCGATGGAGGATTTCCACATTGATATTTTAATCGGTCAAGGGCCGTCTGCGCGCTCCATGAAACTGGATATTCCCAAATTTACTCTGGTTGGCGCAACAACACGCGCCGGTTCACTTACTTCACCATTGCGCGATCGTTTTGGTATGCACTTCCGCCTGGAATTTTATACGCCGCAAGAACTTATGATAATTATCAAGAGATCTGCTGCTATTTTAGGAGTAAAACTGGCCGATGTAGGTGCTGAGGAACTGGCGAGGCGTGCACGCGGTACTCCACGTATCGCCAACCGCTTGCTGAAACGCGTCCGCGATTATGCCGAAGTTAAGGCAGATGGAACTATTGACGGGGAAATAGCACGGGCAGCATTGGATGCGTTTGAGGTTGATCAAAAGGGCTTTGATCAAATGGACAGGAAACTGCTCTTAACCCTGATCGATAAATTTAATGGCGGACCAGTCGGCGTGGAGAGTCTTGCAGCGGCCATCGGCGAAGAAAAAATAACTATTGAAGATGTCTATGAACCTTATTTGATCCAGGAAGGTTATCTGCAGAGAACTGCCCGGGGAAGGATTGCCTGCGCCAAGGCTTATGAACACTTTGGTCTTAAGGCCGCAATCGGTCAAAAAGAACTTTTTTAACAGCAAGTTGCTCAAGACAACTTTTATTTAATGAAACTATTAATGCACATTTGCTGCGGACCTTGTACGATTTTTCCGCTAAAAGAACTGAGAACTCACGGGCATGAAGTAGTCGGAGCATTTTATAATCCCAATATCCATCCCTATCAGGAATACCAGAGGCGCAGGCAAACACTCCATGATTATGCCGAAAAGTCCTTTTTGCAGATCATATGGCCTGAGGATTATTCGATGGAAGAATTTTTGCGTCAAGTCGCTTTTAAAGAAAAGGAAAGATGTGATTATTGTTTATTGGATCGTTTGAAATATACGGCTGGGCTTGCACATACAGAAAAATATGACGGTTTTACAACCACATTACTCTATAGCAAGCACCAGAAACATGACAAAATTAGGGAAATTGGCGAGAATTTGGGTAAGCAACTGGGAATCCCTTTCTATTATCAGGACTTTCGTGTTGGCTGGGATGAAGGTATAAAAATTTCCAAAGAACTGGGTATGTATCGCCAGAATTACTGCGGCTGCATATATAGCGAAAAGGAACGCTTCTGTAAATATTAGTATGATACCATTCGCTTTCTTTGGCTAACTTTGTGACAGTGTTGTTATCCTTTGAAAGCGAAATGGTATGAATTTCTTAATCTTCTATTTTCAGTTAATCCACTGTGGCATTCTCAACACATATAGACAAAAATATTTAGTAGTAATAGAGTTGTCATGCGATGAAAGAATAGTTATTATAGATACTTATATTTAACAAGCAAAATTAATGGGTATGGTATAGTTATTGCATTAACACTTTTATCTTCGTATTTATAAGCGAATATATGCATTTGCAGCGTACATTAAAAAAAGAGATAATTTGCTCCAGTGTTGGTTTGCATACTGGCCGCAAAGTTAATATGAAAATTAAACCCGCGCCGGCAGATTCCGGTATTGTATTTGTTCGTAAAGATATGCCCGACGCTTTACCCATACCTGCTGATTTCAATACAGTATCCGATACAACATTGGCAACTTCACTGAGCGTCAATGGTGTTACTGTATCCACCGTTGAACATATTCTTTCCGCTTTCAGCGGGATGGGAGTGGATAATGCGGTCATTGAACTCGATTCTTTTGAAATTCCTATTATGGACGGTAGCGCACTTCCTTTCGTTAATATGTTGAAAGAAGTAGGTACACATGTGCAGGGAAAAACTAAAAAACTTTTGGTGATTAAGAAACCCGTTTCTGTCAGGGAGGGTGACGGAAGTGCAGTTTTACTGCCTGCCGCGGAATTTAAAATTACATATGAAATAGATTTTAAACATGTTGCTATCGGAAGGCAATCATATAGCCTGAATTTTTCAGATGAGAAATATGAAAAAGAAATTTGCTGTGCACGGACATTTGGTTTTTTGAGAGAAGTTGAATATTTGCAGGCAAAAGGTTTGGGACTGGGAGGATCACTGGAAAACGTCATTATATTGGATGATGAAAAAATCATTAATAAAGACGGTTTACGTATGCCCGACGAATTTGTCAAACATAAAATTCTAGACGCGATTGGTGATTTATTTTTACTGGGAATGCCGATAATCGGCCATTTTGTTGCGTACAAATCCGGTCATCGATTGAATAACATTCTTCTTAAAGAACTTATGCGCAAACAAGATTGCTGGGAAATCATCAGTTGTAATAATAAAGAAGACGCGAAACATAAACTAACATCTTTAAAGATTCCTTCATTTCGGATACTTGACGCTGTTCAAATCTAAAGCATTTTATCTTTTAGTAATATTACCCGAAACCCAAATTAACCTTGATTTTTGTCTTTATGTTACCTAGTATACTTTATTAGAAATATTTCATATCCTAAAGTATTGGGATAGGGTTGAGGGGCATTTAATTGAAAAAGATATTTGTCGATGGTGTTTGCATTCCCCTGTTTGTTGTTTTTGCTTTGTTATGTTTCCCGGCACAGGGGCAGGCAGTTCAACCTAGAATTGCCGATATTTTGATTAGTAATAATTCGGAAAATCTACTTTTATATACGCGATGTGTCGATTGTTTTAAAACCGAGATGGAATCGGCCATTTTAGCCGGAGTTCCTACAGTATTCACACTTCAACTTGATGTTTGTCAGAAAAGGTTGTTGATATGGAATAAAACAATAATCAGTAAAGAAATTAAACGTACCATAAAATATGACAACCTCAAAAAAACGTTTAGCATTTATACCAATGGTGATCTCGATCCCGTAATTTTTCCTGATTTTGAAAATGCTCAGAAGGCAATGGCGGATTTCAATGGGATTATTGCTTCACCTCTCAGCGCACTAGATAAAGGAAACCAACATTATTTAAAAATGAGAATTAAAATAGATAAGGTGCGCCTGCCCTTATATATGGAATATGTTTTTTTCTTTGTTTCTTTCTGGGACTTTGAAACAGCTTGGTACGAGAAGGAATTTTTCTATTGACAGCTTATCATTCTCCATTAGCGAGATTTTGATTAACTAATCTGATCAAAAAATGAAAAATAAACGACAAAATGTCTACATTGATGAACGAGAATTAAGAAAGCGCCGCCGTGAACGTATCATTATGATAGTTGTAGGCGTAATAGCTATAGCGTTCACCTTAATTGCCAGCCGATTCGCCCAAAGAGATGAAGTATCCATATCGACAAATATTCTCGTTTATGGTCTCACCAGTATTAATGTCATCCTGATAATTCTCTTGCTTTTCCTGATTGTCCGGAATGTGGTCAAGCTGTTTTACGAGCGTCGCCGGGGTATTATCGGTTCCAAGTTAAGGACAAAACTAGTAGCTGCTTTTGTAGGCTTATCGCTTGTACCGACAATATTACTTTTTTTGTTTGCCATTAATTTTCTTTCTTACAGCATGGAGTTTTGGTTCAACATTAGGATTGGCGATGCATTGAACCGGTCGTTGGAAGTGGCTCAAGTTTATTACCAGCAAATGGCGGAACAAGCCAAGTACAATGCCCGTCAAATCAGTGCGGATATCACTAAAAATCGTCTTTATGAGCGTGCAAGAGTTGATTATCTGAAAAGTTTCATCGGCCAGCGGCAAAAGAATTATAAAGTTGGTAAGGTCGAGATTTATTTTGATTTCCAAAAAGAGAATATGTTTTTTTCCGATACTGAAAGTTCGGAACTTGTTCCGTTAAAGCTTGAACCTAAAATGCTGGAAGATATTTATTCAGGCAAAGAGGTATCCACAGTTCAGCCAACCAATATCGGGGAGACAATTTTTGGTGTCGTGCCTGTTTTTTCTTATGCTGTACCAACGGAAGTAATCGGCCGTGTTTCCGTAAGCTACACTATACCGAAAGGTTTTGTAGATAAACTGAGGAGTATTGCCGATTCGTCGGAGCAGTACGGCCAGATCAAACTTCTGAAAACCCCTATTAAACTAAATTACATTATTACCTTATCCATTGTGACCTTATTAATTATTTTTCTGGCGACGTGGTTTGGGCTCGCTCTGGCCAAAGCAATCACGGTTCCTATTCAGGATCTGGCCGAAGCCACAAATAGGATTACTCAGGGAGATTTGGATACTCGTATTGATATTGAAGCGGACGATGAAATTGGTCTCTTAGTGAAATCATTTAATCAAATGACCACGGATTTAAAGAAAAGTAAGACTGGTCTGGAAGAAGCAAATATGAGTTTGGAGCAGCGGCGCAAATATATGGAAACGGTTCTGCGCAATGTCTCCGCAGGCGTCATATCCGTGGATAGAAGTGGAATAATCACAACAATTAATAGCGCTGCGGAAAAAATGCTCCAAATTAAGGCGGATAAGATTCTTTATCAAAATTATCGCAATCTGATCATGCCCGAGCATATGGCTCTTTTGGATGAATTTTTACAGGAAATGAAAGAAAATAATGAAAGTTCGTTAGAAAAACAATTGGAATTGATGCTTAAGGATAGAGTTCTTACTGTTCTCGTGACGATCACAACGATCAGAGATGAGGAAGGTAATGATTCCGGCGGCGTGGTGGTGTTCGAAGATTTAACTCAGTTACAAAAGGCGGAGCGTGCGGCAGCTTGGCGTGAGGTTGCCCGGCGTATGGCCCATGAAATAAAGAATCCGCTTACGCCGGTTCAGCTTTCCGCGCAAAGATTACAACGAAAATATGGTGACAAGTTAGGAGAAGAAGGGTCGGTTTTTAAAGAGTGCACGCAAACGATAATTGATCAAGTCGAAGTGTTAAAAAACCTGGTCAATGAGTTTTCCCGTTACGCACGTATGCCTGTGACCACGCCTACACTCAACGATTTGAATTCAGTAGTTGCCGATTCTGTTTTACTCTTTCAAGATGCTCATAAGGATATTGTTTTCGAATTTAAGCCTGCCGTGGGATTACCAAAGCTTAACATTGATGCTGAGCAAATCAATAGGGTTATGATTAATTTGCTGGACAATGCAGTTGCGGCAATTAAAAAAGAAGGGCAGATAAAAGTTGCTGTAAGTTTTGAAGAAACGCAGCGCATGGCCAGTGTAATTGTGGCTGATAATGGAGCGGGAGTTCCCTACAGTGATAAAAGGAAGATGTTTGAGCCGTATTTTTCAACTAAGAAATCGGGGACCGGCTTGGGTTTGGCCATCGTCAGATCGATCATTTTTGATCATCATGGTCAGGTCAGTGTCACCGACAACAAACCAACGGGAACGATAGTATCTTTTCAGTTACCGGTTCCCGAAGTTTAAATTATATGTTAAAAAGATAAAATAAGCGGATGAATAATAATTATGAATGATACGATTCTTGTAGTTGATGATGAAGTATGCATTTGCCAATCGTTAAAGGCAATTTTGAGCGATGAAGGTTATCAGGTTCTGGTGGCTGGCAGCGGCGAAGAAGCAATTAAAGTTGTTGAGGAAGAAATGCCCCAGCTTGTGTTGCTCGACATTTGGCTGCCGGGAATTGATGGTCTGGAAACGCTCAAAGCTATTAAAGCGGCCCACCCCAATGTACTGGTAATTATGATGTCCGGTCACGGTACAATTGAAACCGCGGTGAAAGCGACGAAATTAGGCGCTTTTGATTTTATAGAGAAGCCTCTTTCTCTGGACAAAGTTATTATTATTATTAATAACGCGCTTAATGTAGTGCGCCTGGAAGAAGAAAACATCTTATTAAAACAAAAGGTTTCTCATGAATACGAACTCACGGGCAACAGTCTGGTAATAGCAGAGCTCAAAGAGATGATCAACATTGTTGCTCCGACGAATGCGTGGATTCTGATTATGGGAGAAAACGGCACGGGCAAGGAATTGGTGGCCCGTTCTATCCATCATCTGAGCCGAAGATCACATAAACCGATTGTTGAAGTCAACTGTGCGGCGATACCGGAAGAGCTTATTGAAAGCGAATTATTTGGCCATGAAAAAGGAGCCTTCACCGGGGCGACGGAAAAGAAGCGTGGTAAATTCGACCTGGCCCATGAAGGAACAATGTTTCTTGATGAAGTGGCTGATATGAGCTTGAAGGCGCAGGCGAAGATTCTGCGGATTCTGCAGGAAAAGAAGTTTGAACGGGTCGGTGGCAATAAGCTGATTGATATGGATGTAAGAGTTTTAGCAGCGACTAATAAAGACCTGGAAAAGGAAATGGAAGTAGGTAATTTCCGGCAGGATCTTTATTATCGTTTGCATGTAATACCCTTGCGTGTTCCAACCTTGCGTGAGAGAAAGGAAGACATAAAGCTTCTGGCAGAACGATTTTTACTCGATTTCGCGGCTAAAGAAGGACAAACGCAAAAAGTCTTAACGGAGGATGCCCTGGCTTTGCTGATGCAACATGATTGGCCCGGTAATGTTCGCGAATTAAAAAATATTATTGAAAGGCTTATTATTCTAACTCCATCCAACGGAATCACGGCTAAAGATATTCCGTTGCCCAATGTTAAAATAGAAAATGGAGCGTTCTCCGTGGATTCGGTAGTCGTTGCTGCCGACTTATTAAAAGATGCTAAGATGGATTTTGAACGTCAATTTATCATCAAGAAATTAGAAGAAAACGAAGGTAATATTTCTAGAACTGCGGAAGCAATTGGTTTGGAGCGTAGTAATTTGCATAAGAAAATTAAAAGCCTCAAAGTTGTGACAAAAGACGAATCTTAATCATTGCTGCTTTCTGTTACTTTAAATTTTCATTAACTTTTTTATAATTCAGCTGGCTTTTCATATCGGAGATAGAAAATTTGTTGAAGGGGAGAAATATAAATCCGAGTACCACTACAATGGCTATGGATAAGAAGTGGTAAACAACTGCAAAAGAAAGCGCTTCAGCTTCAGCTAAACCAAAAATCATTACGGCCCGAACACAGGCGAGATGCCAATTACCAATATAACCCGGTGCTGTGGGAATGGCTATGCCCACAATGAGAAAAATCATTACAACGAATGATGCCATTACCGGCAAGGTAAAGCCGAAAGACAGAAGCAATATATAAATTGCCAGCACATCCAAAAGCCAGACTAAAGCCGAAAGAAAAAATAAATACAATAGAAATTTAATATTAGTAATAACCTGAAAACCATCGATAAAATGATGGATTAATTCATCTATCTTATGTGCAAAATTTCCGGGAAACTTGCCGAGAATTTTATTAATAATTTTTAAGGCTTTTTCTCTGTGCCATATTAAGCCCAGAATGCAACAAAAAATTACCAATGTCAGAGAAAATAACAAAACACAGGATATAATCATCCAGGAAGGTAAATCAGTGTAGAAAAGTACAACCACAGCAATTGTCAGTACGGAAAAGCCATCCAGAACTCTTTCGACAAGAATAGTGCCCAAAGCCGAAGACATTTTAATCGTACTTCGTTTGGCTATGAGATAGGGTCTGGCCAGTTCACCAATGCGTGCTGGAATTGAGGCTATCGCAAGAAAGCCCACGCAGGTAACTGAAAAAAGAGAAAATTGATCTATCTTTTCCATCGGCTGTAAAATAACGCCCCAGCGATAGGAACGCAGCCATTGCATTAAAATTACAAGGATGATGAAAAAAATAACGTAACTAAATTGAATTTTCTTCAGAGCACGGGAAACATCCTGAAGATTAATTTCTTTTACGGACAAATAAACCAAGACGATGCTGATGATGCTGACTAGGATACCTAGGATAACTTTTTTATTCATTTTATTATCAGGCCGCAACCTAGTGTATATATTTAATTTTTGGCCAGATTCTCGGCAATTCTATCATGTAAAAGCTGGGAAGAAAGTTTATTTCCTATTAATCCCACGCGAATAGAGACAGTAGTGAAATTTTTAGATTTATATTTGATATCGAAATTGACCTTTTCATCATTAATCACGGTAGTAATTTTACCCTGAGCAATTTCTCTGGCAGGAGCAACTTCAATACCGCGCATATCAGCTACCGTTTTTTCGCAAGCGCTCCAGACCTTGTCGAAAGAAGCATAATAATCGGTTTTTAATTCGCTGTTGACATAAAAAAAAGTTCCCGCCGTACTTGCTCCAACGGCCGCGCCGCCAACAATCAGTGCGGCACAACCGGAAAAAAGAAAGAGAGTAAATAATGGGATCAGCAGCCAGATATTATTTCTTTTCATGTTCCTTCCTCCAGTAAATTTTACGTCTGCATTTTTAGAACATATTAGTTCCGGTAATGCAACAGCTATTATAAGTTTTAGCTTAGTTTAGAATCAATTAGATACATTACTTAGTTTTTCAAATTCCCTTAAAAGTTCTT